>Ga0315296_10004951_pt1 | contig 10770 bp, 15 predicted proteins | sample YL17G14_18_MG_FD_203921 | JGI IMG/M metagenome (GOLD analysis project Ga0315296, IMG submission 203921) | Sediment microbial communities from Yellowstone Lake, YNP, Wyoming, USA - YL17G14_18 | ecosystem: Environmental > Aquatic > Freshwater > Lake > Sediment | place: USA: Wyoming | collected...
GATGTCAGAGGAAAGGTTTGATAGCAGTAAAGATTGAGAAAGCGTTATTTGTACATAATTAATTATGAAGATTCACGTTATAGCAGTCGCCTTTGAAAGATATGAACCACTGGAAATATTAATATTATCACTTCTGGTTCAAACAAATCCTGATTGGACACTTCATATTGTTTATGATGGTCCGGCACCTCAAAAGATACGTGATATAATTGCACCACTTCTTTCCGGGAAACAGAAAGATAGCAGGATACATTTCTGGCAATCACCGGAACGATATCAGAATTATGGTCATCCAAACCGCAGGACGATGCTTCAGATTATTGAGACAGATTCAAATGATTATATCCTGATGACCAATGATGATAACTATTATGTCCCTCGATTCGTTGAGTTCATGTTAAGTGTGACGGATGAGAAAACCGGTATTGTCTATTGTGATACTATTCATTCTCACATGGGATATAATATTCATTATTCTGAAATGAGGGAGTCAGGTATTGATATGGGGGCTTTTATCGTCAGGGCGGATATTGCAAAAGAAACAGGATTCAATTATGATCATTTCTCTGCTGATGGCCGTTATGCTGAAGATTGTTTAAGGATGTGTCAAACAAAAGGATTAAAAATAATAAAGATTAATAAACCTTTGTTTATTCATAATTGAGAATAAAGTTTGATTTGATTTATAAAATGTTTAATTTTGCATAATTAACTACAAGAATAGTCGATGAAAAGATTAATATTGATTCTATTATTTTTGATTGCATTGGTTTCTTCTATTTCCGGCCAGCGAAATACATTATATATTACTTATGCGCCTGCTGATCTTGGCATAGGCATAAGATATGATCATGAGATAACTGATCTGGGAGTGTATTGTTCTGCATCATGGGGCAATTATCGATTTGATGATAAAAGGATTAACAATCATGTTAAATTAGTTGCCGGAATTATAAAATATGTTTCAAGTAAATATTATGATTATATTACAATCCTGTATAGTGCCGGGATAAGTTATCATCATTATGGAGAGAAACCTGATTATGTTGATGAGAGAGTATTTTTCCCTTTATCTATTGATTTAGGGACTGGGGTAAAGATAAAATGGTTCAATGCAGGTTTTTGTTTTGATTTTATCAAAGGTGAAGGAACTGTAAATTTTGGTTATTCATTTTGAAATGAGGAAAGATAAAACAATTTATCATTGTCATGGTAAAAAGAAAGGGAAAGTTCTGCATACCTATAAAACGGTTGCAAAGGCAAAAGCTGCACATAGGGCAATAATGGCAAATAAAAAGAAGAAGTAATGGACTGGATTTATATGGATGAAGTACCACCGCAGGAAGAAGGTGAATATCTTATCTGGAATGGGATAACTTATTCTGTTGATGAATGGGTTTTAGATGGAATATTCAAAGGCGAATTTGTCAATCATACTAATAATGAGGTTGTTAAATACGTTAAGATTGAATAAATGGTTGAACAAGATATAACAGAAGTTGAACTAACTGATAAACAGGAAAAATTCTGTTATGAATATTGCATGGATTTCAATGCAAGTCAGGCTGCAATAAGGTCTGGTTATTCTGAAAAAACAGCTGGAGTCATTGGGAATGAAAACCTTAAAAAACCTTATATTCAAAGCAGAATCAAGGCAATGCAGGATAATCTTGCCGAAACAGCTGGAATTGGAAGGCTAAGAGTATTAAATGAACATATCAAAATAGCTTATTCGTCAATTGCGCATTTGCACAATACATGGATTGATTTAAAAGAGTTTGAAGCGTTGACAGATGAACAAAAGGCATGTATTGAAGAAATCAGCACAAAAAAACAGCATAAAATAGAATGGGAATTTGAAGGGGATAAAAAGATTCCGGTTGATTACACGGTTGAATATGTGAAAATAAAGCTTTATGATAAGCAAAAGAGTTTAGATGCTATTAATCGGATGTTGGGTTACGATGCGCCGATAAAATCTATTATTGATTTAAACGTACCTTCATTGCCAACTATAAAAATAATGACAAGAAAAAGTGCAAAAGATTAGTGGGATATATAAAATACAGTCGTTTATTAAGCCAGAAAGATGTTATATTGGTAGTGGCGTGAATATTCAAAGAAGGTGGTTTGAACATCTTACATCACTCAAAAGGAATAAGCATTATTCCAGCAAACTTCAAAGACATTATAATAAATACGGAAGAAATGACTTAATATTTTCTATCCTTATTGGATGTGATAAAGAAGATTTGATTGTCACTGAACAATATTTTATAGATTGCTGTAAACCGTATTTCAATACTTGTATAAAAGCATATAGTTGTTTTGGGAGGAAACATTCAGAAAAAACAAAAGAAAAGATTCGTCAAAAGAAAATCGGCATTCCATTGTCTGATTATCATAAACAAAGATGTAGAGAAGGGCAGCTCACGGGCAATCATCCAAAACGTACAAAAGAATGGAATGAGAATATAGCAAAATCAAACAGAGGGAAGAAACGTTCTGATGCAACAAGACATTTACAGAGTGAATTAAAAAAAGGAAAACCAACATGGAATAAAGGATTAAAAACAGGTCTTAAACCCTGGAATAAAGGGAAAGTGAAAATTAATAATGAATATGTATGCCTGAATTAATCCAAATAGTTAGTGAGCCGCAAGCAAGAATACTTGAGAGTGTTAAGTCGATTAATTTATTTATGGGAGGTGTTGGATCAGGTAAAACCTATTTGCTTGGAGTTAAAACATATGAACTTATTTATAAATTTCCTCAAGTCAGAGGGTTTATTGGTGCAAATACATATTTACAATTAGTTCAAAGTACTTTATTTCGTATTAGAGAATATTGGAAGTCGGTGGGAATTAAGGAATATGATAAAATAAGTTGTCCTTATGGTCAATATGTTGTAAGTAAAAAACCTCCTTCACATTTTAATACTGAATGGCATAATTTTGATGATTACTATGGAATAATTTCTTTTGTTAATGGATGTGTTGTTTTTATTGGATCAATGGATAATGCAAAGGCACATGAAGGTAAGGAATTTGGTTGGGCTGTTTTGGATGAGACAAAAGATACGGACGAAAGCGATGTTAAAGAGATTATAATTGCCAGGATAAGACAAAAAGGAATATTTATCATTAATGGTGAATTATCAGATATAGGAACACAAGATCAGCAATATAATCCTTTATTTATTGCTACAACTCCTGCAAAAGTCGATTGGATTAATGAATGGTATGAATTAGATAAGTATATTGACGAAATCTCTGCAAAGATTTATTCTGATAAGACTTATTTTCATAAAGAGTTTGGTAATAAATGCGTTGTAATTTCATCAACTTATCACAACGTTGATAATGTAGGCAGTAATTACATTCAAGGTGTATTAACTGAAAATACAGAAGAAAGAGGACGTTCATTAATCTATGCAAATCCTTTTGCCACAACAGGTGGAGAGTTTTACAGTTCATTCAATCGATTAAAGCATGTTCAATCAATTAAATACGACTCTTCAATTGCAATTCATATCTCATTCGATCAAAACGCTGTACCTTATAACACTGCAACTATTTGGCAGATAAAATGGGAAAATGAATTATGGCATATTGGATGTATAGATGAGATATGTTTAGTCAACCCTCGTAATTCAACCGAGGAAGTGTGTGAGGAGTTTATGATGAGGTACCCGAATCATAAATCAGGACTTTATTATTATGGTGACGCTTCAGGCAAAGCCAGGTCAGTGATGAATAAAGACTATAAGCATCATTATCAGATTGTTGAAGCAAAATTAAGAAAATACCTGGTTAATGGATCAGACAGGACAATGGGAAATAATCCATCAGTGCCAAAACGGAGAGATTTCATGAACCTTTGTTTTGAGCATAAATTACCTATAAGACCGTTGATAGATGAATCCTGTAAATATACTATTTCAGATTTTATGTACTTAAAACAGGCATTAGATGGAACAAAGGATAAACATATTGTAACTGATAAGGATACAGGGGAAAAATATCAGAAGTACGGGCATTGTTCGGATTCTGCTGATTATTTATTTGTTGATTTATTTAATAAATATTATGATGGATAAAATAATTAAAAAAATTAAAGAAGTATTTTATTATTGGAGTTGGTTTACAGTGTTTTTATATTTAATTTTGGCAGGTTGTGTTTTGTGGTTATTTTTAATAATATTTCGGTTTTTCCAACCATTTAATAATTAAATAGTTAATTAGAAAGTTACAGAGTATTGGAGATAAATAAAAATATCTAAATGAAAATATGTACAGAATGCGGAAAGGAGTACACAAAATGTAGTGAAACAAGTACTTTATATTGTTCTGATGAATGCAGAAAGATAAAAAGGAATAGATTACAAAAAGAAAAAAGACTCGAAATAAAACAAAATCCAGATAAATATTTAAAAACAATTATAGATAGAATTTACAAAACATACAAATCATCGGCGCATAGACATAAAAGAATATTTGATTTAATAAAAGAAGATATGTATTTGTTTTATCAAAAAGACTGCTATTATTGTGGCGATAAAATTAAAACAGCAGGGATTGATCGAATTAACAATGATTTAGGATATACAAAAACAAATACCGTTCCGTGTTGTAAATATTGTAATTGGATGAAAAATTCACATGGAGCAGACGAATTTATAGAACATTGCAAGAAAATAGTCAACAATCATTCAGTATGAAACAAAAATAAATAAGATGGATAAAAAGAAGGGTTTGGAGGTGTTAATAGAGGTTGTCAAGAACAACAAAACACACCAGGATTATGAGAGAGTGAATAATTTGGCTTCAAAATATTTTAAATTAGTAACAGGCAATGGCATTGAGAAACTATTGCAAAAGATAATCACAAGGGAATCTGATGAGGAGTTTAAACAACGCACGGATATAACAAAGTCTGTCTGTCCGGCTATTCTTAACTCCACAAAATTACCGTTTCAGAAAGCTACACGTAAGCAACCTATTGTCCGTAAGATAGATTTTGAGGGTGATGCGGAAAAGAAAAAACAGGATTTAGAGGATTCCATCGGGAAATACTGGGGTGATAAATCACTTGAGAAATATCTTGAGTATGCTTTTGTGGATTATAATTACACGGATCCGAATGCTTTTCTTATTACAGAATTTGCACCATTCGATCCATTAAAAGAACATGCACAACCTTATCCATTTGTCGCCACATCGGAAGAAGCAATAATGTTTGAGTATCATAATGAGATACTTGATTATCTGATTATTAAGTTACCGATAAAATATTTAGACAAAGGAACGCCTCAACCGGGATTCAAGTTCACGATGTATTTAGGCATGGATACAATTGAATTGGTACAGATTTCAGAAGATGAATACCGAGTAAACTTATTTAGTCAGAAATTGGAAGTCATTGAGATTGAAAAGAAATTCTATTTGCTTAATTATTTTGAACCATTAAACGAGAAGGTCCCCGCAATAAGATTTGGATATAAAAGGGATACAGAGACAAAAGGCAGGACATTTATAAGTGTATTTCATCCCGTATTGGCTTATCTTGAAAAAACCCTGAAGATAGATTCAGAATTGGACCTGTCCACTGCTATGGTAGCATTCCCTCAGAGGTTTGCATACGTTTCACCATGTAATAATCCTGCATGTAAAGGAGGTCATTTATTGGATGGTAAAATCTGTGATGTATGTCACGGTACAGGACAACAGCCATTTCACAGGGGGACGATGGATATCATAACACTGACACTCCCGGCAAAAGTAAGCGAGACAACGAATGCGGAACTTATTGATCTTGAGAAGATGCTTGTTTATAAGTCTCCTCCTATTGAGCTCTTAACCTTTCAGCAGAAATATATTGAGTATCTTAAAAAGTCTGTCCATGCAATGATGTTCAATGCTGATCTTTTTACACGTGAGGAAGTATCGGTGACGGCAACAGAGAAGACCCTTGAAACAGATAACATGAATGATACATTGTATGATTTTGCTCAACATTATTCATCTGTTTGGGAATTTACTGTTAAGGATATAGCAATATTCACGGATATGGGTGAAGGATTAGAAGTGCAACATCAATTTCCTCCGGATTTTAAAATGAAAGGACAAAACGAATTAATGACTGATCTTAAATTAGCAAAAGATGCAAATGCGTCACCTTCAACGATATCAGCTATTGAAGATGATATCAATGAAATTCTTTATTCTAATCGTCCTGATACATTAAAGGAAATAAGAATAAAAAATAAAATAAATCCATTTAGAGGTGTAGCGAATGCAGATATAAGATTTATCATTTCTCAAAATAATATACCACTTGAAAAAAGAACATTATGGGAAAATTTTGAAAGTATTTTTCAAGACTTGGAAATGGAAAATAGAAAACCCTGGTTATATGATTTAGCTGAAGATAAAATTGATAAACTTGCTAAGGCAAAAACTCAGGAATATATTGCTAAAATATCAGGAGAAGCGCAAGAACAAGCTGATAAAGATGCGGAAGCATTTGCAAAACAAAATCCATTTGGAGGGCAATTATAATGAGTTACGCAAGCGAGGATCCAAGACCGTTAAGTGAAATTGCTATTATTGATCAGGAGACTATTGATCTGATTGCTGCTCAGGTTCCGCCCGGTGGATTAACAATTAATCAAATCAAATCTGATACAGATATTGCAGATTCATTAACTAAAAAACATACTTCTGGATCAGATAACCAGGATTTGTCAGGATTAGAACCTAAACAAACAGGTAAGTCATTATCAACGAATGATTTAACAACAGGATTAAAGACAAGTTATGATGGGGCTGTTACTCATGCGGGTAGTTCACATGCTCCGAGTAATGCACAAAAAAATAGCGATATTACTAAAGCAGAGATTGAGGCGAAATTAACAGGTGAACTAACTTCACATACACATGCGGGGAGTGGTTTAACTCTTGGTGAACTTTCAACAAATGCTTATTATGGAGATAAGGGAAAGACTGCCTATGATCATTCACAAGTTGCACACGCACCTACAGGAGCTGAAGTAAATGTTAATGCTGACTGGAATGCTTCATCCGGCGATGCTCAGATAATGAATAAACCTACTATTTCAGGATCAAATACCGGTGATAATTCTGTAAATTCATTGTATAGTGGATTGGCAGGATCGAAACAGGATACTTTAATCAGTGCAACGAATATTAAAACTATTAACAGCAATTCTCTTTTAGGTAGTGGTGATTTAGTGATTTCCGGAGGTGCTGATCCGTTTCTTGCAAAACTTGCACTTACAGAAGACAAACCAACGGGGGCAAATGTGACTCCGGTAACTTTAGGATTATCGTTTACTTATTTAGCAAATAGTCAATATGTAATTGATATTTATGCTATTGTTGCACCAACAGTAGCAACGACAGGATGCGGATTCATGATTGATGTGTCGACGGCCGTTACTTATGTAGCAACATTTGTAAATCATCAGTTAGCAATAACAGGTACGGTATCAGGAGCTGCAAGTATTGGAGATATGGCTGCAACATCTTCCGGTGTATCATCCGGCATGGTAAGTACAGCGAGTCAATTTGTCTATGGTGGCGGGATACTTGTAACAGGTGCAAACCCGGGTACGGCAACTTTCTTCTTTAGAAGTGAAACAACAGCAGTCACTACTTGTAAAATCGGGACTATGTTTAGAATAATGAAAATGAATTAAGATGAGATTTTCAGTCGTCATACCATCATATCTTGGCGAATACCGCAACGCTGCAAAAAACAGGAATAAGAAGATTATCCGTGCAGTCAATTCAGTTATCAATCAGTCATTTCAGGACTTTGAGGTTATAGTTATCGCTGATGGTTGCGAAAAGACTGTTGAAGTGATGAAACAGATAAAAGATTTAAGAGTTAGCACTTATTTGATTCAAAGATTAAAACTATGGTCCGGCAGTCCACGCAATGCGGGTATAGAACAGGCGAAAGGTGAATATATTATCTATCTTGATATTGATGATCTCTATGGTAAAGAACATCTAAAAAATATCGATGCCGGATTGAAGGATTATGACTGGGTATGGTTTGACGATGTGAGATATAGTTCTAAATCGGATGAGTGGTATGAGAATCCCTGCGATATACGAAAGGCCGGGAGTTGCGGAACGTCTAATATCTGTCATAAGAGATCACTGCCTTATCGGTGGGATCATAATGGTTATGCGCATGATTATTATTTTATCAGATATTTGATGCAGAATACTAACCGTGCAAAAGTGCCGGGAGGTGAATATTATGTTTGTCATTTGCCTGATTCAACTTTAGGGAAAGGGTATGATTTATGAAAGTTGCTGTTGTAACGATAACTTATAATCGCCTGGAGTTGACTAAACAGACAATCGATAGTTTTTATAAATCGAATGAAGTTGATTATCATTTGTTTGTAGATAATGGTTCAACGGACGGCACTCTGGAATTTCTTGTCGGATTAGATCATATCTTACTTGAAAAGAATTATGGCATCGCTTATGCTTTCCGGGAAGCCGTGTTACAATTAAAAGGTTATGATTTTATACTTAAACTGGATAATGATATTGAGACGGTGACGGATGATATTATAAATAAGATGTTGAAGTTCTATGAACTGAATGGCACTAATTATGTCTGTTCACCCGTTGATCTTAATCTGGATTTAGCTTTTGCGCCTCCCGTTTTGGGACAAGGCAATTTAAATGGTTATAATGTGAAGTTTGTCACGCACACGGGAGGAGCTTTTCAATTGATTCCTTATTCAATCTGTGAGAGACTTTGTGCAGAGTTTAAACACCTGAAATGTGGTGATTATATGATAGGTAAATATTTCCAGAGACATTCTTATAGACCTGTTTACTTACTGGATTTAGAGATGCGACATATAGGATTAAATCAAGGATGTAAAAATTATATACTATGAAAGATTCGAGATGGTGGTTATTAATAATTGCAATTCTATTAAATATTATTGTATATTTTATTACTGATAGAATTGAGTGTTTTATCATGTTTTGCACTTTAATTATAGTTGGTGAAATTGAAAGAACAAAAAAATGATTTATGATCTTATCATAATATCTCAAAGCAAAGGTGAACTTATTCAGGTCACTCAGAATTGTATCGATTCTGCAAGGAAGGACGGCGCTGATCTTAACATTATAATAGTCGAAACAGGCAACCCGTATAAATATGATGTTGATAAGATTATCGAGTATAACGGGGAGTTTAGTTATAACCATGCTTTAAATCTTGGCTTGAAACATGCAAAAGGTGATGTTCATATCTTAGCAAACAATGATCTGATATTCCATGAAGGGTGGTCAAAGATAGGTGAATTGATGAAGTTAAATGATTACCATTCTGCTTGTGTTTTGAGCCAGTCACATAATGGTTATCAAAGGGGTGATTTTGTCTATGACGGTTACGAGATAGGAAAACATCTGACGGGATGGTGTATCTTTGTGGATAATTATTGTCTTGAGAAGATAGGCAAGTTAGATGAATCCGTACAGTTTTGGTATTCAGATGATCTCTATGCCTGTCAACTTCGTGCCGCCGGGATACGGCACGGGTTATTCTGCAACTGCCAGGTTGATCATCTGACAAGTGCCACATTGGTAAGACAACCGTATCAAATAATGCGGAAATATCAAATGGGTGAATTACACAAATTTAACGAAAGGAAAAAATACTATGCCGAAAGAGAAAGAATGCAGATCATTAATTCCTAAAATTTATAAAAGTAATGCTGAGAATCTTGGTTTATTTTTCTTTGTCAATGCACAACGTCAGATCGTTCCTACCATAACTCTTGAACAGGCTATATGGAACTATTTCCGGTTTGCAAATATTGAATGGGACATGGAGAGTGCACGCAGCACATTTGGAAGGATGCAGAAAGAGTTTTACGAAGATTGCAAAGGATGAAAATAAATAAAATAATTTCGTTGTTAATTTATCCTTTTGAAGTGATGGTATCAATGAATCAATCGGATAAATCATTTATTAAATCTGTCAAAAAATATGGAATTACGGATACAGATGATTTAATATTTAAGTTAAATGAAAATAATCTATGCCGTGCCAGATCAATCATGTATAATAGTGGTAAGACTATACTTCGATTAAATTTCACTCCTAAATTTAATGAATCATTCGGAATGGGATTATTGCAACACGAGATATTTCATATTGTGGATTTTATCATGGATGATATTAATACTCCATTGACTGAATCAACCAGGGAATCTTATGCTTATTTAATTCAATATTTAACAACTGAGATTTACAAAATAATAAATAATAAATGAAACTTCCCCGCAGGATATCGGAAATATTAAAACGTAAACAAGAGTTTATCAACTCGCAAAGATCTAAACTTGAATCATCTGTTATAAAGTTACAGTCACAGCTTTTTAATGACATTATTGCAAGTCTCATCCCGGAACTGGATGTTAAAAATGGGTTGATTCAGGACACATCAAAAAATTACCGGTTACTTTCCGTTCTGGATAAGACATATAAAGATTTTCAAACAATATCAAATCAGATCGTATTAAATCAGATTGTCGGTACTACTGCAAAGATTACAAAACTAAGTACTGATTATTTTGCTGTTGTTTTGGCAGGAGATTTACCTTTAAGATTCGATAAAATAATCGAGAAAACTAATAAACTGATTAATCTGAAAATAGGTTTAGATGGCGGTAAATTACAGCGTGGCGGGTTCCTTCAGTCATT
>Ga0315296_10004952_pt1 | contig 10768 bp, 7 predicted proteins | sample YL17G14_18_MG_FD_203921 | JGI IMG/M metagenome (GOLD analysis project Ga0315296, IMG submission 203921) | Sediment microbial communities from Yellowstone Lake, YNP, Wyoming, USA - YL17G14_18 | ecosystem: Environmental > Aquatic > Freshwater > Lake > Sediment | place: USA: Wyoming | collected...
AATGGCATGGTACGATCATAGAATTGCACACGGAAGCAGACTACACGCGCGCCATGTCCAAGATACTTGACTACATGAAACAGACCGGGATAGTCGCACCTTACGCGAACCTGACATTTGTGGATCCCAAAGGTCGATTGTACAGATCTGTCAGAGCCACGCAGAAGATGCCTAAACCTCCAAAGGAAACCACATTGCACCCTCACGGGGTAGATGTAGAAGCACTGAAGAGAATCATAGAGACAACCACAACGCGAACGATGAAGGACTTCATGAAAACCCACTTTCAACGCGTTGGGAATACCATCGCGAGGAGATTCCTGGACAGCGCAGGCGTCAACCATAAGAAGAATCCGAAAAGGCTAGAGCCAGAAGAAATCGTCAGATTAGTAAATGCGATGAAGACATTCAACGACTTTCTGGCACCCGATGCAAGTTGCTTGAGCCCCTTGGGAGAGGAATTGCTAGAAGCAGGAATAAAGAAGGAATTCACTCCAGAATTCGTAACCGTTCATCAGAGAAGACCAGCGGCTTACTCTGGTTTCCCCTTCATTGTGGAAGTCGGTATAGCCTACGGGGGTCAAATCCAGAACACTGGGAAGACAGCACTGTACAGATTTGCAAACAAGATCCCCCTTCTCTTCGACGAATCAAGCGACGTTTCTTGGAAGGTCGTAGATTCGTTAGTTGATTGGAGACATTACAAGGTTCCTCCAGATGCACCTCTAGCGGTCTTTGTGCACCTCTGCTCAACGAAGATCCCGTACAAGACGGTCGGCAAAGAATTCATTGCCGATAGACCGGACATCGAGCGAGAGATACTGAATGCTGTACGAGAAACAGCAAGAAGACTCTCCATATTCCTCTCAAAGAAACAACATCTGGAAAGAGAAAAGAAGAGGCTAGACGTGTTTGAAGAATACCTGCCAAAGATCGCTTCCTTTTCTGCCAAGCTTGCAGGAAGAAAAACCGTTCCGAACATAAAACAACTCTTGAGAAGTGTGATGAAATATGGTGCGGAAGGCGAAAGAGAAAAAGGCAACTAGAAGCCTAGTCAAACAAAGGAAAGAGAAGATCCTAGCAAGCCTGAAGGAACTAGGAGGAAATGTTTGCCAGCAAATTGACCACAACGAATTCCCTTCAATAAACATGCCCAGCAGATCGATACAAAACATACTCTATGATCCAGTAACTAGACAATATGTTCTGGGAAAAACAGAAGTCAAGAGAAGCGCAAGAAATGTCAGACACATAAGACCTTTCACTCAACTCGTATGGACAGCATCTTTCGCCGACGAACTCTCCGGTCAAAGCAGAACAAGTACGCTCAGAGACGTATTCTATTCTGCTCAGGCGTACGAGATGAATTTCATTGACCAAGCGGAGAGCGACAACACAATCACAGATCTAGAAACGGTCTTGGGTGCTGCACGGGAGGATTTCAATGTCTTCCCTGAGGAAAGGTCGGCGATCTTCGGAGATCTCACAATTGAGTACACCGTTCCCGGATACGAAGGAAAGAGACTGAATCTTGCGAGTCACCCTGACGGAATGATGATTGGCCCTGCTTTGACAAATGCAGAGTTTGTTGAATGCAAAGCTAAGAGAATCATTGCTATAGAGAAAGGCGCACTTTTCACCAGATTTGTGGAAGAAAAGGTGCATGAGAAGCACAAGGCGATCCTTGTTCAAACTGCAGGCCAGGCACCGAGGGCGACAAGGGGCCTGATCAGGAGAATGAGCCAAGAACTCAAGCTGCCTGTGCTTATCCTTACGGATGGAGATCCTTGGGGTATGCACATAGCTATGGTCATAATCTCAGGTTCAGCCAACGCCGCCCACATCAGGGAACTTAACACTCCTGACGCGAAGTGGGGAGGTGTCTGGGCAACCGACATAGTCGATTACAATCTTCCAAGCGTCAAGTTGACTGACCTTGACATCAAGAGGTTGTATGAGCTTAGGAAGGACCCGAGATACGAGGGGAAGTTGTGGAAGAAGGAGATCGAAACTTTTCTGAGAATAAGAAAGAAGGCCGAGCAGGAGGCCTTCAGCCGATACGGTTTGACATATATCGTTGATAAATACCTTCCAGCAAAGCTAGAACAAATGAAAATGTAGGCCATATTGGTGATTGCAGAATTCGATTCTTCTTAACGACAGGTTTTTGACTTCAACAATGCATGAAACAGAATGGATGACCCAATTGACCGACCAGAAAGCCGACAGGCTTTTGGATTGTATCGGTCTCTTTTGCCCGATGCCAATTTTCAAGACAAGAGAAGAAATTGACAAGATGACCGTGGGAGAAGTTCTTACGGTTTTGACTGATGATCCCGCTGCAGAGGAAGATTTTCGCTCTTGGGCGAAGAGGACAGGTCATGCGATACTAGAAATGAGGAAAGAGTCTGACCGTACTCGCATAGTGATACGCAAGACGAAATAGAAGTGGAAGAAATGAAGCGCATCTACATGGACTATCAAGCTGGATCTCCCGTGGATCCCAGAGTAATCGAAGCCATGATTCCTTGCTTTGGGACAGTCTTCGGAAATCCGTCTTCAACCCACACTTTTGGACAGGAAGCAAGAAATGCCGTAGACGACGCAAGGGTGAAGGTTGCCTCGTTGATAGGAGCTGAAAGGAAAGAGGATGTAGTCTTCACATCCGGAGGAACGGAGAGCAACAACCTAGCTTTGACCGGCACCGCTGAAAGAAGAAGGGAGAAAGGTAAGACAATTGTAACCTCAGCCATAGAACACATATCGATCCTGAATATTTGCAAGCATCTCTCCAGATTGGGATTTGACGTTAAGCATGTTCCCGTAGATAGCTACGGCATGGTTGATCCAGCTGCAGTTGAGAAGACCATCTCTAACGACACGATTCTTGTCTCGATCATGTATGCGAACGGTGAGATAGGGACCATCGAACCAATTGCAGAGATCAGCAAGATTGCACATACTCACGGTGCAGTATTTCACGTAGATGCAGTGGCAGCAGTGGGAAAAGCCCCGATCAATGTTGAAAGAGAGAACATAGACCTACTGTCGCTCTCTTCCAACGACATATATGGGCCGAAAGGTGTCGGTGCCCTGTACGTAAAGCAAGGAACTCAGTTGAGGCCAATCATTCTGGGTGGAGGACAGGAAAGAGGCCTGCGGTCAGGAACGGAAAATGCCCCGGGCATAGTCGGTATGGGCAAGGCAGCGGAGATCGCAGCTCAAGAAATGAAAGATGAATCGACGAAGCTAGCGCAGATAAGAGATCGACTTCGAAAAGGAATCCTTGACAACATCCCTCATTCGCATCTGAACGGCCACCCGACCGCTCGGTTGCCGAGCAACCTCAGCGTAAGGTTCAGCTACGTAGAAGGAGAATCCCTTGTGCTAAGTCTAGACATGGAAGGGATAGCAGTTTCATCTGGATCTGCATGTTCTTCTAAGACTCTCGAACCTTCCCACGTCCTCAGAGCGATTGGACTTCGTCACGAAGAGGCTCATGGTTCGCTTCTCTTCAGTCTGGGCAGATGGAATACAAGCGATGAAGTAGATCAGGTCCTTGGACTCCTGCCAGAAATAGTCAGAAGACTTAGAAGAATGTCACCGCTCACTCCAAAAGAGTTGCAGGTGTGAGTTTTGTACAGCGAGAAAGTTATGGATCATTTCAGAAATCCGAGAAACGTCGGCGAGATCCCTGACGCTGACGGCGTCGGCACCGTCGGCAACCCCGTCTGTGGAGACATGATGACAGTGCACATCAAGGTCAAGGATAATAGAATCGCTGACATAAAGTTCAAGACTTTTGGATGCGGAGCAGCGGTGGCAACTAGCAGCATGGTCACCGAGTTGGCCAAAGGTAAGACGTTGGACGAAGCAATGAAGATTACCAGAGCTGACGTAGCAGAGCATTTGGGAGGACTACCTCCGATCAAGATGCACTGCTCAAACCTTGCGGCCGACGCACTTCACAGCGCGATAGATGACTACCGAAAAAAGAAGTCCAAGTAGTCTACTGTATCAGAATGGCCCCGTTCGGACAGTTCCTCACGCAGGCAACGCAACCCGTGCAGGTTGTTCCAAAACAATTGGAGCACGATTGTGAGGCCTTAACTCCGAGACACGAATCTTCATCTCGAACTTGTGCAACTCCGTTCCGAAGTGTGAGCACACCTTCAGGACACACCTCGACACATACACCACAGGCGTCACAGCCCTTCTTGTCTATTCTAATCCTTGACAACCTATTGCCCCGCTCTCCTCTATGACCCTGATTCGGAACACTTCAAGCTTTCCTCTCTTGCAATGTGACAGAGGACATAACTTTCTGGAAAATGTTATCAACCTTAAGTGTTCGACGAATAAGGTAGGCAAAGAAGGTTGCAGTATGACAACGGAAAAAGGATGGACTCTGAAGAATGCCCTTGACAGAGCCATCTTGATGGAAGACCAGTCACATTCTCTCTACAACTCTGCTCTCAGCAGAGTGCTCTCATCAGGCAGCAAGACACTTCTTAGAAATCTAGCCAACGATGAACTTCAGCACAAGGCTAAGTTGGAAAAGATCAAAGAAAGCGGGTCAATGGAGCAACTTGGCTCCAAGACGAGAGACGTCGTGGATCTTCAGATTCTGGATCAAGTGGAAGATGTCAGGCTCTCAGAGGACGCAACCTACCAGGAGATACTGATCTTTGCAGGGAAACGTGAAAAGGAAACTCATGAATACTACCTTGAGCTCAGCAAAAGACTCCACGGGACGACAGCCGGTGACTTATTTGGCAAGTTGGCACAGGAAGAGCTGGGTCACAAGAACAAGATTGAGAGAGAGTATGAATCAGTAGTGATGAAAGAAGGTTAGCCAGACTAGGCTTCTTCGGATTTCTTCTTCTCCTCTTTTTCAGGCCCTGCGAACTCTTTGAGCTTCTCCGCCATCTCGCGGAGCTTCTTGTCAACTCTGTCGTTGACTAATCCTAGCTCAAACGTTCCGTCAGGCAACCTTTTTCCTGCTTTGACTCCGGTCAAGACCTCTATTCCTTCGTCGATCGTCTTTGCTGAGTATATGTGGAACTTGCCTTTGGCCACGGCTTCAACTACCTCTTCTTTGAGCATGAGGTTTTGGACGTTGCTAGCTGGAATCATTGCGCCTTGGTCGCCTGTGAGCCCCTTCGCTTTGCAGATCTCGTAGAATCCTTCGACCTTCTCGTTGACTCCTCCGATGGCCTGTACCTCGCCAAGTTGGTTCACTGAACCAGTGACTGCTATGTTCTGCTTTATCGGAACATTGGCTAGCCTTGATAGGATTGCGTAGAGTTCGGTACTAGATGCGCTATCCCCTTCGACCCCTTCATAGCTTTGCTCAAAGACGATCCTCGCGGACAATGTCAGTGGTTTGTCTTGGGAGTACTTTTCAGCCAGATATCCGCCCAGTATCAGGACTCCCTTGCTGTGTATTGGGCCGCCAAGTTTCACTTCTCTCTCGATGTCGATGACTCCTGCACTTCCCATACCAACGGTTGCTGTGACCCGGGAAGGTCTACCGAACTCATAGTCTCCCATGCTAAGAACAGAAAGGCCATTCACTTGGCCTACAACGTCACCTGTCGTGTCAATGAGGAAAACGTTGCGTTCGATATACTCCCTTATCTTCTCCTGAATCAGGTTCGATCGATATATCTTCTCATCCATCGCTTTCTTGACATGCTCAGCCTTGACATATTTGGCGTCGTCTTGGGAAGCATAGAAGTTGGCCTCACGAATCAAATCAGCTATGGAAGCAAAGCGAGTTGAAAGCTTCTCCTGATCCGCAGCCAGCCTCGAACCGTATTCAATCACCTTCGCAACTCCTGAGCGGTCTAGATGTTTCAGTTTCTCCCGCTCACAAATCATGCAGATGAAAGACACATAGTTCTTCATATTTTGCTCGGTTCTATTCATTGTCATATCAAAGTCGGCCTTCACCTTGAACAGTTCGCTGAAGTCAGGATCGTACGCGTACAGCAACTGAAAGACACTCGGATCGCCAATCAAGATCACTTTCATATCCAACGGAATCGGCTCGGGAGAAATCGTCTTGGTCGTCAAAAAGCCATAGCGTTCCGACGGATCCTCGATTTCTATCTGGCCGTTCTTCACAGCCCTCTTCAGGCCATCCCATGAGAAGGGGTTCTTGAACAATTCCTCGACAGGCATGACAAGGAAGCCACCGTTCGCCTTGTGAAGAGACCCCGGGATGATGAGAGTGAAGTCGGTTGTCAGTGCACCTAAGACCGCTTCTCTCTCGATTCTTCCAAAAAGACTTGTGTAAGTGGGATTGAGCTCTGTCACAACAGGCGCCCCTCTCAGGCCTGAGGAATCAGCAATCACGTTTACCTCATACTTCCTGAGGGAAATATCTCTGAGCCATTGAACAGGAACACCTTGCACACCGCTCTGCATGCCTGGCTTAGCCACGAATTGCTCTCGGTTCCGCACCATGTCGTCTTGAACTTCCTTGAGGTAGGTGGCAACCTCGAGAAGATTCTTGTATTTCTCAACAAGCTGATTGATCATTGGTCCGATCACGTAAAGCGCAATTTCCGAGTCAGCCCGAGCCACTTCCTCGCTCAGTTTGCTTTCTAGCTCGCGAATATCTCTCACGGCGTCCTTGAAACGAGATTGCAGTGTTTCTCTTTTCTTCAAGATCTCTTCCCGAACTTTCGGACTAAGGCCAAGAAACTCCTCGTCTGTGAGAGGTTTGCCCTGCATAACTGGAACGAAGACAGGCCCGATCGGCGTCACCTCAAAGAGAAAACCGGCTTTTCTTGCTCCTTCTGCCAGTTCAGTCAAGAGATCTTGACGCTTTTTCTCATATCCTCCAACAATGGCTTCGCGTTTCTGCTGGTAATTCTTGCTCTCGAAAGCCTTCTGAATCGCCCTTCGAGCATCCTCGATCAGTGACTTCATATCTTTCTTGAACGCGTTTCCGCTTCCCGCAGGCAGCCGCAAGGCCTTTGGTTGATACGGGTTGCGAAAATTGTTCACGTAACACCAGTCAGAAGGCAAAGGTTTGCCTTTGGCGAATTCCTCCAAGAAGCTCTTTACAGCTGTCGTGCGGCCTGTTCCTGGCCAACCAGCTACGAAGATGTTGAATCCTTTCTCCCCTATTCCTAGGCCGAATTTCAGAGCTCTAACTGCTCTCTCTTGGCCTATGATCGTGTCAAGAGGAACTGTATTCTCCGTAGTATCACAAGTCATGACAGAAGTGTCTACTGTGGCCCGAAGTTGAGAGGGCTTAAGCTCGACAACCATAATGATCACTTCATGAGACTCGCAAGTATATGCGAGACGCCAACCTTTCTGCTTTTCGGAGAATATATCTCGTCATCTTGCGAGAAAACAGATTGCCAAGAACGATATGACAGCCGGATCAATAGGGGCGTTGAAGGGCAAGTGTCATGGATAAGTCTGTTATAGATAGAGTTGGCTGAAAAGAGAGATATCCTCGACCAATCGTCAAGCAGTCGCGTCTAGTTTCGAATGTACGGTGCGTCTCGCTCCTTTTTCTTTGCAGATAGTTTCACGACCGAGCTCATGCCAGGATCTCCTGACGAGATCTGATGCCCCTGAATAATCCCCGCGTTCAAGGCTTCCTTCATAAGATCCAGCCCCTTCTGCGTCCTGACTATGACAGTGCACCAACCTTTCTTCGATCCTACATGTCCAACGGAAATGTCAGCCAGTTCCCCTGTGAAGTCTTGGCATTTGTTACAACCAGGCAAGATGAACGGCGTCAATTCTTTCAGAGAAACCTCTATGCGAACATTACTGCCTTGAAATGCTCTGAAGGTGTTGTCTACACACTCGATCTTTGTGATCTGACTGGGATCGATGTTGTGTTTTTTGCTGAGGAATTCCTGAATCAAGCCCGCATATCTGTATGTGTTGTAGCAGAACAAACCAATCGATAAGCTGACGTGTTCTGCAAGCTTGCTGTTTCCTCGGGCATGCATTCTACGTATGGCTTGGATTTGGCAAGGCATTCCCACGAAAGCCAATCGAGAGTCTTCGTACCCTATGACAGCATCTGCAAGAGTACCGATAGATCCAGTTGCAGTGTACTTGGACGATGCCACTCGAAGTAACTCACCAGGATTGCTGATGATCGTGCCTTTCGGTTTCCAAGGGTTCTCAGTTTCAGTTCCAACAGTTACTACGTGATCGACAATCTTGTTCTTCAATGCGTAATTGAGCAGAGTAGTAACCACGCCTCCGTCTTGGCAGACTTTCGTGGTTTCTTCATCTGTAGATCGAACAGACCAAGCACCGAGATGAATGCCTAGGACCATTTCTTTCTCGGTTCTCTCTCTGCCAAAGAATTGCCGCTCAATCGTTTTCAAGGGAAGCTCTACTCTTGGACAACTGTAGTAGCATAGTCCACAGAGAATGCATCTGCCCTTCAGAGTAGGCTGCTCCTCCGGAGTGGGAACTAACACATTTACGGGGCAAGCTCCAATACACGCACCGCAGAACATGCATAGTTCCTTGTTGACTACTTCGGTCAGTAGGCTTGCGAATATTTTGGGCGGCTGACTCAAGTCTCGTATCCCTGGATTCTCGGCTTGTGGGATACTACTCTGGAATTCTTATCTCTTGCTCACCTGGCTGTCGAGCAATTTCACTTCAGAAGAGGAGGATGGCGCCGCCGAGCGGATTCGAACCGCTGACCAGCGGGTCTCTGCGGTTTGCGTTGCAGAGATTAACAGCTTCAGCCTCGGCCGCGAGTAGCGACTGAGTCCGCTGCTCCACCACTGAGCTTTCGTCCATGTCACTTGATTCATGAACGGCGGCCCGTTTTTCGGCGGCAAGTTCACACTCGGGAGGACGATATTTAAGGATTCATCAACTGCAATAGGAACCTAGTTTGCATGTGTCTCGCACGAAGAAATGTGAGACCCGCTCTTCACAATCGTCTATGCAAACGACCACGATGAAGGCATTGGCGAAAACCTTAAACAATTCCGACGTCAACGAATCAGATCACTGGGCCCGTAGCTCAGCCAGGTTTCGTAAAGACTGAGAGAGCAACAGGCTCATAGCCTTTCAAAGGAGAGACCTGTCGGTCCCCGGTCCGAATCCGGGCGGGCCCATCAAGATTCAAAGAGAAGTTCTGAATGTTCTCTGATATACGTAATGATCGATAGGGCGTCAGCTATGAATGCTGTGAGCATAAGAAAAAAAAGGAGGGGGATGGAAAGCTACTCGGGCGGTATCTCTGAGAGCAATGCCTTCAGGTCAATGCCCATCTTCTTGTTCTTGAACGCGTAGTACAGGTATAGGGCCAGTCCTATGCCGAGAATGAGACTCGAGATGGAGATGTCCATAGGCGCCAAAGCTCTTGCATTCGTGGCGAAGAAGAATATGCCTAGACCAAAGGCCACCACACCGCACAGTGCTGGAACCGGAACTCCACCAACTTCAGACTTTATGCTAGCGTATATCTCCGGTCGCACAATCGGCAGTAAGGCCAACGCCAGTCCTGTGAACAGATAGCCCAGTAGGTACATGAAAGTCGCGTTGATCCCGCCTGCCAGCGTTCTCAGAGGGCCGAGCACTGGCGATGAGATGACTATTCCTATGACTCCTCCGACCATCATGAAGATGATTGCCCATGTCGGTGTGTGGAACCTCTCGCTGACATTCGCGAACCTCTCCGGGAAGAACCTGTCGAACGCGATGGAGAACACTCGTCTCGTCTCCATCATCAACGCTGCAGGGTTCACGTGATACAGACTAAACGCGCCTGCCGTTGCTATAAGGAATGCGAGAAGAACGTTTCCGCTGGCAAATATGACACCAAACATTGGCAGCACAGGCTCAATCTTTGGTGTAATCACGAACGATGCCCTAGCTTTGTAGTATGCCCAGTTGTACATATTGATGAATTCACCGCCGGAGAAGAATGCGGACGCTGCTAGACTTATGTATATTACAGCTGTGATGAGGGTGCCACCGATGATTCCTATCATCATGTTTCTCTTCGGGTTCTTTATTTCGCCGGACCATTGCGCTGGATTGTGGAACCCGGAATAGGCGAATAGTGCTGCTCCTGCCACGGCCGTAATCGTAGCGTCAAAGTTTGGTGCTTCCAGTTTGTATCCAGCGGTCTTGGCAATTGTAACGATCTCTTGGTAGGAGCCTGCTCCCCAGACTGCGTCCCACGCCTTGGTGAACGTTGCTGGATTGTACGGGTTGGCAAAGTTCAGCAGGATGCAGATGATCCCGCCGAGGAGCGGGATGAACCATATCACACCTGTGTAGGCTTTGAACACTTTCCCTCCGACTGTCATGAAGAACCAGACAGTCAACAGGAGGAGTATTGCTCCCGCGAGAGTTATCATCGGGTCAGGTGGCGCTGAGAGGAATGTGCCGAAGTCTTTCAAGGCGAGGTTACCTGCCCCCTGGCCTAGCATTCGCAAAGCAATGCCCCACAAACCCACATCCGTTACCAGCAGGAACCCTATCGAGAACCATCTTCCGAGAAAGTTTCCAATGGTCACGACGTAGCCAAGTGCTGGGTTGATAGTTCTTGAGATGAATACGTAGTCTCCACCAGCCCTAGGCATACAGGAGGCCAGCCATGCATATGAGATAGCGAAGAAGAAGGCTGGAATCAACCCTATAACGAAAGCAAGTACCGGATCCGAGCCAGGATACGTGTACGGCATCCTGATCGATAGTCCCCAGATCCCGGCACCTATCATGTTGTTCATAGCCATCATGAGACACATGAAAG
>Ga0315296_10004953_pt1 | contig 10766 bp, 13 predicted proteins | sample YL17G14_18_MG_FD_203921 | JGI IMG/M metagenome (GOLD analysis project Ga0315296, IMG submission 203921) | Sediment microbial communities from Yellowstone Lake, YNP, Wyoming, USA - YL17G14_18 | ecosystem: Environmental > Aquatic > Freshwater > Lake > Sediment | place: USA: Wyoming | collected...
AAACACCCTAGCAGATACTTCCTGTAACCCAAGAACTACATGAGTATATGCATTATGTAAGTTGTTATCACCGAATGTATTAGTCCCGAACATCATAACCTCTTCCGTGCTGAGGTAGCACTATTATATCCCTTATCCGCTGAAGGTCCATAGTGAAAAGTGCCCTGTATATCTACACGAATTTAACTTCTTTATGGTTTTCTTGGTTCTACCTATTGATACCTCTTGGTACCTCACTCCAGATGAGGGGATTCAAACCAGCAGGCATAATGAATTCACTCGTTATGCGGGAATCAGGCAAGGGGCCTTATGTACTACACTGAGTTTCAGCCATCTGAGAATGTATTCAGGTGGAGTTCGACTCTGCCCAATCTCCCTACTCGTGCGCAGCACTGCCCCCCGCACAACTCGACTAGCTACCCCTCGGTTGGCCCCAGGCGCTCACGGCAAACTGGTCTCAGTCTCATCAGATGCCTCCCAGACTTTTGTCTATTTGATTTACCCCACAGGAATATCCAGATTCTCAACGTGGCGCTCCGCCCAATAGGGAAGCACGCGAAAGCCCCGCCCGCGAGGCGTATATGGCACTCGCCGCGGCCCCGGCAGGCCCCGTTTCGCGACGTGGCGCTTGCGGGATATGCCTGAATCAATGTGGAGTAGAAAGGCGCTGGTGTGCTGAATGAGTGTTGTACGGGAGATAGTTTATCTATTCGCCTTCCAGCTTATTCAATCCAGATTGACTTGTCAGAAAGCTTCGCGATCAGGAGGTCCGCGAGCTTTGTTCCGACATAGTCAAAGTAATTTGGGGGCGTACTCCCATAAGTGCCAACGAAATCCCTGTGTGACTCTAGGAATCTGCCTCTTGCGATAGAGGCGTGCAGAAGTGGAATGACATTGACTTTGTGGTCGTCATACCTTTCGATGCGGAGCCTGAACTGCTCGCCCAGGAACTTTGTGGTCTTGCCGAAAGCCAAGTTTGGGTCATCCGTTGCCTGTAGGCCTGCAAAGAATGCCGAGATACCGAAAGTGAGAATTATCCTTGGCTTGTTTGTGTTGATAGCCTCCCGCAATGGCCGTATCTGATCCATGGTATACGGAATCTTCCATGCCTGGTCAACGGCGTTGCGGATGTACAGCCGGGATGTGTCCAGCCTGAGCTTGCCCCTTCGGTACAGCCTGTCTTGCATGGAATCTGCGACGGATGTCCATATGCTGTGGCGGGCGGGGTGCCTCGGGTCGAGCGGGGTGTCCAGCTTGTCCGCCCACGCCTCGGGCGGCGAATCGCCAATCAGCCAGATTGGGAACTCTGGGTTGCCAGTGAAGTCTTTCATCGATTCACCTCTCAGCAAATAGCCGGCCCAGTACACGTTGCTGTTGAAAATGCGGGGATTAGATTCACTTTTCTCCTATTATGGGCTATAGGCCTATGCGCCCTAGTATGTGTAGCTAGTCATATCCCTATCGCCCCCTGGATGACCAGTATGCATCGTTGTTCGGGTTCATCTGGTCGCTGCGGTTGTCCGTCGCCGCCTGGTAGGCGTCATTGTTGGGGTTCATCGAGTCGGAGCGGTCATCATTGGGGCTGCGCCTGCCATCGTCGGGGATACTACTCGCCGCAACAGGTTTGGTTAGGGCTTCCCCAGCGGGCGCGCTTATGGGAGCAGGCGACCAGTGCTCAACCCTGTCAGGCAGCTGCCCGATGTACTTCTCGCGCAGACCCAGCCTGCGTAACCTGATGTCCATCACGAGCGGGTAGTCGTTCTGTATCCGATGGAGCTTCTCCTCGCCCCGTTTCCACCCCTCTTCCGTCCACCGCTCCTCGCACACCCATTCGACGAACGCTTTTAGTTCGTCTTCAACCGCCGCCTGGATTTTAGGCGCGGCGGACTCGACCCAGACGAGCAGCGCCTCCCTGCGCCTCGCCACGTCAGGCTCGTAGAACGCCGAGTAGAAGTCGTTGCCGATGTTGCCCATTACCGTTGTCATGCAGGTGCCTCCTTATGATTTTATCTGAGTGTTTTGTCCTTCAGGTTGGTGGGGGGAATTCAGGTTCAGTGTGCCTTGCCTGTGGGCTTTTCTCGCTTCGAAACCTGACCTTGGTCAATTTGCTCTGGGAGACGCCCGGTTGCCTTGAAGAAACTCTCTAGCTCCTTGGGGATTTCAGGCTTGGCCGGCTGCTGGCGGGCTTTCACCCGCGCCGCCGCGTCTGCCTCGATCTTCTCACGTAGCATCTGCCACACCGCCGTCAGGTAGGAGACCCACCCCCTGTTGTACTCCTGTTCCGCCAGGATGTAGTAGTTGGTAGTTTCGTCCAGCTCAATCTGCCGGATGAACCAGTCCTCGTGCTGCTGCTGGGCTACGTGGAACCTGTTTTCCGGCGCTATCCTCCAGCCTCCCAGGAATTCCCCGGGCTCGCGCCCCTTTCGCCGGTGCACCGATATGTTGTGGAACAGGTCCTCGAAGTCCTGCAGGCTGGCGCTCTCAGCCCACTTCTTCGCGTTCTCCCTCCCTATCGCCTCCCAGTCGAGGATTGTCTTCTTCGAGTACTCCTGCCAGAAACGGCTGGCGAGCGCCTCCATACCGTCGCCGCTGGCCTGCTTCCGCGCCTTCTCGTAGGACTCGATTCGCACCGTGATGGCGTCCCTGCACACCTGGGAGAGGTTGTATGTTCCCCTCAGCGGCTTGAACCGCTCGTAGAGGTCGTTCGGGATGTTGATTCCTATGCGCATACTCACTCGCTCCGTATGTCTATATGATTATAAGCATACGATAGCACATAAGCATACATTTGTCAAGACCCCGTCGGTAAAGAAGCCGCGCTCAAGTTCGCCAGTTCTAGCGTCCTTCCACCGGGCAGGCGCGAAATGAATGCCACTGGCTGGAACGGGGTGGAAAGGTTGAGTGAGAAGAAGAGTTAGACTCTTGAACGGAAACGGATGTAAGATACAGCACGGCCCTAGTCTTTTGACACAAGAGGTATAATGTCAAAGTGGACGTCTTTTTCGCAGATGATGCTCAGCAGAATAACCCTTCCCGCCCAGGAATGGGTCCCCTTATTGCTGTGGGCGGCCTCCACGTTCCCGACGAGTCAGTGAATGTATTGGAAGAGCAGCTCAATTCATTATGCTCAAAATATGGATTTCCTCCGAATGAGGTGTTTAAGTGGTCACCAGGGACTGAACTCTGGATGCGAGCCAACCTAGTGGGCGAAAGTCGCACTCGATTCTTTGCTGAAGCACTGACTCTCGCTAAGGTCAGCCGAGTTGGTGCCATAGTCATTATCGAAGATTTGAAATCCAGAAAGGCTGACAGGAATGCTCCGAGCCGTGAGATTGATTTGATTAACCTCCTTCTGGAGCGCATTCATCATGAATTTATAAGGCGTCAGTGCCACGGTATTGTGATTGTCTCCCAACCGAGCGGCGATAGGCAGTATGAGAGGAAGTTCCTTTCAAGTTGCGCCGAGACGTTAGCCCGCGGAACTGACTATGTTAAGCCTGACAGAATAGCTTTGAGTATATTGACTTCCCCCCCGAAGTTTGTCAGGTTGCTCCAGTTGTCCGATGTAGTAGCATCCTGCACCACCTCTTATGTATCTGGCGAAAACCAATACTCGCCGCCAGTATTCGAGTATATAAAGCCAATATTTGCCAAAGAAAACGGGCGGGTAGGAGGAGCTGGTTTAAAATTGCATCCTGACTTTAAGTATGCAAATTTATACTATTGGCTAGTCAATGACAGCCACTTCTGGAAGAATAACCTTGGCCTGCCGTTACCCATGGCAAATTATAAGTATGCCACATCTCCGTTAGTTCCGTAATGCGCGGTCATAATGCAGGGATTGGATTCATTTCTCTCCTATTATGGGCTATAGGCCCGTGCGCCTCAGTATGCCTAATGCTTGAGGTACCCACCCCATGAGATTTGTGGCATAATACATCCATGAGCAAATCTCGGCCTGTATGTTCCACCTGCATTAGCATCAAAGAAGACATCAGCTCAGGCATTCAGCGAATGGCCCTGAATCCCAGATTGCTTTATCCAGACCGCAGCGAACTCCGTCAGTTTGAAGCGCGCCTGCGGGAATTCCTTAAGGTTGACATATGCGCTAAGGTCATCGACTACCACGATGGAGTCGTTAGTTACCTTACCGAATCTGTTATTCCCACCAAGCGGGATTCGCGCCCTTCCATTCTTCTGCTGTTCGGCAACCCCGCCCCCGAGTCTGTGGAGCGCAATTGCTTCTTCGCTGGAGAGAAAAACAGGCGCGAACACAGGTTCTGGCGGGCGCTGAGGGAATCCGGCATAATGTCCTTCGATGAAGGCGCCTGCGATACTGATGCCTCCAGAACGCGGGCGTTGTTCGACCTGACCTATACGTCACCATTTCGCGTTGGCTTCGCCGTCTTCTACTCTATGCCTAGCCCGGCCAGCGACCACAAATGGAGCGGGGTTGCTGGACTGCGCAGGCTGTTTGGCGCGCGGGCGCTGAGGGAGATTGCCGAGTGCGAGAAACGGCGGGTGGAAGGTCTGATAAGGGAATTTAAGCTAAGCCAGCCACGCAGCGCCGTGGTAGCCTTCCAGAAGGACGCCCATTTGGGCGTAAAGGGTAGCGACTGCTCAGAAAAAGTAATCCTAACAGAAAAGAAGCTATACGTGGTCGAGTCTCGATGTTTGCACTCGGACCTGAAACTGTTCCGGCTGCCCGCCACGAGGTACATGGTCGCATCATGCTATGTTCGGCGAGAGGTAGCTGAGCTTTGCATGCGCTAGGTTTGCCAATAACGCTGTAGCCGGCGGATTAACGTGCGCCGTTAATCCCCCCCGCAGAACGTTTGCGACTCAGTATTCCATTCACAATGACGTAATCCCGCATCAAATTGGTCTCATTATCTATGAAGGAGTGCATCCAAGCAAGCGACTTGAGGGCGTCTTCTTTTGGATTCAGCCCTTGTCCATGCGCATATTCATCCCGCAAGTCTGCCATGCTCTTGCACAGGGAGAGTGTTCCTGGCGAGAGGACTTTATTCTTTTGCAACATGCTTCTGACTTGCCACATTTTGTGTTTCCGCGTGGCACCATAGGGTGTGGCCTTGTCCCGCTGAAACCTCTCAAACGAAATCCCGCACATTGCAACGCAAGCATAGAAGTGCCCATCGACAAACACATCCCTAGCCTCCCTGATGAGCGCGCAATAAGGGCCGTCCTCTATGAGCAGAGGCGGCAACTGAGAAAGCCTCTCCCACATATCGTGAGTGAGGGGATTCTCGCTCAGCGCGCCAGACGGCAGTTCTGCGACTTGCTCCTGTGAGCCCTTTGACAATTCTTCTCTCAGGTGGCGCTTGGCTGCATTGGGTCTGAAGTCAGCATACGCGGCTTGTGTTTGGCCGCTGACATTAACAAGCGCCTGACCGCACTCCTGTATCCACCCATAATGACCCTCAGGCATGCTGGCTTGGGTGATACCAAGAACCTGGGACAAATCTTCGCCATTGTATGCGCAGAAGGTGTAGGGCTCAGCACTGGGAACCTGACAAACTAAGCTGTACTGAGTAAGAATAGGCATGCTAACTCCTAGTGTACCTAGTCTCTCATCTCAAGGAGTCTATTGGGAAGAGAGCCGAAGATACCCATTTCTAACTGCAAATTCCAGTGCCTGAGGAAGTGCATCAACCGGGAACTCCCCCCCACGTGCAACCTTTCCGTTTTTATCAAACCAGGCAAATTTCACTGACTTGGCAGTCCCACTGCCATCATCCCATGACGCAATTCCTAAGCGAATCTCGCAATCAGGGTGATTCCTCGCAGGCTCGCTAAAAGCTGGTCGCATATAGTCCTCCTCTACTGAGTGTTAATGTAGTTATAGCACACTCCATCCACAGTGTCAAGTCAGTCATACGAGCAACTCAAACTCACCCACTAGCCGAATCTAACGCCATTGGCTGGGACGGGATGGCATTGATGGCAACGTGCCTCCAATCAAACCCACACCTGACCACGCCTTCCCTAAACGCCCGTAGATGTCCTTGGTCGCTGTGTACGAACCGCCTCCAACGCGCCATGATATATGGAGAACAGAGATAAAAGGAGGTCAAGGCATATGACAAGGGGAAAGCAGCACGTGTTCTCGGCGAGGACGACGGAGGAGGGCCTGAGGCGGCCCAACGAGCTGAAGGCGAGCCTCAAGGTCAGCTGGGACGAGCTGGTCATCGACGCGGTCTGCGCCCACTACGGGCTGGACAAGGGCACGATGGCGCTGCCCAGGAAGGAGAAGACCGCCAGGGGGCCGGAGAAAGCGGCAGAGCGGAGGAAGGCGGGCGGGCGAAAGAAGGGCAAGGGGGCGGCTGCCGGCCTGAAGGCCAAGAGCGCCGAGTCAAAGGCGTAGAAGGAGAAGGGGAGGAGGATTGGCTCCCCGACTAGGATTCGAACCTAGAACCTAGCGGTCAACAGCCACTCACCTTACTGTGACCGAAAATAGATTGTTTTTATCACACTTTTCATCTAATTGTTAAGTTTTCCCGGTGGCTTTGATAGGGATGAAAAGGTGGATTTAGGCATCAAAGCAATCGATGACAGTCTTTAAGTCAAGCAACATAATGCCTTTATTTTCTTCTCTAATCGGGCTGCTTTCTTCCGTGTCCTCCATGATCGCTTCAATAACGTACCGCAGAACCTCAGGTTGCTTGTAGCTCCCGATGATCTTTCTGGTCGCTTCCTCAAAGCCAGCCTCAGTTTTCTCGCCTCGAAGGTATTCCGCCATCTTGAGGTTACCAGCTTCCGCCTTATCAAGTATCTTGTCGGTGACCTTCGGCAGAGGTCGAGTACCTTGTAACATTATCTGCCACACGACCACTCCAAGAAAAAGCAGAACTCCTCGCTCACCTTGGTTGAAAATATCGTTATCAACCGCCATAAGATATGCCAGAACAACCGGCTCTTCTTTCGACATGCGATTAACCAGCTTCTGGGCATCTTTTGCTGATTGACCAGCAATCCTTTGCCAGGTTCTCTCTACCACGTCTGCAGATATTGACTTCTTAGCCGTTGATGGAAAGTCTTGGCCTTGTTTCATTTTCTCATCCAGTTCGTTTACAAAGCTCTCAATTTCCGGGGATAATTCCTGTTGGTTATCTTGCATCCACTCCTCAAAGTCGGATCCATAATAATTTTCCTGGTCGAAAAGAGTCTCAATGCGTTCATAGATACGGTCCAATATTCTCTGGCGACGCCTTTTTTCTTCATGATTAGCGTCAGCCGCGATATTCTCTTCCAGTTCTTCTAATTCCTCCAGGGTTGCTCGAATAACAATACCGCCATGAGCAATGATGGCGCCGTAAAGCAAGCACTCGCATTCGGGGCCGAGGACAAGGCTACGCTTGAGTTCACGGAGTTCATCCTCGGTCAGCACCAATTCATGGAGTTTCTGATTGGCAGGACGGCTTGGCGCCCACGGGCTCAGGTTCCAGGATGTGCCTTCCCAGTTACTTATCTCCCCTTGGTCATCGCACCGGCTACAGTGCCATGTTATGATACCCGAACCGCTATCTCTGTGGACTCGCAGGTGCCCTGGGCACCGTATCCTGCCCGGACGTCTTCGACAAAAGAGTGCAGCATCAACCAACACGTCCGCAGGAAACACTGAGCCGGCAGATACAATGGCACCAAAGAACTGAGCTATTCTCCTTGCCGGCTCATGTGAAGGACCGGATGGAATACCCTCAAAATGGGTCATATCGGTGATGAAGGTGTCTCCCATATCACGTTACTCCCTCTCTATTGGCTCCCCCAGCGATGTTAACCATGGGTCTCCTTCAGCAACAGTGGGAACCTCGATGTTCTGCCTCAATTTCTCCATGTATTCGAGCACCGGCGACCGCGTGCTTACAGGCATCCTATATGGGCTGGTACAGGCTGAGGTCAGTTCCTCCCATCAATATCAACCAGCGTGGCAGATGTCTCCGTGCCTTTCACCCAGGCCACCAGTCCGCCTTCCAGTGTACGGGCAAGCTCTAATATCCGGTGACTATGCTGATAGCTTCCACCCACGGGAAGCGATGACGTTCCCAGCTCACTCCTGAATATCACCCAGGTCAATTGTTTGACGATATCATCTTTTGAACGTTTCACGCTGTCCCCTTAAGCCGCTTCGTACTCACTTCTCTGCCTTACGATATCAGTCTTACTTATGGTACTGCAAATGCTGGAATTATGGCAAGGTACTGGCGCCCAATCGTGGGATGTCATCAAAAAGGAAGAGCACCGTTCCTGGTTAACTTTTCATCGGAAAGTGCAGTCCAAAAGGAAACGCGGTCAAAAAACCCTCCGCAAGCCAACTTTGTGGCGAAGAATCATATCGGTTTGTACCAATGAATTGCTTGTATTTAGGTTTTGATTGCCGAAGTCGGTTACTTGTTATTGTTGCCGATTTGACAACTGCCCCAACAGGCCTTATAATTTAATGCATGAGGATGTACTGCTTATCCTGCGCGAACGATTGGTTGACTAGGGGCGCAGCTATCTCCCGGCAATGCCCATCGTGTTGGGGACGCGCGCTGGCAACCGAAGACGAACTCCGGTTAGGCGCTCTAGTGTGTCATTTGCTGGCCAATCTTGCAGCAGGTCAACCACCACCTCGGCCTTCTTTATCCAATCTACCTCAAGACATAATATCCTTCCCTTTTTCGTTGAAGACTTACCACGACGTCATGAGTCGGGCAAGCGACCAATCACAGCGCAGACGGGCGGCCCAACTGATGCTCGAACAAAGAGGTCTAGACCAACAGCAGTCGTCGAGATTAAGTAACGCTATGTTTCCGTAGTCAAAAATATGGCAACCGTAACGTTCCAAATGACCGACAAGGATATCACGGGGCTCCTGAGATCCCTGTTCGACCTTGGTGCCGAAGCCAAGGTGCAGGTCATGGTTCATCTCAGGCGTCGGCCGAAGCAAACAGACCGACCTATGGACCTGGTCTGGGACGTTGAAATAATGCCCGACAACGGTGGCATCTACCGATTGCTTTTGGAACGGGACAAAGGGGAAGACACTCACGAAAATCAGAATTAGACCTGTGGGTCACCTTCGAGGTTGTGCATCCCGGCGGTGAATGTTGGACAGGCGACAGCACGGTTTACCAGCGAATAATCGAGGAGGTAATGATATGAAAGCAAGGATTGTGCTCCGAGAGTCCGATGAGGCTCTAAAAGAAGGGTATGGATTTCCTAATCAAAGGGAAGACTGCATCGCCTTTACTACTAAACTCGGCCTGGAGGTGGTGCAGGAACATCATCTTGTGGAGCGGTCGACGGTCTGGAACAGAGAAAAGTTCCAACATATTATAGACGAAGCTATCCAGCAAAAGGATCAAGTTCCTGCCATTGTATTTCCCAGGGTTGACCGCTTCGCCCGCAACCTACAGGCTGCTGGGTATTTCCTTGGCTCACTCCGCCTGAACGGTCTCGTTGTCATGTTTGCCCAGGAAGGTCTGATTGTCGACAAGGAAGCAACGGCCATGCAGGTGCTGATGTTCTTTATCCACAGCTTTAAGGCCGACCAAGACGCCAGGCAAATTGCGCACAATACAGCGGGAGGGCGAAATAAGCTGGCGCAGATAGCCCACGAGGTGCCTAACGGTATGGTGATCTGGCCATTCCAATACAGTCCCAAACGCATTTATGGAAAGCTGGTTACTGGCAAGCCTAGTGTGGATAGCGAGAGGGCAGCCTGGGTTAAGAAATGGGCGGATTGGATACTCGAGGAAGGGGTTGGAGTGAGTGAAGTGTGCCGACGAATGGATCAATACGATGTTCCACCACCGAGACAGTCCAGGCACTGGAACGGAGCAGCCAAGGAATGGCAAAGGAGTTGCGTAATTGGTATCTCGCGAAGCAGGCAGCTTGTGGGAGAGTTTTCCTGGAGGGGGGAGATATACCTTAAAGATGACTCTTTGAGAATTCTAACAGACGAACGCTTTGAAGCCTTGCAAAAGAGGCTGGACGAGAATCGAGAGAGAAGCTATTACAATGCAGCCAAATACGACTACCCACCCCTGCGGAAGATGGTGTTTCATAGTTGTGGGCACTTGATGTATGGCATACCAGCGTCGGGAATCCCCTACTATCGTTGCCCAAAGTGCAAAAAGGAATGGGTTAATGCCAAGAAACTATGGGCAAACATAGAACGAGGGATTAGGGATGCCTTGCTAAGGGAGGATCGCATTATACCAGCAATAAGGAAGCAGTTCGACAGCAAAGAAACCATCAAGAACCTTGAACAAGAGATTAAAGTGAAAGCGCATGAGATTGAAGGTTGGGAGGATGCGAAGGATAATGCCTTCCGAATGGGTATGGAGGTTCGGCATTATCCTCCAGAGAGGGTGCAAGAGCAAATAGACCGGGCTGAAGAAAAAATACAGCGCCTTCAGGCTGAAAAGGCTGAACTGGAAAGGCGGCTGGCAACTGTAAGGCAGCAGATTCTCAATGAGGAGGGTATAAGGCGGTTCTGCCGGTTGGCAGCCAACAACCTGGACAACCTGACCAAAGATCAATGGGAGATGCTGCTACGCCTGCTGAAGCTACGGGTTACCGTGCGTAGCAAAGAACTAATAACCGTGAATGTTGCCCTACCACCTGTAAAGGATGCTGCTGAAATCGAGTTAAGTCGCTTATAAACCAGCCGCAGCCGAAGGGGCGCAAGAAACCACCCCTTACCGGTCTCAGCAACTCAACCATCGTTCCTCTCCTTCAACCGCGCGTGAGTCCTCATG
>Ga0315296_10004955_pt1 | contig 10759 bp, 5 predicted proteins | sample YL17G14_18_MG_FD_203921 | JGI IMG/M metagenome (GOLD analysis project Ga0315296, IMG submission 203921) | Sediment microbial communities from Yellowstone Lake, YNP, Wyoming, USA - YL17G14_18 | ecosystem: Environmental > Aquatic > Freshwater > Lake > Sediment | place: USA: Wyoming | collected...
CTAAAAGCGCCATCTTTGACCAGGACAAAATACAGTCCAGAACCAGCCTCCTGGTTATTTTTATCCCTGCCGTCCCAGAATACTTTTTTGTTCTGGATAGCGTCTGGGGAGAATTCCCTGACCAACCTGCCTGTGATGGAGAATATTTTTACGGCCGGTCTGAGGGTATCGGGATAATCAAGGATTACTTCGCAGTCATCCTGAAATGGATTTGGTACTGAATAGGGCGAAGCATAATTAATAACCGAGACCGCAATAAAATTGCTGATGTCACCTCTATTCCCATAGCGGTCTTCAGGAATGACGGCATACAAGTACTCACCGCGTAATTTGTTGAAAATATCGAGTGTTGTGTCGGCGATTTTCTCTCTGATGCAAACGCCTTTAGAAAGGGTTTTTACCCCTATGTCATCGATATAACAGCCGATGTAGCTTATGCTTGAGTTGGTATGATAAGAAAAATGCATTCGATAGTCACCTTCGGGAAGCAGTAAGCAGTGGTTTACCCAGCCGCCGGAATTACCATAATATGCTTCGTGGAATGGTCCATATTCAATAATAAGTGAATCGGTCATATCTTCAGTCTGGTAACACATTTGGATATCCAGGGCACCAAGGCCGTCAATAGTAATAGAGTTTTTTGTTGTCATTGTGTTGTTGAGGTTACTGCCATTGCCGGAAAAAAATGAATACGAACCAGAATGCGCAGTATTGTCGACAAGTCTGAAGCCGGCCAGATCCCATTGGCTGGAGTCTTCGCAATCATCCTGGAAAATTACCGACGTATCCTGCACTTCAATAATATTGTAATAAACTTTTGCCAGGTCAAAGGACGCCTGCCAGCAGAGCCTGAAGTTATTCCCCGTTACATCTTTGACATTGACCGTGGATCTGGTTGGTCGGATGTCGTCCTGGTCATAAAACCAGTTCAAAAAACTGGGCCATTGTGATTGAATCCAGTCCAGGCTTGTATAGTAAATTATTAGTTGCTTGAATTGGGCATAAACATCAGGAAACCAGATATCCAATCCGGTTGTTTGTGAGAAACCTTCACCCCAGTGTCTGGATGCTATGATCGAGTTATTGTAAGCGCTGAGAAGATTTTCCGTTTCACTTATTGGCAATAGCTGGTGCAACCGCCGGATAAAATCACCAAAATCAATATAGTCATCACCGATATGGGGTACAGAGCCGATGATTGGTATTGTCTGAACCAGGTTTCTTAAATTCGTGATATCAGAACCCGGAATGCTTGGCATGACTTTGGCAAAAAGCTCGGCAGTTCGCTCCTTGAGTTCGTTTAATCGGCTTATTTTGACCGCGGAAATCGCGCCGGGCTGGATATCCTCACACTGTTCCGCACAGATCTGAACAAGATTTTCAGCCAACGCATATTCATCGTCATTTGTATTTGCCGATAAGAATTGCAGGATCTTGTGATAGGGGAATCCGCTTACGGGCCAGTTGGTCTGCGCCGCCAGCATAACACTGACATAGTCTCTTGTTTCATAAGCAATTTCAGCCTGTTGCATGAGGCAAGCATCAAAAGCAAGCATATTGAGCTTTTTGCCCGTTGCCTTACATGCACTTTCGATTGCTTTCCTGAAATCACCGTTGGCAATACTCATCTGGTTACCACTTGAATAATCGGCACCGAAAGTCTTCTGCGGCCCCATTGTCCAGCCAGTACCGTGGTCCCAAAGAATGGCGAGATATCTCTTCGCCGGGAATTCCCGGATACTCCATTCAAAGAAATCATATAACGTATGCCAATCACACATATCAACAACACCGAGTTCGGCCAAATTAATTGAAGAACCTTTATTAACCTGCAAGCGCTTGGCTCCGATATTAGGCTTATCAAGCTGAACAATTATCGTCATATTTTCGTCCGAGCCGATTTCCTCCATTTCTACCAGGTCTGAATCTGCCCAGACACTCAAGTCGTTGTCAGCCGCCATGTAGATCATGATGGTCCAGTCATATGCTGACAGGATTAATGGAAGCATCAATAATGCTAATAATCTCAGCATGTTTTATTTTAACAATATTATGGGTTTAGTCAACATCCTGGATTCCATGCAATAGATGCTTTATAACGGCGTAATTACGCTTGTGCCGGTCGCCCCGGCGAAAAGAATAAAAATATTCAGGATGACATTTTGTACAGTATTCAAGCGATGAGATCATGTTCTGCCGACCAAGTTGTAAAGTAACGGCTTTCTTTAGATTGAGAAAAATTCTGCGATCCCGATGAATTATTGATGAGGGCAACTCATTCCTGAACTGTTCGGCAACATCGCTTTTTATTTCGTAGCAACAGGAGCCTATTGCAGCGCCCAGGCAATATTTGTAATCACCGAGACTCTGCGCAGCTTTCTTGGCGATACCCATAGTTATCGAATGCCAGCCACAATGGATAATGCATACCCGTTTTTCACCGAACAGAAACACCGGCAGGCAATCGGCTACCTTTACCCCGATACTCTTTCCGGTCGCGGTTGTGAGCCCATCGCCAATCCGCGCCGGGTCATGGTCGACGTCGATAATGGTCTCTGAATGCACCTGCTTGATCAGAATCGGCTTAAACTTTTTTAAAAAAAGGTCGGTACCATAAATAGTTGAACAAAGGCATAAATAGTTTTTATAAGAAGACTGAAAATATCTAAGACCACTTTCCTCAATTAATTGCCAGATCATTCTAGGTTGGTTCTCATATCCTTGATCTTCAATATTACTTTCCGCTTCTCAATAAAAGAGTCCTCGGAGACCGAATAAAGGCAGTCAATCCTTGTTTTACCCGGAACCATTTTTAAGATGCCTTCGGCCTGTTCAAACGCGATCGCATCAATGACCCTGTCTTCTTTTCTAACCGCGAATTTCAGATGGTTATTGCCGACGACACGCGGCACGCCGACGATTTCAAAATTTTCGCCGAAAAACACTGGTTGCGGGTTTTCCATGCCCGTGGGCTCAAAGAATTTAAGAAAATAAACAACCTCGCTGGTGATATCTTTAAGGTCCAATTTAAGGTCATAGTAATACTTCTTCATAAAAATCTTGTCATTGAAACCCTGCGCGAATTGATTGATGCACTGGCGCAATTCATCCACTTTATCCGCTTTTATTTCCAAACCGGCTGCTTGTTTATGACCACCGTACCTGATCAGCAGGTTCTGGCAGGCATGCAATGCTTCGGTGATATCAAATCCGGAGACCGAACGGCCAGAACCTTTGGCGGCTTCTCGTTTCATAGCCAGGAGAATGGTTGGCCGGGCATATGCTTCACTGATTTTTGAGGCAACAATGCCGATCACCCCTTCATGCCAGCTTTCTTTGCCCAGAATAATAATTCTGTCTTTCGCCAAATCGTGTTCCTCAATCAAGCCCTTGGCTTCTGATAGAATCAGTTCCTCGATCTGCTGGCGGTTCTGATTGTCAACCGAGAGTTCCCTGACGATCTGCATTGCTACAGTTTTATCCTTGGTTAAGAAAAGCATCAGCGCCTCTTTTGCGTCGCGCAGTCGACCGCAGGCATTGATTCTGGGACCGATTCTGAACCCCAAGTGATATGAAGTCAGACCTTTGGTTAACCCTGCTTCCTCTAATAACGCATGAAACCCGACTTTACGGCTCTTTAGAATCTTTTTTATTCCGAATTTGACCAGACTTCGATTTTCTTCTACTAACGGAACAACGTCCGCGACCGTGCCTAAAGCTACAAGGTCGAGGTCATCATAAAGCTCGTCAATGCTGATATCCATTTTTGTGTACAACGCATGGAGCATTTTGAAGGCCACGCCAACACCGGCGAGTTCTTTAAAGGGATAGTTGCTGTAAGCCAGCTTGGGATTGACGAGCGCACAGGCATCGGGCAATTCTTCCTTGGGTTTGTGATGGTCGCATACGATTACATCAATGTCGTTTTTTTTCGCCTGCCCAATTTCGGAAACGGCGGTAATGCCGCAATCAACCGTAATAATCAACGAATACTTGCTGTTGACAGCATATTCAAGGCCACGCATCGATAGACCGTAGCCTTCAATTAAGCGGCGCGGGATGAAATAATCAGCGGCGATCCCTAATTTACTGAAATTTTGCATGAGCAGCGCCACACCAGTTATCCCGTCCACGTCATAATCGCCATGGATCAAGATTTTTTCCTTTTTATTTTTTGCTTGCATGATTCTTTCGATTGCCTTCTCCATATTGGGTATAAGGAGTGGGTTGTGCATTTTGCTCAATGATGGGTCAAAAAAATCTTCGATTTTTTCAGGCGTGTCGTAACCGCGGTTCTTCAGGATCTGGACAATCACTTTTGGGATCTTCTTTCCTCTGATTTCAAGCTCCGCGGCAGTGTCGGCACGCTTTTTTTCCAGCCACTCAGCCAATATTTCTCCTTATCGTTCAGAATTTAAGCTATCGTATTTAGAGGTTTAAAATCGGGGTGATCTATAAGCCGGGTTCTGTTTTAGATAGCCATTTCTCTTGACCTGACATCACTGCCAGGTTCTGTGCGACCTACCCGCCCCGCCCCCGCCATTTTGAAGGTGGGATTAAGCGGGCCACTTATACGGGGCTGCTTGGTTTTGCTTCGGATGGGGTTTGCCAAACCTCCCATGTTACCATGAGAGCGGTGAGCTCTTACCTCGCCTTTTCACCCTTACCAAACCATCGCTTTCACTGAAAGCGATGGTTTGGCGGTATGTTTTCTGTGGCACTTTCCGCTCTGATAGAATCAGAGCCTTCCGGTTAGGAAACATCCTGCCCAGTGAAGCCCGGACTTTCCTCTCGAATGAGCACAAGGCTCAATAGAGCGGCTATCCGATCACCCCGCTAAAATTATAACAGGAAAGTGAAAGAATGTCAACAGCTATAAATTCAGAGCAATTTGAACATAGACTGTTCGGCCGGGCATGGGATAGTTCAGGTCATCGGCCGAATTGCCGAATTGAACTGCATAATCAGTATCAAAGAGGTTCCTTGACCCGAGGCCGAGTTTCAGCAAGCCGAAAAGATAACTGTTCAAACATATATTGCATAGATAATGACCTTTAATGGTCTTAGTTTGCATGGAGATTTCTGGGACCCCGGTCCAATTTTCATAAAAATTAGTTCTGGCTGAGGTGTAAGAATTCGTAATGCTGAGCATGAGGTGACCGGGAAAGGTGATGTCAAATGACACCAATGCATTGTGCTCGGGAATAAATGCTGCATCCCTTTCAATTTCCTCAAATTTCATCTCTGATGTCAGGTAGTCGTAGTAAACGAGTTCTCGATTGCGTTGTTTTGCGCGCAGGTAAGTATAGTCCAGTGTGATTCGGTAGTTAGCTAGAAATTTGGCTTGAACTTCAGCTTCAAAACCCTTTATCGAAACATGGTTCACATTTTCCGGCTTCCATAAACCATTCTGACCCGGAACCCATGTAATCTTGTCATCGAGGCCCCGGGTGAAAACTGAACCGGCAAAAAGGGACCATGGAACGGGTGCCATTTCTATTCTCAGCTCGTACGCAGTGCCGTACTCAGGTTTCAAATTTGGATTGCCGTTTACTGGCCAGTAAAGGTCGTTAAAACCAGGCGCACGGAATGCCCTGCCCATTGAATATTTGATGCTTGTCTTTGACGAAACGTCCAGAACCAGGCCGAGTTGCGGAGAAAAAAATGAACCAAAGGAAGAATTCCGGTCATAACGCAGGCTGGGGTTGAACATAATGTGGCTGAATCTCCGTTTCATATCAAACCATGCTCCGAGATTATAACCAGCAACGTTCCACAGGGTATCCGGGTACATCGTTGACAGCTGAGTGGTACTGAGGGTGTCATAGCGAATATCAATACCCAGAACATTATTCCACGATCCGATCTCGGCATGAAGGAAATTATACAGGCCTGTAGTATAGGTTTTATAGTAATAATCGTCAGCGATGGTATCGCCCGACCACGCACTATAAAATGTATGGTAATGGACAGTATTGTATTGGGCAAAAAATTTGCTGGTTATTCCCAGGCGGTCAGTGATCGGCCAGTTGAAATCAATGCTGCCAAGAGTTTGCCGGTCTTTTTCATGATCGAACAGCGAAGATGCTGTACTGTCGCCAAATGCGGGAACAGTATGCAGGCTGTCAACCAAAGGTTTTGGACCGGGAACTCCATAGTCTTTTTGATCGTAACTCAAGGCCATCCGGATTTTGGCAATCATTCCGGCTCCTTTGATACTGTATCCGCTGAATTCACTGTTGCTTCTTGATCCGGTGCCATTGGTGCTTGAACCATCGATCCTGAAATGAGCATTCCTTATTGGCATCCCCGCATGGAAAAACAAATTATCGTTTTGGAGGGGATTTTCTAGATTCGCAGATGAAAAGGTCGTTTGAATACCCAGATCAGGTTTTTCTAATAGTCCCGATGTCACAATATTTATTGCGCCTCCCAGACCATTGGCTCCATAAAGGCTTGAAACAGGCCCTTTTACTATCTCGATCCTTTCAATGGAATTCGCGTCGATCGTACTCAAGTCCGCGATACCGGTTTGGACCGAATTAATAGGTTGACCATCAATCAACACCAGGACACCGGATGCCGGAATTCCGCGGAGAGAAATGCTGGATACCTGACCCGATACCCCATAGTCCCTAATATCAATCCCCGCATGGTTGGACAGGATATCGCCCATGCACGCAGGATTCTGCGCCATGATCGTTTCTTTGTCAATCACCGTTGTGGCTATTGCCAGGTCTTTTAAGGCGATAGGATATCTTGTTGCCGTGACAACAATTTCTTTTAACCAATAGATCTCCTCGCCTGATAAAAGAATGGGTATTAGAAAAAAGAATACCTTCATGCTGCCTCCTTTCGTCCGAAGGGTTTCTCTGTGCTGGGGACAGGTCTCCTGGCTTTCCCGCTCTTTTGGCTGTCTTCCCGTCCCGTAACTATACATATGCGGGACAGTGACATTTATTACATGCCAAAAGGGTTACCTTTTCTTAAAAAAAAGGCGGGATTACAGTAGCGGCGACTGCGGCCGATTTCCACGGCGCTTCCCTTGAATCCGCCAGCAAATTATTATAGCAAAATCCCATGCTTTGTCAAGCCTTGGGAAATAAGCACCATACTGTTGCTTTTTGCATCATCCAGGATATAATTCAGCATGTTCTTTATTATTCCCATCGGCAGCGAAGAGGGCGTGAGAAGACTGCCGTACCTGACATTGGGGATAATCATTCTGAATACAGTCATTTGGATTTTTACCAGCATGATTGTTGCCGGACAAGAAAAGGAGCTCGTCAAACTCGACAGCGCACTGCGTGACATTGAATACCGCTATATTTACAAAATAGTAGAAACCGATCCAAAACTCTTATTGACAAATGATTACAACGAGATCAGGGACAAGTTTGAAGCCGGTGAAATCATGCTGCCCGATGATCCGGATTTTGAGAAGTGGACGAATCTTTATGTTGAGTTTAAGAATAAACTGGGTAATACAGTGTTCGAAAAGTATGGTTTTAAGCCCAGACGGTTCAATATCCTGCAAATATTTTCATCGCTGTTCATACATGCAAATTTTCTCCACCTGTTATTCAATATGCTCTTTCTATGGCTTGTTGGTTGTAATATCGAGGATGATTGGTCGTGGAAGATCTTCGGCGGACTCTATCTGGTCTCAGGTTTTGTCGCGTGTGTTTTCCACGCCGTGGTTTTTCCCGCAAGCAACGTACCATTGATCGGCGCATCCGGCGCCATTGCCGGCGTTATGGGCGCTTTCATGATCAGGCATTTCAAAACTAAAATCTGGTTTGCCTACTTTGTCTGGTTTTTTATCCGTCCGTATTTCGGAAGATTCCGGATGTATGCTGGTATCTGGCTGCCGTTCTGGTTCTTGCAGCAATATCTTGAAGCACGATGGAGCACAACATCCGGGGTTGCTTACTGGGCGCATATCGGCGGCTTTATTCTGGGCGCGGTAATCGGGTTGTCTTTCAGATTCCTCGGTATCGAGAAAAAGTACATCGAGCCCATGGTCGAGGATAGTTTCGAAAAATTGAAACTCTCGCCGACGATGAAGGAGGCATACAAAAAACTTGAGAACGGGGATGCGGTCAGCGCCATACCCCTATTCCTTCAGGCACTTAATGATGAGCCGCAGAATGTCGATGCGCGTCTGGTGCTGGCACGGATCTATATGGAAAAGGGGCGGTTGGATGAAGCCGGATCAATGTATGACAATGCGCTTGGCATTGTCTTGCGGGTCAATGACTTCCAGCTGATTCTCTCAATAAAAGATGAAGCGCAGGAAAAAAGCTTATTGCCCAGAATATCAGAAAAAAATCTTTATAACCTGGGAACAATTCTTGAAAACCGAGCGCGATATGATGATGCCGTGAAAATATATGCGGTTCATCTCAGCGCCTTTTCTCAGAGTAATGTGCGACCGAAAATCTTACACAAAACTTATTTGCTGTACAAGGATAAGTTAAACAAGTCGGAGGTCGCCCGGAAAGTTTTTTCCCAACTACAGAAAGAATACCCTGATTTTGCTGCCAGAATCGCGCCGTAATCCGGAACCAAAACTAACCGGCTTTTCCCATTACATCACGCAGCGCTTGCAAAGTTCGGTCGATATCCTCCGCTTCAATGCCAAAATGGGTGACCATGCGATAATGCCTTGGTCCGGTAAGCAAGAACTTGATTCCCTGATTTCCCAGCCTTGTGACCAAATCGTCCGGATCCAATCGTTTTGCTGTCAAATCAAAATAAATAATATTGGTATGCACCTTATCTAGTTCGATCGAGAGCCCGGGAATTCCAGCAATGCCTTCAGCCAGTTTCTTTGCATTTGCATGGTCACTAGCCAGGCGTTCGATCATCGTATTTAAGGCCACGATGCCGGTTGCCGCGATTATTCCGGTCTGACGCATACCTCCGCCGAGCATTTTTCTGTAGCGCCGGGCTTCAGAAATAAACGCGGCCGTACCGCAAACAACTGAACCGATAGGTCCTGAGAGTCCTTTGGACAGACAGAAAGAAACAGAATCAACGCCGTGGGTAAATTCTTTGACATCTTTGTCCAGGGCAACCGCCGCATTAAAAATACGGGCACCGTCGAGATGAACCAGCACGTCATAACGCCGTGCCAGTTTTACCACCGCATCAATATAGGCGGGCGTCAAGACGGCGCCATAACAACGGTTATGGGTATTCTCAAGGCAGATCAAGCGAGTGCGCGGGTAGTGAACATCATCACCGCGGATTGCAGCTTCAATATCGGCTAATTTCATAGTGCCATCAGGTTGATTGGGTAAAATATGGGGATTGATACCACCCAGCGCAGCCATGCCGCCCACTTCATTGACAAACATGTGCGATAGGTCACCGAGGATCACTTCGTTGCCGCGGCCGCAATGGGTGAGCGAGCATACCAGGTTTGCCATAGTACCGCTGGCGACAAGCATTGACGCTTCGGTGCCGATCCTGCGCGCGGCGAGCTCTTCAAGCTTGATCGTCGTCGGATCATCCTCGAACACGTCATCGCCGAGCTGAGCCTTGAGCATTGCCTGATACATCTCCGGGGTCGGCAGCGTGACCGTGTCGCTGCGCAGATCGATCATTTTCATGCCTATATTTTAGGAAAAAAAGAGCTAATGTCAATGGCTGGTCGCGGCGGGGCGATATCATATCTCGCCCCGCCTTTGTGCAAGGAGGTTTGCGGAAACTACCTGAGAAGGATGGACTTTTCTATCTGCTCAAAATTGCCAGCCTTGAATTTCAAGAAATAGATTCCGGCAGGTACCATGCGATTGTTTGCATCCTTGGAATTCCAGGTCGCCCTATATATTCCAGCGCTGGTCAAAGCGTCTCTAACCGTTTTAACATGACGACCCGTGATATCATAGACCGTAAGGCTCACCCGCATCGTAGCCGGAATGGAAAAAGCGCAGGTGATCGGTCCAGGTGCGGGGTTGGCATGCAGCCGCCGGAAACTGATCTGTCCAGGGAGGACTGCACGCGCATCCTCGACAACCACGGTCGTCACGTTGAACGAGTAATAGCCGTCTGCGGGCGCGCCGACCGGATCGCATCCGGTATTTGGCGCGATCCATCGGTCCTTTGCCCATAAGTAATAATCAATGACCGAAAACAGCGGCTGGCCAGGTATGGTTGCGAGGTAGATGTTGGCACCCTGAGGGGTCATGTTCAACCGCACCCAGGATCCGACGTTAATGCGGTAATACAATGAGACCGAATCCACGCCACTCGCGTCGGTCACCCGTGACTGTACCGGATATGGACCAGTGAAGCCGGTATCATGCCAGACCGTGGTGTTGGCAAAGTAAGGCGGTTCATTATCGGGTGGAGTGTAGATCTTGAAGTCATCTATGAACCAGTCAGTATAGTCCTGGAAAAAAGTGTAGCCGTCAACCAAGAACCTGATTTTGACATTGTCGCTTGCGGGCAGTGACAATGAGGCTTCGGTCCACGGGAGCGTATCGCCGGTGAGCCAGTTATAAACCCATATTGCGGTCCAGTTTGCACCGCCGTTGGTGGAAACGAGGATGGCGGCGCTGTCCATGAAAAGCCCTTGTTCAAACCGGTAACGGTGCCACAGACCGAGATGGGGATCCGCGAAAGCCGAGAGGTTGATCACGTTCTTGAGCGTGAGGGATGTAGCGCTGTCGCTGGCAGCGCCGCTATACGCGGAATGGGTCGGTGAATGCGATGAGGTCGTGGATCTGACCCAGTTGCCGGTCACTTCCCA
>Ga0315296_10004956_pt1 | contig 10757 bp, 9 predicted proteins | sample YL17G14_18_MG_FD_203921 | JGI IMG/M metagenome (GOLD analysis project Ga0315296, IMG submission 203921) | Sediment microbial communities from Yellowstone Lake, YNP, Wyoming, USA - YL17G14_18 | ecosystem: Environmental > Aquatic > Freshwater > Lake > Sediment | place: USA: Wyoming | collected...
GATAATCCAGTCAACTTTACCCTGCTCCAGCAGTGCTTTAGCCTCGTGCCGTAGCCTCTGTTCCATCTCCGCCTCTCTCTTGGGAAAATAGTTGGTTGGGACCAACTTCCTTTAGCCCTGTGGTCACATCAGTGACTACCTCGGCGAATTTACCCCCTTCTGAGGCTGAAACCCAACTGGCTTGAATCCTCTGGGGTTCAATGCCTACCCACTCGAGGAATTTCTTAGTGATGGCTATTCTCCTTCGGGCGCGGTAGTTTCCCGTTTGATAGTGGCACTCACCGGGGTGGCAGCCTGAAACCAGTACACCATCAAAACCTAAGCGCAAAGCCTTGAGGAGGAACAGTGGCTCTATTCTCCCTGAACAGGGGACCTTTATTATCCTGATGTTGGCTGGGTATTTCCTGCGGCTGGTCCCGGCTAAATCGGCACCGGCGTAGCTACACCACTTGCAGAGGAAACCGACCAGCTTAGGTTCCCACTCCGTCTCTTGTTTCATTTGAGCCTCTGGAAGAGTAAAGTGCTAGCCATTTTATCATAGGTCACGGGTAGCATCAAGGTGGGGATATTTGATTGCCTTTTGGGCTACGGCATTGCTATACTATTGCTAAGTTAGCTATGACAGGGTTTGAGGGGATAGGTATGAAAACCAGCGATTTCAGTTATAGCCTTCCCGCTGAACTTATTGCTCAAACGCCGGTTGAACCGAGAGACCAATCGCGGCTTATGGTGTTGAACCGCAGCCATGGTTCCATAAACCACTACAGGTTTTTTGAAATAGCCGATTATCTGCAAGCCGGCGACGTTTTAGTATTTAACGATAGCCGAGTTATCCCAGCCCGGCTCATTGGGCGGAAGGTGGATACTGGTGGCAGGGTGGAGGTCCTGCTATTGCATCGGCTTGATACCGCTGTCTGGGAGGCACTGGTCAAGCCAGGTAAACGGGTCAATATCGGCACCAAGGTTGAAATAACGGACAATTCCACAACCAGCAGTAATAAGGCTAAGGTTTTGGCTGAAATAACCGGGCTGGGGCAGGACGGAATAAAGGTGATAACCTTTTCTGACGAAGCGCTATTACCGCAACTCGGCAGCCTTCCTCTGCCACCATATATACACACCCCTTTGACCGACCCTGAACGGTATCAGACAGTCTATGCCCGGGCACCAGGCAGCGTCGCCGCGCCTACCGCTGGGTTACATTTTACCCCTGAGCTGCTCGGTAAGATAGAGCAGAAAGGAGCTCATTGCCTGTTTGTTACCCTCCACGTAGGGCTAGACACCTTTCGACCGGTCAGAGAGGATGACCCGTTAAGGCATCCTATTCACCGGGAATATAGTAGGTTAACTCAAGAGGTAGCCAGTCAATTATCCCAGGCTAAGATGGATGGGCGGAGAGTCATCTGTGTTGGCACTACCACGGTGAGGATTGTGGAAGCGGCAACTCAAGCCAGTAAGTCATCTATCTTACTGCCATTTGAGGGCTGGGTAAACCTGTTCATTTTACCCGGCTACCAGTTTCGTATGGTTGACGCCCTTATAACCAATTTTCATCTCCCCCGGTCAACACTGCTGTTGCTGGTTACTGCCTTTGCTGGCAAGGATTTTATTCTTCGTGCCTATCAGGAAGCCATAGCTCGGAAGTACCGTTTCTATAGCTTTGGCGATGCCATGCTGATTTTGTGACATGAAACCTTTATCTGCCTATAAGTGCTTGAATTGACAAATAACTTGACAAAGACCTTGTAATCCGCTTTACTAATAGCCAGTCAAAATAGAATAAGGAAACGCTGGGAACGAGACTAGTATACCCCTAGCGAAGCTCAGAGAGCCGGGTAAGGTGTGAGCCGGTGTTAGCGCAGGGGTTGAATGGACTCGGGAGCGGCAAACTGAAAGGGGTTTTCTCCGAGTAGGTTTTGACGGAAAGGGCATCGTTAACAAAGCCCAGGGTATCGCTTTAGAGTATTAAAGCTGTACCTGAGTGAGATGGTTGCCAGGTAACCTGGCAATTAAGTAGGGTGGCACCGCGAAGGACAAACCTCTTGCCCCTATGGCGAGAGGTTTATTTTTTGTTCGGAAAAGGAGGCTAAAATTTCTCATGTACCGTCCCACCTTGGAAGAATTTAGAGGACTACAAGCTTACGGAAATCTGGCGCCTATCTATCGCGAGATTGTCGCCAGGGTGAGGAAGGTAGCCACTCAACCACTGTGTGTTGGCTTCGGCATATCCACTCCAGAGCAGGCAAGACAGGTAGCCCGGATAGCTGACGGGGTGATTGTAGGTAGTCGGATAATTCAGCTTATGGAGGTTGATGATGACCTCTTATCAGTTAGCAGTTTCACAAAACGGTTAAGGCATGCCCTTGATGGGTCACGCCAGAGCAGGCATCAATCTGGCACTAGTTAACAGCAAGACGCTATGCTGTGCTGAAAGTAGGGGGGGATTTGCTCTCCACTTTGCAAAGTGGCTCCTTTAGTGTTATACTATATCCAATGGTTTTGGTTTAGGTCATTACTTACTTCAAAGCTCCTACTAGATAAACATCTTAGGATTCGCTCAAGTTTTGGATGACCGGAACTCTAACCAACTATTTAGAAGAGAGGAGGTCATCCAATGAGTTTTGAGGACAAGTCGCTCCAATGTTCCGATTGTGGGGCTACCTTCACCTTTAGTGCTGAAGAGCAAGAGCTTTTCAAATCTAGGGGCTATACCAATGAGCCCAAGCGCTGTCCCTCGTGCCGCAGGGCAAGGAAATCAGAGCGTTACGGAAGTAGCGGCGATAGCTATGGGTCCCCACGCCAGATGTTCCCTGCAGTATGCGCCGAGTGTGGCAAAGATACCCAGGTACCTTTTGAACCGCGCGGGGACAAGCCGGTATATTGTAGCGATTGCTACCGCAAAGTCAGAGAGCGTAGATAATGCTGTTTTGACCTTGAGAGCATACATAGGCCGAGTATCTCGGCCTATGTATGCCACTAGAATGTGTTGGTGTGCTATGTCATTGGAAGTTTCTCTACGTGCTGGTGAAACCCAGGAATCTTTGTTAAAGCGCTTTCAAAGGATGGTACAGGTGAGTGGAGTCCTGCGCGAGGCAAAAGCCCATCGTCATTTTCTATCTAAGGGAGAGACGGCGCGCTTGAAAATGCAAAAGAGCATGAGGCGAAGGCGACTCGGCAGATAACACAGGATTGGGAGATGGCATAACTTAATGAAAGGAGCGCTGATATGAATATCTACGTAGGTAACTTATCCCGTGATGTAACTGAAGAGGAATTGCGGCAACTATTCATACCTTTCGGAGAAGTGACATCGGTAAGTATTATAAAAGATAAGTACAGTGGGCAGTCCAGGGGATTTGGATTTGTTGAAATGCCATCGAAGTCTGAAGGGCAAGCTGCTATCACGGGCCTTAAAGGGGGAACACTAAAAGAGCGTACAATTGACGTCAGTGAGGCTCGCCCACGTCCTGACAGTAGAGGCGGCGGAAGAGGTGGCGGATATGGGGGAAGAGAAAGACAGCGAAGATACTGAATTAGCTAGTCACTCTTCTATGTGCTAAAGATAGGACCTTCAGAACTGAGGGGTAAAAGCGCAAGAAATTTACTTTCCGGGCTTATCACAAAGCCATAGCTCGGAAGTACCATTTCTATAGCTTTGGCGACGCCATACTGATTTTGTAGCGCTCCCTCAGCCCAAAATCCTCTCCGCCTCTTCCATATCTGCTTCCATTATATAAGGGATACCGGAAACCTCAGCGGCTTCTCGAGTCAGAGCCATCAGGTCGTTTCTGTCAACGTAGTTAAGAGTGAACTTACGGCATCCTGCCATAAGTTGTTTAAGCCCGGTGGCAAGCCTGTCGTAGTAGCTATAGATGCCCAGTGCCGCTGGCGGTATTCTTTTAAAATCAGCACCATATTTTTCCTTAACTTGCGCCGCTATAGTGAAAGTGCGCAGCACGGCTTCCTGGAATTCCTCGTCCTTGCCATGCTTCTTTAGCAGAAGCCGACCCTGTGTCTTTCCCACCATAGCTGCAGTAATGGTGGCCCGCCCCATACAGACTGCTTTTATATAAGGCGCTCCCAGGGCTATAGCCTTGAAAAGGTGGTCTTCAAGGCTAATCCCGCCAGCAATAGCGCAACTGGGAATGAACTCCCCTTTTTCATCCAGCCTCTTCAGGAACCTGTAAAGAAGGCTTTCCAGATATACCGTAGGTATACCCCATTCATTCATCATCCGCCATGGGCTCATTGCCGTTCCACCCCCAGCGCCGTCCACGGTCAACAGGTCTATTTTAGCTTCTGAGGCGAATTTCACCGCCCGAGCTAAATCCGGCGCTCTATAAGCACCCGTTTTGAGGCTGACATATTTTGCTCCCATCCTCCTTAGCCTTTCCACTTCTCGTAGGAAAGATTCCTCATCTACCATTCCCAGGCGCGAATGCCTCTCAAATTCTTCTATGCCTCCCAGTTTATAAGCATCCTGAACATAGGGATTTTCCGGGTCAGGGATAACAATGTATCCTCGTTGCTTGAGCTGAAGCGCCCGTTCCAGAGTCGGCAGCTTAACCTCCCCACCAATGGACTTGGCACCCTGCCCCCACTTTATCTCAATACCCTCAACCCCAAGTTTCTCAATGGCATACTCGGGGACACCAAGGCGGGTATCCTCAACATTAGCCTGAACTAGCATTGCCCCATAGCCTTCATACCAGTCTTGATATATTTTCACCCTTCTTTTCAACTCTGGAGAGCTAACGATTCTCCCATTCTTGAACTCGGCATTAGGGTCCATACCACAGACATTCTCTCCACAGATGAGTACCGCCCCACATAGGGCAACACCAATGGCAGTGCCTTCCCAGTTTACCCTGGCTATTTCAGTAGAACCCAAGGCACCGGTGAAGAAGGGGACCTTCATTTTTATCTTCCTATCGCCACCAACCTCAGTTGAGATATCGACGGCAGGGAAGAGGGCTTTATCCGGGTCTGCCTCAACACCAACCGCCCCAACACAGCTCCCCTGGATATTGAAGTGAGAGAAGTTGACCGGATAATCCTTCTCCGCTCCAGCAATTACCTTCCCAAAGGGCTGAGGATAAAGAACATCTCTCCCTTTGACCGCTGATTTCCCTACCTCACAGAGGCCGGTGCAACCATCCAGACAGGTTACACATAGCCCGGATATGGGTGAGGGTGTCACCCTGGTCTTAGTTTGAGTGGCAGCGCTTGCATTTGGCTTGCTTAAGGACATTGTAACCTCCTTATATTTTTACTGGTATTCCCCTTTCCTTCAGGTATCTTTTGGCTTCAGGGATGGAAATTTCACCAAAGTGGAAGATAGAAGCAGCTAAAACTGCTGCTGCTTTACCCATAGTTACCGCCTGATAAAGGTGCTCCAGTTTGCCCGCCCCACCAGAGGCGATAACCGGTATTGATACTGCTTCAGCCACCGCCCGTGTCATCTCCAGGTCATAACCCGCCTTTGTTCCGTCGGCATCCTTGCTGGTGAGCAATATCTCTCCGGCACCCAGCTTTTCCACCCGCCTCGCCCATTTCACAATGTCTAGGCCGGTGGGCTCGGTGCCGCTTTTAATGACTACCTCAAGTCGGGGAAGGTTACTCCCCGGTGGGTTCTTCCTGCCATCAATAGCCACAACCAGCCTCTTCTTGCCAAACTGTCTGGCAGCCTCCTTGACGAGTTCTGGGGTCTTCACTGCGGCGGTATTTATTGAAATCTTGCCCACACCAAGGTTAATTAATGCCTCCATATCCTCAATGCTTCCGATACCGCCACCGACGGTGAAAGGGATAGTAACTACATCACAGACCTTTTTCACCCATTCCAACCTTGTCCTTCTATTCTCTACGGTAGCGAAGATATCAAGGAAGACAAGCTCATCAGCCCCCTCCTGAGAGTAGGCTTTGGCTGCCTCCACGGGGTCGCGGGCATCCCGAAGGCGAACAAACTTTACCCCTTTGACCACCCTCCCATCCTTAACATCCAGGCAGGGTATAATTCTTACCTCTTTCATGTCACAGCTCCAAAAACTTAACTAGGTTCTGATACTCAATGACTGTGCTCATGGCATGATTTTCAGCTTCTATGCCAGCCTCCTCAGCGGCAGCCACCGGGTTCAAGCCGCCGACGAGAATCATTCCCACCCGATTAAGCTCCACCGGGATTTGGCACACTGGTTCGCTGGTATCCCCCATCAACAGCAGTCCTCCCAGCCCGGCTGCCTTCAGTTTGGCTACTACCTCCTCAGCTGTCGGGCGGCAGAGGGCGGGTATCTCACGGAAGTTAGCCAGTATTTTCCCGTTGCCGCTGGCTGTCACCTCCCTGACCGAGGTCATTCTGGCTCTGATAAATACCTCTGACGGGTCCAGCGAGGAGCCAGAATAATGAATTAGCTCTACAAAGCGAAGCGGCTGGTGGTTTTTAACCTGGAGGATGCCGCCGAATCTGGAGTCTATCGGAACCCCAGCCTTGAGTAAGCTACCATTTATCACAATGCTACAGACAGTCGCCAATCCTATCACGCCATCGGGAACAGTTAGCTCCCCCAAGCGCTCACCTTCTCTGGCTACTGCCACCAGGTCACTGACGCAAAGCCCGGCGGCGAAAGCTGGCTTCATGGCTTGGAGTGCCCGGGCAAACTTCTCTCTTGGGAAAAAGGAAACATTTACCGGAACCGAACCGGTGCGTTTTTCCCAGTTGAAGGTGGTGCGGAAGGCGAGAAGCTCAATCCGTGAGATAGCAAAACCGACCTTATCCCTGACTAGGGCACTCCTTAGCTCCTCAATCCCCGAGTCGGTGATTTGTCTCCCGTCCCTGCCTATAGTCCGAGTTAGCCCTCGCTCGTCCATCAGCTTGAGGTGGTAGCGCACTGCTCTTTCGCCCAGTTCCACCCCCAGGTCTTTCAAATGGCGGGCAATAACCCTGGCTCCGAGCGGTTGCTGGGACTCACTCAGAACTTTCAGGATAGAAAGCGCCTTTCTCTCAACCTCTTGTGTTTCAAAGCCGACCATGATAACCTCGGCAATAGGTAACTGTTTACCTATCCTACAATAGTCAAATGGTTCTGTCAACCCGGTGGATTTTTCGATTGGTGGCGTGGAAAGGGGCAATCTCTTCAAGTGTAGTAAGCGCTTTTATCCGCCTATGACCACTGTCAAGCCAAAGGACTCGACGGTTTGTTTGAGCTTCGATAGATGTTCTTCGCTCGGAGACTCAATCGAGATTGAATTGCCCTGTTTTTCTAACCTTTCGTACTTTGTCTCTCCGAGTCTATGATACGGGAGAAGATGGACTTTTATGAGAGTCCCCAGTTCAGTCGCAATAAACTTGGCTGTTGCTTCAATGTTCTCCACAGAATCGTTGTAACCAGGTATTACAGGCACCCGAGCGAGCATTGAGATGCCACATTCGCGATAGATTCTTCTGGCGTTATCTAATATCAAAGCATTCGGGACTCCAGTTTGCTTCTCATGCTCGTCTGGGTTCATATGTTTGAAGTCATACAGCACCAGGTCGACGTAACTCAGTATCTCCTTCAGTGTTTTCCATTTTACGAATCCACACGTGTCCAGTGCTGTGTGTATACCTGCATCCTTACATAGTTTAAGCAAACTAATGGCAAATGCAGGCTGGGCTGTGGGTTCACCTCCGGACAGGGTGACGCCACCGCCTGACCTCTGATAGAATATCGCATCCGCTTTCACATCCTTAAAAACTTCCCCTGCTGTAACGTATCTTCCCATGAGGGTTCTTGCGTTATTAGGGCATACCTCAACACATCTTCCTCTACCCTGGCAAAGCAGCCGGTTTGTCCTTGACTTTCCATTGTAGATTTCGATCGCTTTCTCCGGGCAAGCCTGAACGCATGTTCCACATCCAGTACAATTTTCGCTATTAAAAAAGAGCTCAGGTTGGAATGCTTGTGATTCGGGATTCTGGCACCAGAGGCATTTCAATGGGCATCCTTTCATAAACACCGTGGTTCGAATGCCAGGACCATCGTGGATACAGTAATGTTGAATATTGAAGATAATTCCTTTTGTATTTTCGGCTTCGTTCATGCTGTATTCGTATGATTTCTTTTCAGTCTTGAGCCTCACCTAAACTCATTTGGTCGGCTCGTATTCAGTTCGCCGGAGGCTGCGTCACAAAACTAGTGGAAATTTCTTTAGCCATATCCTACCCCTCATTCTCATAAAGGTCAACCTCTTCATATTGACAAACTTTCAAACACAAATTATTATAAAGCTACGGATGGTTCCCTGTGAGGGATAATCCCGGGAAATGTCAGCTCTTTGACATGCTACCAAGAAATGTCAGCTCTACGATACCTAGGCTAGGTAGCTGTTCGATGGGCAGTTATTGCTCGATTGTGCTCTGGGTATAATCGTATCAAAGAGACCGGCGCAGACTATATAACATAATAGTAGTCAAAAGGTAGTAATAATGGCAGTGCTGGTAAACCAAAGGATAGAGAAACTGAAGAAAGCCATTCATCCCCAAGAATACCCACTCTGTATAGAAAAAGCTCGATTGGTCACCGAATCGTTTAAGCAGACAGAGGGCAAACCGCAAATCATAAGAAGAGCTATGGTCCTTGCCAACATCTTAGACAACGTAACAATATTTATTGAAGACGGTGAGCTTATTGTTGGCAATGCAGCAAGCAAACCAATGGGCCTTGAATTTGACTACTATTATGGAACATGGTCTAAAGAGGAAATTGACGCGCTTAAGAAAGAAGGATACACGATTTCTGAGGAGGATGAGGCAGAGATAATATTAATGAATGAATATTGGAAAAGTAAGACTTTAGTCGGGAGACGAGCACAATTCTGGGATGACGAAAGGCTGTGGCCATACATGCAGCTAGGGGTTGTTCTTCCACCATGGAGAAGCAGAGAAGAGGGACCCGGAGGAGGCTACGCTGAGGGTGGCATGGGTTTGGGGCCAGGTTTTTATTTATTCTGTGTAGACTATGCGAAGGTCCTCAATGGTGGTCTTAACAAAATAATAAAAGAGGCAGAGGAAGAGCTAAGAAACATAAGATTTACGAGCGCTGATTCGGTCAAAAAGGCATATTTCTTGAAGGCAGTAATCATCGCCCACCAAGCTATTATTCGCTTTGCTAACAGGTTCGCTGACCTGGCAACTGAACTGGCGGCAAAAGAAGTAAACCCAGTTCGAAAGAAAGAGTTAGAGAGGATTGCAGAAACATGCCGGTGGGTGCCAGCGAATCCGGCGAGAACTTTCTATGAGGCTATGCAGTCCTTTTGGTTCACCTTTTTGATGGTAACCCCGTCACCTACGATGGCAGCAGGTAGGTTCGACCAGTACATGTATCCCCTTTATAAGAAAGACATCGAAGAGGGGAGAATTACGGATGAGGAAGTGCTGGAATTGCTGCAATGTCTGCGGCTTAAGGATATGCAAATAAACCGGACTTCAGGTATAACTAACCGACAGAAGAACGCAGGGATGGCAAAGTGGCACAATTGGACTATTGGTGGTGTAACACCCGAGGGTGAAGACGCTACCAACGAACTGTCTTACCTTATTCTGGAAGCGGTGAAGAGATGCCCGACTCCGCATCACACCATAACGGTGAGAGTTCATGACGGGACACCCGAAGACCTTATGCTTAGGGCTCTCGAAGTAGTAAGGACTGGAATTGGTATGCCTGCCTTCGTCGGAGACAAGTCCTACATCGAGTTCCTGCTTAACCAGGGCGTACCCCTCAAAATGGCGCGAGATTATGTACTAACAGGATGCATTGATGTTAACATAGTGGGGAAATCTCGTATTGCATCCTACGGTATGTTCATTGTACCGCTAGTTTTTGAACTGTTTCTACACAACGGAGTGAACCCAAAGACTGGCAAGCAAGTCGGTCCCATAACTGGAGAGCTTGAAAGCTTCGAGTCATTTGACGACTTCGTGAAAGCGTTTAAGCAACAGCTTGCGTATTTCATGAGTCTTGCTGCGGAGGCTAACAATGTTGACTTGGAGGTTACACGCGAATTATTCCCCGACCCGGTTCGGTCTTCACTGATGGCAGACGCAATTAGGGAAGGCAAGGACATTCTTGAGCGCACGATGCCGTTTGAGAATATAGCTGTATTGAATGCTGTTGGCATGATAAATGTAGCCGACTCGCTGGCGGCAATAAAGAAGCTCATTTTTGAAGAAAAGAAGGTAACCATGAAGGAGTTGAAGGCGGCTCTGGAGGCAAACTGGCAGCGGAATGGCTATGAGCAAATGCGAAAGATGTTCTTGGCGGCACCTAAATATGGCAATGACGATGACTATGTGGACTCCATAGCCAAAGACCTCTACCAGTTCTGGGCAGATACCGCAGTTACATTTGATACTATTACCGGGGGAAAACACAAACCGACAGGAATCTCAGTTTCGGCACAGTGGCCAGGTGGAGCCTTAACCGGCGCTACCCCTGATGGTAGGTATGTTGGTGAGTGTTTGGCTGACGGATCAATGTCGCCTATGCGCGGCAGGGATACTCATGGGCCTACCGCGGTAATCAAGAGTGCGGTGAAGATAGACCAGGTGCCCTACCAGGCTACATTGCTCAACATGAAGTTCCATCCATCAGCGCTGCAGACTACAGGAGACCTGAGAAAGCTATCAGACCTGATCAGGACCTACTTCAGCCTTGGTGGAAAGCATATTCAATTCAATGTTGTTAGCCGAGAGACATTGCTGGATGCTCAAAAGCATCCAG
>Ga0315296_10004957_pt1 | contig 10757 bp, 14 predicted proteins | sample YL17G14_18_MG_FD_203921 | JGI IMG/M metagenome (GOLD analysis project Ga0315296, IMG submission 203921) | Sediment microbial communities from Yellowstone Lake, YNP, Wyoming, USA - YL17G14_18 | ecosystem: Environmental > Aquatic > Freshwater > Lake > Sediment | place: USA: Wyoming | collected...
GTAGGGCCCGGAGTTGACCATGGTCCCTTCTTCGAGGTAGGCCTCCTCCAGCTCCTTCCCATCCCAACCCGGCGGAGCGATAACCACGGGGATGGCCAGCCCATGTCTCTTGGCGAAGGCGAAGTCCCGCGTGTCGTGGGCAGGGACACCCATGATCGCCCCCGTGCCATAGGTCATCAACACGTAGTCGGCGATGTAGATGGGCATCCGCTCGCCATTCATGGGATCGATGGCATAGCTGCCGATGAACACGCCCTCCTTCTCCATCTCGGTAGACAGGCGGTCGATCTCCGAGGCCTGCCGAGCCTTCTCCACGTAGGCCTCGACTTCCGCTCTGTGCTCGGGTGTAGTAAGCTTCTTCACCAGAGGATGCTCCGGTGCCAGCACCACGAAGGTCATGCCGTACACAGTGTCGATGCGGGTGGTGAAGGCTCCGATCTGGTCGTGGTGACCGTCGATGCCCAGCCGGAACTCTACACCGTGGCTCCTGCCGATCCAGTTCTCCTGCATCACGCGGACTCGCTCGGGCCAGTTCTCCAGCAGGGACAAGTCCTCCAGCAGTTCGTCGGCATAATCGGTGATCTTGAAGAACCATTGCTCCAGATCCTTCTTGGTCACCAAGGCGCCGCAACGCTCACATCGACCCCCCTCGATAACCTGCTCATTGGCCAGCACGGTCTTGCAGGAGGGACACCAGTTGGCAGGGGCCTGTGCTTTGTACGCCAGGCCCCGCTTATACAACTGGAGGAAGATCCACTGGGTCCATCTGTAGTAGCCGGGCAGGCAGGAGGTGACCTCTCTCCCCCAGTCGTAGCAGATACCCATCTTGTACAACTGGCTCTTCATGGCCGCGATGTTCTGCTCAGTCCAGACCTTAGGATGGATATCCGCTTGCAGCGCCGCGTTCTCGGCCGGCAGGCCGAAGGCGTCCCAGCCCATGGGATTCATGACGTTGAAGCCACGCATTTTCTTGAAGCGAGCGATCAGATCGCCAATGGCATAGTTGCGCATGTGACCCATGTGAAGGTCGCCCGAGGGATAGGGGAACATCACCAGCGCGTAGAACTTCGGTCGCTCGTCGCCGTCGCTGGCGTAGTATAGCTTCTCGGTCTCCCAATACTCCTGCCACTTGGGCTCGACGTCCTGGGGTATGTATGGCTTGCTCACTATGCACCTCCTCTCCCAGCTACCTTAGCTCAGGGAGAATATAAGTAGAAAACCCCTCGCCTCAGGGACGAAGGGTTTCTCCGCGGTACCACCCTGCTTGATAGGTCATCCTAGCCAGAGGGCCAGAATGACGACAGTGGAGCTGAGGGGATTCGAACCCCTGACCTCCTCAATGCCATTGAGGCGCGCTCCCAGCTGCGCCACAGCCCCATGTTCGCTATCCGCTCTCGGGCTCGATAACGGTCGCCACCCGGCAGCGACTACCGCGCGGGTTGCCTTGGCCCACGTTTCGCCGCTGCGGCTCCCAGGCGAGTTCGGCCTTCGGGCGTTCCCCACCACGCCATGCCAGGCTCCCACCTTTTTCTCTGCCTGGCTCTCTGCGGGGATGGCCTACTACTCCTGATCGTTGCCTTTACCGTATTCACCCGCCAGTGGAGGCAGGGGGATTCGAACCCCCGACCTCATCAGTGCGATTGATGCGCTCTCCCGACTGAGCTATGCCCCCAGGCACGGCAAGCTTTGTAGCGGTTCTGTAACGAAATATAGCAGAACATACCCCGCATGTCAAACCTGGGCTCTGGCTCGGGAGCTGGCGGGGCCTGGGGCCTCGCGGCGGCGACCGATGGCCGGGCCGGCGTGGCGTCGGAGCACCATGCGGGGTTTGTGTCCGACGCCGGATCGGTGGTGAGGCGGAGAAGACCGGTGCCGTCGACCTGGTGATCTACCACAGCAAGAAGGCGTCTCTTCATCAGGTGGATGCTGACTTCGGCGCGATTTGGAGCCGGCATAGCCTCCCAAGGCCTGATTGCGCTGGCCGAGTGGTTTCATACAGCTCCGTTGCCGACTGAACCCTGCTCAGAGTCGGCGGCTCCGGCGAGCGGCTGGCTTACCCACCGGACGCTGTGGTCAGGCCCATCGGTGCCGGACCACAAGACGCACTCACTTTGATTTGGGAATGCCGATCCATCTGGGCGTGAGATTCAGGTATTGCCGATATTCGTCCCCATAGACTTCGAGGCAGCCCCGTTCTTCAGCAGCCGCTTGGAAGGCCATTAGGCCCATGTGTACGATCAAAAGCAACAAGAAAAGCCAGGAAGCCGAGGCTACGCTCACCCCCACCCAGATTATGAACATAGAGAAATAGCCGGGATGCCTTGAGTAGCGATACATGGCTCCTACAAAGGGCTGACCCAAGGGAGTAGTAGCGACGTTCACCATAGCTGTCATAAGTATCGCCAGGCCCACCGGATAGATAGCAAGACCTACGTAGAACCACACCGTGCCCATCTTGAGCGGAAGGAAAATCGAGTAGAGGCCGAGCAAAACCATGAGTACCATGCCCGTCATGGAGGCCCTCTTCTCCTTCTTGTTGTATGGCACATCCCCCCCCATCTTCTTCATGATCTGAGCGGTTCCCACAGCTTTGTCAACCAGTACCATGATGAGCTGGAGTAGTGGTAAGTAGAGCATAAGGATCCACGCATTCCACAAGCCTATCTTGAAAGCCGGCACCCATGACATGATCCTCCTCCCTTCATCAGCGGAAGACCCAACTCTTGATTCTAGGACGATTGCGACATTTTCACAGGATTGGCTCGAAGGCAGTGTTGCACATTTCCCGGTCCGCAATAGAAGCCGCCCAACAGTGCGCGCGAGTTCCCTCGTCATGACGGGCCAGGACGAGGCGTGCGTCCCAGGCGATCATCCAAGTAGAGGCGAAGTGGCTGGATGATAGCATAGCAGGGGACAGATAGCAGGCCACCTTGCCTATAGCAGAACGAGGCCGTGCCGGTCATTCTTACCGAAGATCAGCATCGTGGTAATGGTTGCTGACTCAACAGCGCCTCAGTCGAATTCCAGCGCCAATGGGATTCCCCGCCAATCGGCTAGGGGAGATCGTCTAGCCTCCTGGTCTTTCCTGGTCCAGAACGACCAGGGCGCCTGTTGCAGGCTCGTTCTCGGCGTCTAGCTGAAGGGCGGCGTTCAGGGAGCGGCGAGTTTGTTGGGCGCGGCTTGCTCCAACGGCTCCAGCAGGATCACGTCGCGCATGATCTGCTTTTCCTGGCCGTCCTCAGGCGGATACACCACGGCCTGGCACATCCCTGACCTCTCCCTCAGCTCGGTTCTTTGAGCAGCGCGCTGAGGTCGTGTGCACCAAGGTACCCGACCACCTCGATCTCCTGTTCCGTAACGCCCGGGACCGCGGCGACCGCATCGCGGATGCCCAGCGCCAGGTGCACGGCCAGCGGGCAAAGCGGGGACGATGGCCGGAACCTGTAGCGGACGCACCCGGTCTCGTCATCAACGCGCAGGTCTTCGATCAGCCGCATCCGCATTACGTCCACGCCTGTCTCCGGGTCGATGACCTGTTGCAGGCGCTCCCTCACGGCTTGCTCGATCTTCAGGCGAAGCCTCCCACCTCAAGGCTCTGTCTCACCTGGGCCCAAAGATCCCGCAGCGCGGCGGCCATTCTGCCTTGCGGTTGGTAGGCCGTCACCGGCTGCCCCTGGACCATTGCGGCGGTCACCGAGGTGTCGTAGGGCAGCGACGGCGCGACCTGGATCCCGTGGGACTTACAGAAGGCCACTATGGCTTCGCTATGGCCCAGGTGAAGGTCGGCCTTGTTGATGCACACCAGCGGGGGCACGCCAAAGTGGTCCACCGTGCCCAGGATCCGCTCCAGGTCGTGGATGCCCGAGACCGTCGGCTCGGCCACCAGGAGCGCCAGGTCGGCCCCGGCGCTGGCCGAGATGACCGGGCAGCCAATCCCTGGCGGCCCATCTACAATCAGCACCTCGCGGCCTTCGTCCAGGGCCAGAAGACGGCCCTGCTGCTTGACCATGGTCACCAGCTTGCCCGAGTTCTCCCGCCCGGCGAAGAGATGGGCGTGAAACAGAGGCCCAAACCGCGTATCGGAGCGAAACCATAGGCCGGCTTGCTCTTCTTCGGTGTGGATAGCCTCCTCCGGGCATTGGTACACGCACGAGGCGCAGCCCTCGCAGGCCAGCGGGTCTACCTGGTAGGCCTGGCTGCCGTTCCCAGGAATGATGGCGCCGAAACGGCATACCTCGTAGCACCGGCCGCACAGGGTACAGCGGCCTGCGTCGACGGATGCTAGCTGCCCGCCCATGAAGACGTGCTCTTCAACCCTGGTGGGCTGCAACACCAATTCGAGGTTGGCGGCGTCCACGTCGGCGTCGGCCAAAACGAGGGGCAGGTCCTGAGAAGCCAGGTGGGCCAGCGCCGCCGCCACCGAGGTCTTGCCCGTGCCGCCCTTGCCGCTGAGGACTACAAGCTGCTTCATCTCACGCTATCCAAAACGGTCATCTGACCTCTTGTCTTTGACCTTGCCCTTGGCGGATGTCAGCCATCCCGTACGCTCCACTTCGTGGTGGTCGAACTCGGGCACATAGGGCTTGATATCCAGCAAAGCGGTCCCGTCCAGTATGTCCACGTCCTCTATACGCAGAATGTTCCCTTCGATGCCAAGGAGCCTCACGACAGACAGGCCGATCGCATTGGGGCGGCTGGGCGCGCGGGTCGCGAACACACCCCGCGGCTCAGCATCGAGAAAGGGCGTAACGATCAACTTGGGCTCCGCCGCTCGGTGGAAATGGTACAGCAGGATGATGTGTGAGAAGCCCTCGAGATCCTTTAGTCCGGCAGCGAACTCGGCGAGTAGCTCAACCTCACCACGGATTCCGGTCGCCCCTACCGACTGAATGGGCATGTTTTCAATGCTCTGGAACGGACTGTGAATAACCCCGATCGGCCGATATGATATGCTCACTCCATGCTTCCTTCTCGAGAGAGGAGATCGCCTTCGACCAGCCGGGCCATCTGCTGGCAGAGGCTCTCCAAGGGCTTCGCATACTCCGGCAGCGCCTCCACCAGCGCCTCTCCAGCCGAGATGGCCTCGGCAATGCGGCGATCCAGCGGAATGCGCATCAGGATGGGGATGCCCTCCGCCGCGCAGTACTCGTCAACCCCCGCGTCGCCTACGCCCTCCCGATTGATCACGACACCCACCGGCAGGCCCAGCTCGTCCCGGGCCAGTTGGACCGTCAGCCGCAGGTCGTGAAGCCCAAAAGGAGTCGGCTCGGTGACCAGCAGGACAAAATCGGCACCGCGCATCGTCTCTACCACCGGGCAGGATGTGCCGGGCGACGTATCGAGAATGGTCACGCTGTGGCCGGCGTCTGCGATGTGCTTTGCCTTCAACTGGCGGATGATGGGCACGGCCATCGGCTCACCCACGTTCAGGACGCCTTGGCCGAAGCGGATGGGCCCGGCCTGTCCTGACTCCAGGATGCCCATCACGTGCAGGACCTCGTGAATGGCTCCCTCCGGGCAGTTGAGGGTGCAACTGCCGCAGCCGTGGCACAGCTCCGGGAAGACGAGCACCTTGCGGCCGACGACGGCGATGGCGTGCCAGGCGCACACCTGGGCACACCGGCCGCAGTAGGTGCACCTGGCGAGATCGACCTCCGGGATCAGGATGCCAACCTCCTCCTGATGGGTCAGTTCTGGCTTGAGAAAGAGAGCGGCGTTGGGCTCTTCCACGTCGCAGTCCAGAAAGAGCGGCGCCCTGTCGGCGATGGACAGCGCCAGGCTGGTGGCGACGGTCGTCTTACCCGTACCTCCCTTGCCGCTGGCCACGCAAATGATCATCTGTCATGCTCCTTCTCAGTCGGCTTCTTCCATTTGTTCCGCGAGAACCTCGGGCAGCGTGGTTGCCTCGGTCAGCCGCGTTTCCACGCCGGCATCGGCGAATACATAGGCCGGCCCCTTCCCGTGCAAGTCTTCTCGCAACACCACGACATCCACCTTGAGGCCCACCAGCCACTCGGCCACGCGGATGCCCTTGGCCTTCTCCACGGCCTGGTGAGGGTTGGCCAGCAGTTCCTGGCGCTCGGCCTGGCCGTCGGCTGTGCGCACCGTCACCAGCGCGAAAAGGGGCGCCTCACCAAAGTGCTGGCTGACTGCGCCGGCAGGATCGGCCAGGGGCACGGCGTACCGGACGTGGGTGCGGATCCTGGGCTCGTAGTGGACCCTCACCCGCTCCACGTGGGGCACCCGGGCACGGATGGCCTCCTCGATGCGCTGGCTGGCGTTATGGGCCTTTTCCAGGCCATCCACCCGCAGGGCCACGTCGGCCTCCAGGAAACGGTAGCGGCCGGCATTTCGCCCGACCAGCGAGCGGATTTCGGTGACCGCCGGATCGGCCTGGATGATGGCCCGCACCTGCTCCAGCGTCTCAGGGCCGAGCGAGGCGTCCAACAGCACGCGCATGCCATCCGCCAGTAGTTGCCAGCCGGTTCTGGCGATGAGCACGACGATGACCAACGCCGCGTAGCGATCCAGCGGAAAGCCAACCATCCGGCCGATCAGTGCCAGGAACACTACCCCCGACGAAAAGACGTGCACGCGATACTCCTGGGCGGAGGCCATCAGGCTGGGTGAGTTGAGCGCCCGGCCCATGCGCATCTGGTAGACGCTGAAGGCCAGGGGTATCAGTGCCGACAAGGCCACGCCGGCCAGAATCCAGGCGTTGACCGTCGCCGGCCTATCCCCACCAGACAGGGCCTGCTCCGCAATCTCAAAGGCGGTGAGGAAGACAAGGAGGGAGACTCCGACGGCGACCACGTTCTCTACCTTGTAAAGCCCGTACGGAAAGGCGCGGCTCTCGCGCTCCGAGATCTTGACCCCGGCGAGAACGGCGAGCGAGGACACCAGGTCCACCAGGTTGTGCACCGTCTCGGCTGCCACGGCCAGGCTGCCTGATGCGGCGGCTATGGCCAGATTCAACAGGCTGAGCGCCACATTGACACCGATAGATGCCAAGGCCACAAACGAAGCCGTTGGCTGGGCCCGCGGCTCGAGGATGGGAGTAGTCACCTACACGACTCCCGTTGTCTGCGTGCGCTGAACGTTCGCGATGGCCTTGCGCAGCGTGTTCACCGCCAATTCCGCGCAGTGGGCGCTCTCGTCGGGCAAACGATCCAACGCCAGGAGCAGATCCTGCGGGTCGATTCGGTTCGCCTCATCCAGCGCCATGCCCTGCACCATCGTTGTGAGCATGTTGCCGCTGGCCACCGCTGGGCCACAGCCGTCAGTCATGAACGTGGCTTCCTGGATCGTGCTGCCATTCAGCCGCAAGTAGATTTCCATCGTGTCGCCACACCAGCCGGTGATGATAGCGTGGGCATCCGGGGCTTCCATACAGCCCAGATTCCCCGGATTGCGCGCCTGCTCCAACACCCTGGCGGAGTAGAGCGCGTCTTCCTGCTCAGTGATCGGTCTCTGCGACTCGGTCGCCATACGCTCTAAGCCGGCCACCTGCTGACTCTCCATATCCATCTTTCACATTCTCCTCATCAGACCGCTTATGCACACCTGTTGCGTTTGAAACGGGGGCCGGTGTACTCACTCCGGCCCCCGCCTAAGGGGAGCAGGGATCGGCTCGCCAGTGCGCTGCCTAAGGCTTCCACTCCTTCCAGACTTTGCCCACCAAGTCGGGACCCGGTTTGAGGGTCTTTTGCCCCGGCTGCCAGCCGGAGGGAGTGACCTCGCCCGTGGCCCGATTGTGCTGGAAGGCCTTGATCTGGCGGAGCAGTTCGTCGGGGTTGCGGCCGACTTCGGCGGTAAGGATTTCGGCGGCACGGATGACAAAGTCGGGGTCGATGATGAATCGGCCGCGGATGTTCACCCCGGCTGCCTCGTCGTAGACTCCATACACTGTTCCGATCCGCCCGCCGCCGTCGGAGAGCATGGGGAAGGGGACGCCGCCCTCCACCATCTTGGACAGCTCCTCCTCCTGCCAGATCTTGTGCACAAACCGGCTGTCGGTGCTGATCGATAGGAACTCGGTGCCCAGCGCCTTGAACTCTTCGTACTTGGCGGCGACCGCCGCCAGCTCCGTCGGTCAAACGAAGGTGAAATCGCCAGGGTAGAAGCACACCACCACCCATTGTCCTCGATAGTCCGACAGCTTGACGTTCTTGAATCCCTGGCCCTGGACGTAGGCCGTGGCCTCAAAGTCCGGGGCTTCTTTCCCCGTGCGCGCGACCGTCATCTGCACCTCCTTCACTGCCGCCTTCTCGCCGGGGGCCGGCGCGGCGACCAACGGCCCCGCTGCGGGTTTGACGCATCCATCCACCTCTTTAGCCATACGCTATCTCCTCTTCACCATACGTGTCTGTCCCATTGATGCGCGACTAACAGAACCTCCCTGCTCCCCCAGCATAGGTCCCATTGTCGTCCGGCTCTGCGTCAAGCGTCGCTCTCCGCGGGCCACAACAACTTTCGTTTATTCCCGGGTCATGGCTGTGCCACAGCGGGGACAAAAGAGCTTGTTACACGGTTGCCCGACCTGGTGCGCTGTCTTGTACCCACAGGAGGGGCACAGGCAATTGCCACCGGGCCCAGCGGCCTTCGCGCCGCCCATGCGGCCCGGCCCCTGTCCCTGTCCGCGGCCGTCGCCTTGTCCTCGCCCTCCGCCTCTTCTTGTGAACATGGCTGTCTCTCCTTCTATCTGCGTGTTGGCTCTACTGCTGGCTGGTTTTGTTCAGCCTGCCTTCCACTTCGTCCAGTTGCCGGCGGAGCGCATCCGCCTCTTCCCGAAGCCGCGCCAGCTCGTCCTTCTCGTATTGGCCCTCAGCCGGAAGATCACCGTGCCCATGCTCCTGGCTCTCGGCACAGGGCGCGGCCCCTTGGAGCTGGCCGCCCAGGTAGCGCTCGACCGATTGGCGGACGGTACCGTAGGCGCCGGTCACGCCCTCGATCCCGTATTGCTCGAAGAACGTGATCGCCCGGCCGCCCATCCCGCCGGTGAGCATGACGTTCGCTTCCAGGCTGGCGATGAAGGCGGGCACCTGCCCTGGTTGGTGGTTTCCGTAGTAGGGGTTATCCACCTCGCGGACCTCGCCCACGTTGTCGCCATCCAGGTCGACCAGGACGAAGTGAGGGCAACGGCCAAAGTGTGGGCTGACCACGCTATCCAGACCTTGCTTGTTGTCTGCAGATACGGCAATGCGCATTTCTTAGCTCTCCTTTTCCAGTCGCTCGATCCGTTCCATCGTCTCGGCCAACTGCTGGCGCAGATCCTTGAGCGTCTCACGCAGCGCCTCCAGCTCCGTGCCGGGCTGCGCCGGAGGCTCCTGAGGCGGTGGAGGGGTGAGCCCAGCCATGCCACGGCCCCTGCCGCGCCCCATCCCCATACCGCGGCCCAGGCCACGGCCGGCGCCAAAGCCGGCTCCGCCTGCCATTCCAGCATGGGCCACAACGTTTGCTCCACCCATGGGCTGTAGCTGGCCGGCCTTGAAGGCTTCCACTACCTGGCGGATGGTGCCCTCAGGAACCAGGTAACCGGGGATGCCCGCTGCCGCCAGAACGTCGTAGGCGTTGGGCCCCAGGTTGCCGGTGAGGACCGCCTGAGCGCCGCGCTCCACCACGAACTGAGCAGCCTGGATGCCGGCGCCCCCGCCCTGGCTCATCGCCGGGTTGGGTGTGGCTTCAAAGCTCATCGTCTCGCTGTCCACGAACACGTAGGTCGGGCACCGGCCAAAGACCGGGCTGGTGGGTGATTCCAGGGTATCACCCTGCGCTGATACTACGATCCTCATTTGCTCAATCTCCTATTCTCAGGTATTATACCTTGGTAACATCCGGCTGGCCTTGCAGCTTACTTATATCTGCCAAGGGCCTTCCGGGCGTGACCTGCCATCTACCCCGGTAGGTGGGGGGAGCGGGGGCGGACCACGAGCCGCGACGTTTGTGTGCCCGCCCCTGCTCAGCTCGCGATCAGCTCGCTGGCTCCTGGCTCAGCTCGTCCATCCGCGTGCCGATCTCGTCGAGCCGCTCCTTCAGCCACTGCGCCTCATCCTTGAGCATCTCGACCTCCTGCTCGCGGGATGGCCCCGCGTAGGGCGCGCCCAACACTGGTGCTGGAGGAACGCCCCAGCGAGCCCAGCGCGGCAGCCCCGTGGCGTAGTACCAGTTGCGCCGTCCACGGCCACCGCCGCCAAAGCCTAGTCCAGCGGATCGCCCTGCGCGGGGGTAGGCTCCGCGGCCCCAGAAAGCGCCGCCGGACCCGGGCCTCACCCAGCCGGGGGCGGCGTACCCAGTGCAGTAGCCTCTGCCCCCGCCCGTCATCGGGCCCATACCCATCGGTCCAGTTCCATCACCTGCCGGCATCTTGTTCACCTCCTCTCTTCTTGGGATTGGATCCCTACGTCTTCCCCCCGTCGTTGCCCGGCGAAGCTTCACATGAAGGAAGGTCGCCGTGCCTCCGGGAGCCCCACGGCCAGATCCCGGGCTATGGGTGCAAAGACCTCGCCTGCGTACTCTTCGATCAGCCCCGCGTCGCACAGCCGGGCGATTTCGGGGTCGATCGGTAGGCGTCCCAGGAACGGCACCCCGAGGCGGCGTGCCGTCTCTTCGGCGTGGCTGGGACCAAACAGGTCGTAGCGCTTGCCGGTGTCGGGACACTCGAAGTAGCTCATGTTCTCGATCAAGCCGAGGATCGGCGTATGCATCTGCTGGGCCATGTTGGCTGCCTTGCGCACCACCATGCCGGCCAGGTCCTGCGG
>Ga0315296_10004958_pt1 | contig 10756 bp, 10 predicted proteins | sample YL17G14_18_MG_FD_203921 | JGI IMG/M metagenome (GOLD analysis project Ga0315296, IMG submission 203921) | Sediment microbial communities from Yellowstone Lake, YNP, Wyoming, USA - YL17G14_18 | ecosystem: Environmental > Aquatic > Freshwater > Lake > Sediment | place: USA: Wyoming | collected...
GAGAGCGCAGCGTTCGCAACGCTGAGGTCGGGGGTTCAAATCCCCTACCGTCCACCATCTTATTCCCTGCTTTTTCAATCATTTCCATCGATTTTTATTTTTAGCCTGAGTCACTTAAACTGAGCCGTTTTAACCGATTTTGTCCCCAATTTGTCCCCAAATTTTTTACACGGATTCTTTGGGGAAGGGAGACAATTTCAGCGCTTTTCAATCGATTTTGTCACACCGGTGGCACACGAGGAGAAGTTTGCTTCCTGGGTTGACAAATGTGGTAACGAGCGTTAGCCTTAAAAGGGGATTCAATATGCGAGGAAAAGAAAAACTAGCCCAACTCAGGCTTAGCATGATATTCGCAGCTGTTGCAAAAGAGATGTCTGAGAAGCGTAAGGAATTTGCTGAAAAACATAGCATGCGAGGCATGTTGCATTCGAGTGCCCACGCGGTTTCGATAATTAACCTCGAATTAGACGGAATGCGAAAGTTGATGCGCTCCAAGATGCAAATCGACCAAGAGGTATTTTATCCTGATATAAGAGTTCATTCTAGGCAAGATGAAGAGTTCTTAAAAGGCAGGATTACTGAATATTTCGCAATCAGATACAGGGTTTCATTAGAATCTCTAAGACATTACCTTTCCGAAAGAGGGATTATGTCGGGCGGGATCCTGCAAAAGTTTGAGTGGGGAGCTGCCGAGATAAGATCAGAAATTCTTAAGGGCATAGATATTATGATATTGGAGAATAAAATTAAATCTCCCGAGCTTCCTGACGTAGATATAATGACTTTGATAAAAAGAGGTGAGAATAATCAGTGTGAGTTTAAAGCGACATTTCAATGGGATCTGAGACTTAGCCTAAAGAGCAAAGAACTTAGTAGAGGAGTAATAAATACTCTAGCTGCCTTTAGTAATAGCGATGGAGGAAATCTCCTAATAGGCGTTGAAGATAACGGACAAATTATTGGATTGGATTTGGATTACCAACTGTTAAAGAAAAAGAATAGGGATGGATTTCTATTATGCCTTGTTCAGGAACTTGAAAATAACATATCAAGGGAATTCGTCTCTGGTATTGTGCCCGAGTTTCACTCCGTAGGGAGCAAAGACATCTGCAGAATCCGCGTGAAACAGGGTGAAGAACCTGTCTGGGTGAAGGAAAGTGGTTCGGATATTTTTTATAGAAGGGTGCAAAATAAAACACAAAAACTCGGCCCAAAGGAGAGTGCTGAATATATTAGGAGAAAATGGCCCTTAGGACGATGAGGCATAGGCCGCTAGCCCTGCTTCCCGCCAATTTGATTCATATATTGCCAGAGATACTATCGATACGCGGTTTCGGCGCTTTTTAATCAATTTTGTTACATCTTTGGCACATGGGGAGAAATCTAGTTTTTGGGGGAGCATCGGACTGTGGATCCGAAGGTTGGGGGTTCGAGACCCCTCACTCACCCCACCCTTATTCCCTTTATTTTCAATCATTTTCCCTGATTTTAGTTTTTAGCCTGAGTCACTTAAACTGAGCCGTTTTAACCGATTTTGTCCCCAATTTGTCCCCAAATTTTTTACACGGATTCTTTGGGGAAGGGAGACAATTTCAGCGTTTTTCAGTCCATTTTGTCACACCGGCGTTACACGGGGAGAAGTTTATTATAAAAGAACCTACTGCCTTCTAAGCAGCGGGTCGGGAGTTCGAGTCTCTTCAGGCGCGCTTCTCATTTCCCCTTATTTTTCAACGGTTTTCCTCAATTTTCACTTTCACAGAGCCTACGTCTTTTTATGCTTTTTTAACAGCCAAATGTCAAAGGAGCGTCAAATCTGTAATTGATTTCTGGCTGCTTAGTTTTAGGCAATTTTGTCCAGAAATTGTCCACACCGCGTGCACACGGGATTTTGAGGTGATGTCTATTTAAAGAGACGCAAGGGACTTAAAATCCCTCGCTTGGCAACAAGCGTGCCGGTTCGAGTCCGGCCATCGGCATTCTCTTTGTATCTAACGCCTTTGGATTAAGTAAATTACCACTGCCAAACGAAACTAAGCCAAAACAGGCGTAAACAAACGGATTTGGTCTGTTTTGGCATGTTGTGGTCCCCAGATGGTCCCCGGGCAGAAATCCCTTTTCTCCTTATAGGTGCCGGCTGTTGTCAGCAAAAGGGGGGTTGATGATGGGAACCAAAAAGGTGGGACCTCTCTCCAGCCGGCTCAAGAGAGGCAGATATATTATAGCACAAATTGACAGCCAAGGTGCTTAATGGTAGAAGTTGTAGTGGATTAATGTTAAGGGGCATATCAACCGCAAAAATCGACAGATGGGGAAAAATCAAAATTCCCTCCGAATTCCTGAAGGCCTTCAAAGAAAAATACGGAAAAGAGGTTTTCATAAGCTCCGTTGACATGAAAAATATCCTGATTTATCCGCTTCCAGAATGGGAGAAAATCGTCGCAGAAGCCAGAGAAAAGGCAGATGACCCTTTAATGAGAAGGACCATGCTCATTCTGAATCGTAATGGGGTAAAGGCTGAAATTGATGAACTGGGCAGGATTTTGATTCCGAAGTGGCTACTGGACAAGACGAGTATGAAGGGTGAAGTGGATATCGAGGGAAGAGAAGATATTTTGGTTCTTGTTTCGAAAATTTGAAGCAATAAATAGGGAGGCATAGCAAAATGACAGATATGATTTATGCAGCGATAATATCGGGTTGCTTCGTGATAGCAGCTGCAGTGATTAGCATTATCTTGGGGTCTAGGACGGTTGTAAAGAAAATCAGAATCCAGAAGAAATATGACAAAATTATCGAATTCCAAGAACTTGCTTCTCCAATTACTACTGCGATGTTAAGCCAAGCGAACGATATTATCAGAGGAAACAGGAAAGCAGTTTATCCGTTTAACCAAATTACCTTGACACAACGTGATAGATATGGAGTCGACCGAAAGTTTTGGGAAGTACATGCCATATATGAACCTCTTATACCCGAAGATTTGTGGGATGCTTACGGAGAACTAGGAAAGGCGTTTGAAAAAATTAATCATGAGTATATGCCCAAAGCGCCTATCAATGATGACGAAAACAAGGAATCAGCAAGAAATTATATAGAAAAGCACAAAGTCTTCCTGGAGAAGTTAAAACAGCATCTTTCCGTATAGCTTTGTATTAGTGCAAATACAAACGACATAGGAGGCAAAGATGGGACTTACGGTAATATCGCTCGTGGTTACAATTATATTTGGAATAATATCGGTATATTTTGGAATTAAGGAAAGCAAGATGAAGCAAGCCGTGAAAAGAATAGGGCAATTATCAAGTCAATCAAAAAGTATTTGTTCGAGTTTAGATTCATTAGAAGCGGATTTGATTCGAGGGAAAATTGGTGCAAATAGTGCAACATCCGTAATTCAGCCGATTAAGAAGAATATGGAAGCACTTAATGGGGAAATCGAAGCTATTTATAATGAATATATAAAAAAGAAATGAGGTTATGAAGAATAAAGCAGAAGAATTCGTTTATAAAGTATGCAGAGAAACCTTCCTGTCTCTTTGGAGCTATGCAAATCCGCTCGGGAAAGATGATAAAGAGCTTTGCGACATTCTTGTCGTTTGCGAGCCGGACATCATAATTTTCAGCGTAAAAGAAATCAAAGTGACAGAAAGCGAGGATGTCGAGACGGACTGGAAGCGTTGGAACCGCCGAGCCATAGAAGAATCTGCCAATCAGGTGTATGGTGCAGAAAGATGGTTGAAATCTGCGACTCATGTGATAAAAAGCGATGGAACGCCAGGATTAGATCTCCCGGCTGGAAAAGAACAGAAAATTCACCGAGTTGTTGTCGCTTTAGGTGGAAAAGATAAGGTCCCGATTATTTTTGGAGATTTGGGAAAAGGATTTGTGCATGTCCTAGACGAGATTTCGTTTGGCATTATCCTTCAGGAGCTTGATACAGTAACGGACTTCATTGAGTATTTATCGGCGAAAGAGAGGTTTTATTTGGCTGGTAAAGAAACGCCTCTTTTGGCTGGGGAAGAAAATCTGTTGGCCTTTTACCTTCATAATGGAAGGAAATTTCCCAATAATTATGACACTGTTATTATTGAAGGCGACTTATGGAATGCATTCATTAAGAAACCAGAATACTTGAAAAAAAAGGAAGAAGATAAGAACAGCTATTTTTGGGATGCAGTTATTGAGGATATCGGAAAAGACATTTTGAAGGGTAATCTTGAATTCAGCAAGTCGCCTGACGACGGAGAAACGATTCTTCGGACCATGGCGCGAGAAAGTCGGTTTAGTCGAAGAATCCTAGGGAAATCTTTCGCCGAGTTCATTCGTCTGTCCTCAGAGAATAAAGTAAGGGCCAGAATGTTACCTTCTCCTTCCGGAATTATTTACGTATTGCTCGCACTCCCCCATACGTTTGACAGGGAATACCGACGGGCCGAGCTTGGAATGCGTTGCTTTATAGCCAGAGGGCTGAATTCGGAATGTAAGACTGTAATCGGAATTGCAACTGAACAATACAAGCCTAGACTTGGGCACTCATTTGATTTATATTACCTTTATAAACCAGATTGGACAGAAAAAGATCAAGCTCATATGAAATCTATTCAGCAGGAATCCGGTTTCTTTTTGAATTCAAAAAGAACTGAAGCTGATGAAGATGAATATCCAAATGCATGAATCGCGTATGGCAAGCGATATTTACAAGTCATCGGAGGTAAATGAGGCGGGTGGAAGGGGAAGGTCGAAGTCTTCCTCCCTTCCAGACGATCGAAAAGACGGCTGAGCCGGATTTTGCGCCTCATAAACAAAGACGCACTTCTCTAAAAATTATCTCAGGGGCTGAAATTTCACATAATCCTAGTTAATTTGACATCTCTTTCTGATATAATTTACCATTCTTAATGATGAAAGGGGATTCTTTCGAGGCTGCTTTCGAGCGAGTGAGAGAACTCACTCAAGAATTTAATGCGAACAAAAATTTCTACCTTTCCCCCGAATACCAGGAATCCGAAGTACGCAAAGATTTCATTGACAAATTCTTCATTGCCCTCGGCTGGGACGTGAACCATGAGACCCAGAAGAATCCTTTCCAGCAAGAGGTCAAAGTCGAACGTGGCGTGACCACCGGTCCGTCGCAGCGTCGAGCTGACTACGCCTTCTACATCGCCCCAAACTTCCGCGACCCATGTCTCTTCGCCGAGGCCAAGAAACCCTTCGGCGACATCGTCACTGCTGACAATTGCTTCCAGACCGTCCGCTACGGATGGAACGCCAACATGCCGATTGCCATCCTGACCAACTTTGAGCAGTTCATAGTCCTCGACTGCCGTTACAAACCAGACATCGAGACCGCTGCGCTGCAAATCATCCAGAAATACCACTATTCGCAATATCACGACTCTGAGAAGTTCGCCGAGATTTTTTACCTGTTCAGCCGCGATGCGGTTGCCGCTAGTTCGTTGAAGAAATATGCCGAAACGCTTCCCAAGCGCCGCGGCAAGGCTGTGCAGAAAGGACTATTTAAAGGGGGCTGGCAGCCAGTGGATGAATCTTTCCTCGAAGAACTCGACAGCTACCGTGCTGCCCTCGCACGAAATTTCAAGAACTGCAATCCCAAGCTCGACGCGGAGATGCTTACCGAAGTTACTCAACGCACGATTGATCGGCTCGTCTTCCTCCGGTTCCTTGAAGACAAGCTAATCGAGACTAAAAACCACGTGGCTGAGTTTGGCGATAAGGGCAGTCCCTGGATAGAATTCATTGCCCTCTGTCGCCGCCTAGACAACGTCTATAATGGCATTGTGTTCAGGAAGCATGACATCCTCGACCTGCCAACCTTCAAGGTGGATGAGACACAGTTTGCCAACCTCTGCGAAGACTTGGCGCATATCAACTCGCCCTACGACTTCAACTTTATTCCCATCCATATTCTCGGCAGCATTTACGAACGCTTCCTCGGCAAGGTAATCGTTGTCACTGATAAAGAGGCCCAAGTTGAGCCAAAGCAGGAGGTTCGCAAGGCAGGCGGCATTTACTATACACCTGACTACATTGTGCGTTACATTGTTGACAGCACCGTTGGCAAACTGATAGATGGTAAAACTCCAGCGCAGATATCCAAGATGCGCTTTGCCGACATCGCTTGCGGTAGCGGCTCGTTTCTGCTCGGCATATATGACCTTTTACTCCGTTATCACCGCTACTGGTACAATGCGAATCCCAAAAAGGCGCAGAGAGCTGGCTGTGTGAAGCGCGATGACGGCTACTGGCACCTCTCGCTGAAACAGAGGCGTACAATCCTCCTCACTAACATCTACGGCGTGGACATTGACCACCAGGCTGTAGAAGTTGCCCAGCTATCACTCTACCTAAAATTGTTGGAGGAGGAAACCACCGCCTCCGCCCGCCAGCATCAGCTTGAATTCCGCGAAACGCTGCTTCCACCGCTTGACAAGAACATCGTATGCGGGAACAGCCTTATCGAAAAGGACATACTTAGTGGTCAATTATTTCCTTCTATTGAAGAACGCAAACTTAATCCGATGGATTTCGAAGATAGATTCCCTGATATCATGAGAAGAGGCGGCTTTGATGCCATAGTAGGAAATCCTCCCTATATCACTTACTCGCTGGGAAGAGGCCGTCAAAAACATTTAAATGCAGAGGTCTCCTATATTGCTTCCCACTATGAGCAGTCAAGTGAATATAAGATGAATTCTTTCGCAATCTTCTTCGACCGTGCTGTTTCCCTTTGTCAAACAAGAGGCCTTGTTGGATATATCGTTCCAGGCACGATTCTCATTAACCAAGCACTGACGAAAATCCGTACGCATTTGCTCGCAAACAACCATCTGCAACGTATTGTCTCCCTCAAGTATCGTGTGTTTCCAGGTTCTGAAATGGGTGACACAGCAATCCTATTTGTCGAGAAAGCGCACAAAAGGAATTACTTGGTGGATTTACATCAGTACCACTCTGAGGTGTGGGAAAAAGACCATTCCATCGATCAAGTCAGTTCTGAAACTATTCTCGCGCTTCCAGAAGCGCGGATCTATTTACATGCTACCGATTACGATATACTTCGTATCGGAGATAAAGCGGGAATATTGCGTCTTGGCGATATTGCGGAATTCTATAACGGAATAAAGACCGGCAACAACAAGCGATTTCTTTCAGAATCTAAGATTTCGGTAAAATGGCAGCCTGTAATACGTGGTCGCGATTTTGAGCGCTATGGGGCAGCAAAGCCGAGTTACTTTGTCTATTTTGAACCTAAAGAGCTATGGAGTAATACCGACGAAACAAAACTCCGCACTAGAGGGAAGGTCATTATTCGTCAGACAAGCGACCGTCTTTGTGCCACACTGGACCCAGTTGGGTATCTCTGCCTTGACACCGTCCATATAATTTACAGAGCAACTTTGGACCAACGCTTCCTGCTTGGTCTAATCAACTCGAAGTTCTTGAATCATTTCCATAGCTGTCTCGTACCTGAATTTGGCAAAGCTTTCGCCGAAGTCAAGATTGCCAACCTTCAGAAACTTCCGGTACCCGAAGTTAAGTTATCTGAGGCAGCAGATAGAGTACGATATGACCAGCTCATACGCCTAGTGGAACAGCTCTTATCGGCAAAGAAATCGTGGGAAGGAGCTAAATTGGACAGAGACAAGTACTATTATGAATCAAAATGTGCAGCACTCGACCGGCAGATTGACAAGCTTGTCTATGAACTTTATGGTCTTAGCGAAGAAGAAATCAAAGTTGTCGAGGATGAAATGTAACGAGAGGCACAATCATAGAGGTCACGAAAATAAATGATAGAGAGACAAAATCTGAGGCGGGTGGAGGCCGGGCTACCTACAAGCCTTCCGAAACTGAAAAAGACGGCATAGCCGGATATGCGCGCAATTAATAAGAAACTTTTAATTTGCTTAAATTCTCATAAGAAATGAGTAGGATAAGATATAAAGAAGGTTTGGGTTTAGAAGTAAAAAGAGGGAAGCCTGCAATAGGGAAGAAGCCAGAGAAAAAGGAGCTACAAAGGCTTTATTATTGGAGGTAATTATGAAGAGATATAAATATGTTGAAGTTTCAGAAAAACAGCTTGAAGACCTGACTCGACAAGCCACTGATTTGATTGAAGAGGGATTAAAATACATTGACCATCAAAAAATGACTGACAGAGGACCCTTGGATATGTTGATGGTAGATAGTGGGAATGCTTTAATTGTTGCCGAGCTTAAAATCATTGAAGATGATACTATGCTTGTTCAAGGGATTGATTACTATGACTATATCTCAAGAAATATTGAAGGCGTGGCTAGAGTTTATAAAAACTTTCATATTGACCCAAAGCAAACTGTAAGACTATTTTTAATTGCACCAAGCTTTTCCATTTCTCTCCTTAATAGATGTAAATGGATAGATATCCCGATTTCTCTGTTCACTTTTAAATGCATAATATTCGAGGATTCTAAGGAAGTAATCCCTGTCTTTTCAGAGGTGACAATTCCATCTGCCCCTGAAGTGGCTGAGACCTACAACCTAGAAGATAGGCTTAAATATATTACCAACCCTGATGCACGAAAAATGGTGGATGAGTTGATAAAGGAAATTCAAAGTTGGAACCCTAGTAAAATTCTTATTGAAGCTACTAAGTACGATATTTCACTTAAGGTCTCGGGTAGAGTATTTTCCTATCTGGGACCTCGTAGAAAGCATTTTATAGTATACACGTATGATAATGAGAAAAAATGGACTGGATTTCCAATCCATCAAAAAGATGATTTGGAAGCTGTTAAAGTTTTGGTCAGAGCTAATCTCGAAAGATTAGGATAAGGGAAATTCTGTACAGATGGTTCAAGAGATTAAAGTAACATTTCATCACGAATTAATATTTATTGAAAACTTTAAAGCAGTAATATTTAGTTTTTATTTGAGACGAGTAGAAGCCAGAGGTCATAAAGAAATGGCTTCCCGATTTTATGAAAAAGACAGTAGAGAGAATTTAGTACCTCACAAAGATAAACGGTTGAAGGGGAGAGAAATTCTCATTAATAGAATTGAAATAAGAGTTATATTATTCTCCATTCAATAAAGCTAGTAAAAAATTTTTCAAATATAAGAGCATTAGGAGAAATGCATGAAGCTTATAAGGTTACCAACAAAACAAGGCAGGGATTGGTGGATACTTGTGCATGAACTGACACTTGCTGAAGGAAGATTGCGAAAGTTACGCCCAATTCATGTTTTTACTCATCTTGCACAGAATCTTGTAAAGACTAAAAAGTCGCCGATGTTTTTATATTGTTTTGCACTTGAAAACAAGCTGTTTGGAACTAGATTCCATCAATTTGAGCTCAGAAAAGCATTAGCGGAGGTGACAGACGCTATATATAGAGGAACGTATGTGAGGGAATATGATGACCAGCAAAAGGTCATTTGTGTTTTGGAAGCTTATTTAAACAGCATATACAGCGCTTTAGAAATATTATCATTAATTAACCGAATTTTGCACCCATCGCTACCTATTGGATTCAGAAAACAGAGTAAGAAGTTTGAACTTTTTAGCTTTTCAAAGTGGAATTGGCTTCCCCATTTTTATGATTTACGAACAGAATTAGTACATTTTGGAACTCCTCTGCCACAAATTGAGGAACAGAAGCTTTTGATTGATGTTACCCGTAATAAGGAATTATTTGTACTAAGGAAGGGTAAGAATTATATTCCCTTTTCCGATATTCTCAAATATTCGATTAATCTTTTCAAACTTCTTGATGCTTGGGCAGAGGGCGAGTTGTCTAAGGTTGAATCAGATGAGATGATTGCTTCAGTCTATGAAACAGGCTTAAGTTCTCCCTTAAAAACTGAAAAAATCAAGGCTAAGGAGATTTTAGACCTTTTAAAAGTCTAAATAAATAAGGAAGATATTGAGGCGAGTGGAAGCCAGGGGTCATGAAGACATGGCTTCCCTGGGTTGAAAAAGACAGCGAAGTGAATTAAACGGCTAAAGGGGGAGACGGTTGAAGGGGAGAGAAATTCTCATTTAGAAAACTTGACTTTTGCTCTTAATAAATATATTAAATTAGTTAATAAAAGGAGGGAGCAATGAGATCAAAAATTACAGTTTTGATTTTACTTTGTGTCTATTTGACAAGTTGCGCCACGCTATTTAAAGGGACATCTGAAGAAATAAATTTTAATTCCAATCCAGTTGGAGCAGAGATTTGGATTGACGGGATTAAGATGGGAAAGACTCCAGTAGCTTTCAAGCTTTCAGTTAAGAAAACCTATGTCATTGAATTCAAATTTCAAAACGAAAGTAAAACAGTCAACCTAAATAACCATGTAGGAGCAGGCTGGATAATCCTTGATGTATTGGCTGGGCTTGTTGGTGTTATAGTAGATGCGGCCACTGGGGCATGGTACTCTTTTGATCAAAAAAATATTAATATAGATTTCAAATAGTGCATAGCTTATCTCTTAGGCATATTTACCAGAATAAGTTTATTGAGGTGGATGGAAGCCAGAGGTCTTGAAAAGACATGCTTCCCAATTTTTGAATAGACAGCAGAGCGAATTTAGCGCCTCATAAAGGAAGACGGTTAAGGGGGTAATAATTTCTCAAAAAGAAGAAACATTAAATGATAAGACATCAAGTTTACAGCTGTATTGTTAATGCTGTGGAAAGGGGAATACTTGAAGAACCTTTCACAAAAGATGATTTTAAGAAGGCCTGTCCTCATTTCACAGAAGGAAC
>Ga0315296_10004960_pt1 | contig 10755 bp, 12 predicted proteins | sample YL17G14_18_MG_FD_203921 | JGI IMG/M metagenome (GOLD analysis project Ga0315296, IMG submission 203921) | Sediment microbial communities from Yellowstone Lake, YNP, Wyoming, USA - YL17G14_18 | ecosystem: Environmental > Aquatic > Freshwater > Lake > Sediment | place: USA: Wyoming | collected...
TTCTTCCGAAGAGCTGGCTCAGGTCCTGAGCCACTACGACATCGGCATAATCCACGAGGTCAAGCCTCACGCTGCGGGCAGCAGCCGCGTGCCGAAAATGGTCGTCACTTCCGAACGTGGCAAATTCATGCTCAAACGCCGGGCAAAAGGCAAAGACGACCCATACCACGTTGCCTTCGCCCACGCAATCCAGTCTCACCTGTCAGAAAATGCTTTTCCGGTAGCGCCGCTGGTGGCCACCTGCGATGAAAATAATACAATCCTTCAGCTAAATAATCGTATTTATGAGCTTTTCGAGTTCGTTACGGGGTCTCGATACGATGGCACAGCCGAAGAAACCGCCGACACAGGCAGACAACTGGCAAACTTCCACCGTCATTTGAGCCAATTTGCCGAGGAGTGGAAGCCGCCAAAAGGCAGTTTCCACGATTCCTCAATCGTTCGCAGGCATCTGCGAACAGCCGGAACAGAAAAAGGGCATCAGCAAGATAAAAAATTAAGAAAGACGTCTGAGGTACTGATGACCCTTTATAACGCATCGAGTGTTCGGGTCAGCGAGCTCGGGTTCGATTCCTGGCCCGAACAGATTGTACACGGGGACTGGCACCCTGGTAACATGCTCTTTTCAAAACATAAGTTGATTGCTGTACTGGACTTCGATTCGGTCAAGACCGCACCAACGGTTACGGACATTGCCAACGGGATGCTGCAATTTTCGATTGTCGGCGACCGGCCTAATCCGGCTGATTGGCCTGATTATCTCGACCAGGCCAAGGCGCTGCAGTTCCTAAACGGTTATCGTGAGGAAATTGAGCTAAAGAAAAACGAACTTAACTCCTTGCTGGACCTGATGATAGAGACGATGATAGCGGAGGCGATTCTGCCGGTGGCGGCGACGGGATTTTTCGGAAACCTGAGCGGGCTGGATTTCCTGAAAATGATACAACGAAAGGCAGAATGGATAGATAAGAACCGCAAGAAACTCTCGCAAGCTATTTCAGCATAGGGACTTATGAAATAGCACAAGAACACAAGTTGCAAGAGCATAAGAGCACAAGTTCATCGCTCGAGAAATTTATAATTGAGAATTTAGAATTGTGGGGGTGGGTCCTTCGACCCTTCGGCTGGGCTCAAGGCAGGCAAGTTAAGGATGACGACTCAGAATCGTCATTTTTGGGCTAAAAATGGGTCCCCTGTAGCAGAGCCAAAGTAAGCAGCACTCGGGGATGAAGGGAAAAGTTGCCAAACGTTTGAAAATGTTGGAAAACTTTGTCAAATTAGCGCAAAACGTTGCCAAACATAAGCAAAACTATGTCAAAACTTTTTCAAAATTTTGCTTTTTTTTGCTTTTTTTTGCACAGGTGCTTGTGAGCCGTCGCTTGTTGCTCGTCGCTTGTGGCTCGTCGCTCGATTCAATCACTTCACCAAATGGGCTGTAAGTGTAAAGCCGCACAACGTTACCCGATGTATTTATTACTTCTCTTACACTGCCTAACCGGTCGTGCAGATAGAAGTATTGAGTTGCGGCCTGGCCTCCATCGTACTGGGCTAAAATTTGCGAATTAGCCCGCCACACGGACGGCGGGCAAACATAAATATATGTTTTCTTACTGTTGTTTTTCTTCTTCACGTGTAGACCTGCGTTTTCTACCTGTAGCAATATTGTAGCTAATTACAGATAGAATTATGATTGGTACAAAGAAAATAGGTGATAACCATAGTACGGGGCGAGGAAATAAGGCAATAATAAAAAATCCTATGCACTCTCCGGCAACTGCCCAAGCAAATGCTATGAACATGGCCCCGCCGTATAATTTCTTACCCATGTTCGAGGATATATCCCCAAGAACAACCCCTGCGGTAGCTGCTAATGGCACGCAAAGGCCGAGAATTATAGCTCCCTCTTGGTGACTACAACTGAGTAAATACGGCAAACACCACAATGTCAGGAGTGAAAATAAAGAGCTAAGAAAAAGCTGGACAAACCATTTTATGGTTTTTTCTTTCATAGCTTCATGCCAAAAATAATTTCGAAAACCACCATTTTCATTACTAATGAACGTCAAGGCCAAGTTCCAACCACGCCTTGATTGGTGATATTTTCGAGATTTCCAAAGAGTTCCTCCCAATCGATGTCGCCACCACTTTCTCCGTGCAAAATAGTCACTGCCTCTCATTTAAAACACCATATTTTCTCAAGCTACGAAGCAGAGAAGATGTTCGCGTCTTTAAATCAGCATGGATTTGCTTTAAACCAGCGGCGTAAAGCGCTACCTGCTGGCGCCTCATGATGACTTCCTGTTTGTGCTCTTCCTTATTAGTTTCATTGGCCAAAAGCGAAGATTGTTCAAGACGACTAACCAATTCATTGTTCATTCTAAAAGTGTCAAGAAGACTTTTTGCAATAGTGTAGGTAGATATGATTTCTTTGCGGAGATCAACATCAGTAATCTGGCCAATGAGATGCGCGTTAGATGAATAAACGGTGAAGTAATCTTGGGAGACGACCCAATATCCCTCGAAACCTTGTCCGTCCTGAAGGGTTTCAACTATTTTCCCGACACGCTCGGTATAAATCTCCCAGAGCGTTTCGATTTCATCGTGTAGTCCCTGTAGGACACCCTTGATAATATCCGCTTGCTCATTATGTCTTTTGCTTTCGCTCAGTTTGTGAGTAACGTAAACACCGATAAGAACACAAATACCTCCCACAAGACCAGACAAGAATTCAGATAATGCCATGATTATTCTCCTTCCAACAATGATTATATCCGCCCGCGGCGGACATAAAACGGGAAAGCCTGTCCCCGCATGCCTCTGGCGGGGGACAGACTGTTTCTGCCAGTACTGGCCCCTGCCCCTGTGCTTTCTGCGAAAGCAGAAACTGGGGCAAGTCGGGGCAGCGGGTAAGAAGTTCTCGTTGCTTCTTCAATACTCGTCCAATCTCTTGCGTTTCAACGAATTACGTCTCGTAGCGAAGCGGAGATCCCCAGGGTGAGCTTCCTTGGATTCGCAAACCCGGGACGACCCATCTTTCGTTCCTTCCGGCCAGCTCAGCCTTGCAATCATTACTCCTGCCTTGCCATGTCGAAATACTACGACAAATACAATATACCGGCAAGAAATTAGTATGGTGTCCCCAGATTTCCCGATGAACAACGAACTACGAACTAACTTCAGATTGAAAAGGTATAGCCATATTTCCAGTCTTTGCCGCTGGTATCTTCCTCATATCCCCGGGCCGTCATTCTCCTTTCCCATTGCCGGGCAGCCGTCTCGGAAGTGAATTGTTGCATAACTCTGAAGTCGCGAGGGTTTCCATGTTCCCGTTTTCTTCTTTCCGGCTCATCCGTAAGTCCTGCATACCTCATAACAACCTCTTGCGTTTCAACGAATTACGTCTCGTAGCGAAGCGGAGATCCCCAGGGTGAGCTTCCTTGGATTCGCAAACCCGGGACCCATCTTTCGTTCCTTCTGGCCATTCCGGCTTATACAGAATGCATAAACACGGGTCCAAAGCGCATCGGCTCCTCCTTCGCTGAAGCTGCGGAGGACAGGCGGGACTGCGAACACCACTGGGCAATTATTTATTCTTCTTTTCTTTTTTTAATTTTCGTTTTTCCTTTGGAGTAAGCTGGGCCTTTTTCTGTTGTTCTCTTTTGCCTTTATCTTTTTTTCCCTTATCGCCCATATTGGTTTCTCCTTGCTTCGCAGAATGACTAAGCTCACCGGTGGCGCGTCAGCGTGGTCTGTGTGCAGGAGCTGGTTCGGTAGTATCGGTTTTCATTCACAATTCTAACTGCAGCCGTATGGTTTTGTCAAGGGTCAAGACCTGCGGTGGGGTAAAGGTTAAACATAAAACGCCCGGCAGTGAAAAACGACCCCCAGCACAGAGCAGGGTAAGAATAAAGACCGCCCAGAGGACCGTTATGATTTAAAGCAGAGCCTCACCCCGATGGGATAGCAAACGGCGCATCCCACGGGGTAAACTCATGCGCCCCGCCGTAACCCTTCGATTCTTCGGCTTTGCTCAGAACAAGTTACACTCAGGGTAAAAACGGCGGGCTAAATACGCCGCTGGCAAAGCCGGTGGTATGGGGTTAAAATACCGATATGGCAAAGACACCTGGGTATATGGTGACGTGGACAACATACGGGACGTGGCTGCAGGGAGGTCTCGTGCCCAAAGAATGAGAAGGGAACACCGAACATCGAACAATGAACATCGAATGCCGAATGATGAATGACGAAGTGAGTTGGTTAGCGGGGAGCGGATATAAAAAAAGTTGGGAATTTGGAATTGAGAATTTAGAATGTAGAACTATAGTATTGTGTTTAGCGGATTTATTAGGGACAGACATTTTGAGATGAGAAAGATAATGCAGGAGCAAAATGAGGAGTATAAAATGAAGAAAGAACTGAGTAGGCGAGAATTTATCGGCAGAGCCGGTGCGGCTACGATAGGCGTGGTGACAGGACTGCCGGCTATCGCAGGTGTGATGGCGTCGTGCAGGCCAGTGGATAAACGCAAACGGGTGCTCAGGATTGCACACCTAACCGACATACATATTCAGCCTGAAGGAGCTGCGCCGGAGGGTATGGCACGGGCACTTCACAGTGCGCAGGGTTTGGCTGACAAGCCAGACATTATCTTCACCGGCGGGGATTCTATTATGGATGCCCTCAAAGCCGATAAGGCGCGGACGAAGGCACAATGGGAGATTTTTCGAGCCGTGCTGAAAAACGAATGCTCACTGCCTATTGTTCACTGCATAGGAAATCATGATGTGTGGGGGTGGGGACTGGAGGATGAAGGCGTTAAAGGAGACAGGCTTTACGGCAAGCAGTGGGCGATTGAAGAGTTCGGACTTGAATCGCGATATTACAGCTTCGACAAGGCTGGATGGCGATTTATCGTGCTCGACAGCACACACGAAACAGATAAGCAGACCCAATCGAGCGAACCATATATTGCAAAGTTAGATGAGGAGCAATTCGAATGGCTCAAGAAGAAGCTGGAGGAGACACCGAGAGGGACGCCGATATGCGTGCTGTCGCATATACCGATTATATGCTTTTGTGCGTTTTTTGACGGGGAGAACGAGAAGGGCGGGGACTGGCAGGTGCCGGGTGCGTGGATGCATATTGATGCAAGGCGAATCAAGGACTTATTCAGGGAGTATAAGAACGTGCGGCTTTGCCTGAGCGGGCATATGCATATGGAGGACAAGGTGGAGTTTTTAGGCGTGAAATACCTGTGCAACGGTGCGGTGTGCGGGAGCTGGTGGGAGGGCGACCATTATGAGTTTCCGCCTGCATACGTGGTTGTAAATTTATATAACGATGGGACGGCGGAAAGCGAATACGTTCCCTACAAGTGGCAGCAGGCGGCACTGACAGAGAAAGGGGAAATTTCATTGATTATTGATTATTGATTATTGATAATTGACTGTAAGGCGAAGGGGTACCGGAATAAAGCAGGAGATAGTTTTAAGATGGGCGATGGCGTGTATGACGTTATTATTGTGGGGGCCGGGCCTGCGGGGCTGGCGGCGGCACTTTACAGCTCGCGTGACAGATTCAAGACGTTAGTGCTTGAGAAGTTAGTGCCCGGGGGACAAATCAGCACGACAGACAGGATAGAGAATTACCCCGGGATTGAACGAATCGACGGGCCGGGACTAATTGAACGGATGCAAAAGCAGGCTGAGAGCTTCGGAACAGAGATAAAAACGAGCAGCGAGGTTACAAAATTGGAGAAATTAAAGGACGGCAAGATAGCCGTTTATTGTGACGAGGATAAATTCAGGGGGAGAGCGGTTATTCTGGCGCCGGGCAGCGCCTACCGGAAGTTAGGGATACCCGGTGAAGAGGAGTTTGCAGGCAGCGGGGTGAGCTATTGCGGGACGTGCGATGCGCCGTTTTTCAGGGGCAAAGAAGTAGTTGCGGTCGGCGGAGGCAATACGGCGGTGGAAGAGACGCTGCATCTTACGAAATTCGCCAGGAGGGTGACACTGATACATCGGCGGGAGGAATTTCGGGCGGCGAGGGTGCTGGCAGAGGAGCTTATGCAAAAGGCCAGCGAGGCGAATTCGAATTTGGTTATCAAATATAATACGGTGGCGACAGCAATAGAGGGGAAAGGCAAGGTGCAAAGGGTTCGGCTCAAAGACGTCAAAAGCGGGAAGGAGGAAAAGCAGCAATGTGATGGGGTGTTTATATTTGTAGGGATGGTGCCGAATACGGGTTTTTTGAAGGGGTTTGTCGAGCTGACCGAGAAGGGATTTATCAAGTGCGAGTGCGGATACCTGAGGACGAAACAGCCTGGTGTTTTTGCGGCGGGCGACTGCAGAATAGGGGCGGCTATGCAGCTGGCGACGGCTGTCGGCGACGGAGTCGTTGCTGCGATGATGCTGAAGCAATATTTCAGAGACGCAAAGTGGTGGAACGAGCCTGTCAGCGATTCGCTCAGCCCGGGGGGGTGGTAAGCTGCGGGATGACCTGCTCTGCAAAAAAGGCTGGATTTGTGTGGCCGGGGGTGGTATTATTTTGTAAGATTAAAAATAGTCAGAGCAGTCCATCTTACAGGGATGATTAGGCTGATGATATGCGGTAGGTTGAAGTTTGAAAGGATAAAGTGATGGCTGGCAATGTGATTGATTTAACGGATGCGGCTTTCGATGAGATAGTTCACGGTTCGGAAGAACCTGTGCTGGTTGATTTTTGGGCGCCGTGGTGCGGGCCGTGCAAGATGATGAAGCCGATTATCGACGAGATTGCAAACGAATACGGTGACAGCGCCAAGATATGCAAGCTCAATACAGACGAGGCGGGTGACAGCGCTATGGAGTTCAGCATAACAAGCATACCGACCATTATTTTATTCAAGGATGGTCAAATACAGAAAAAATGGGTGGGACTGACCAGCAAGAAGGACATAGCTGAAGCAATTGACGAGCTGCTGTGAAAGGAGATAGTCAGGTTTTTTTTGTATCGAGGAATGCCTGTAAGAAATCTGCGGCGGCGACGGCGTCGAGGCGTTTTTTCTTTTTTTCCCTTGTAAGCTCGGCTGGGGCTAGAGCTGTCTGTGCGGCGAAGGTGCTCAAACGCTCATCGTGGAAGTAGATGGGAATATTCAGATGAGTTTTTAAGTTTTCAGCGAATCGCCGGACAAGTTTTACGCGCTGGCCGGGCGAGCCGTCCATATTAAGGGGCAGGCCGAGAACAACCGCGTCGATATTTTCGGCGGTGACAATGTCCTGAATTTTTTTGAGCAGGTTTTTTTGGCCTTCTATTACCGCCAGCGGCGAAGCAATGGTCTCATCGCGGTCGCAAACAGCCAGACCTGTGCGTTTATCGCCATAATCTATTGCCAGGTATCGCATTTGGTTCAGCTCATCAATAAATATCCGCGGGCACAGCAGAAGTCATAAGAATTTGTCGCCGGTGCGCTGATTTATCAGTTCGAGAAGCTCTTTTAACCTTGCTGTCTGGTCGATGCGGCAGACGAGGGTGGCATCAGGGCTGTGAGCAACGACGATATTATCCAAGCCGATGGCGGCGATTAAATGGTCGTTGTCTTCAGTGACAATGATGTTGTTATTGCAATCAAGAAGCTCGGTTTGGTTGGCGACGACGATATTATTGTTTTTGTCGGAACTAATGATGTCTGCGAGAGCTGCGAAGGAGCCGATATCGAGCCAACGGCAATCGAGGATTATAGTATAAACATTTTGAGCCTTTTCCATAACGGCATAGTCTATGCTGATTTTGGGGAGTTTGGGAAACCATTCGCAGAGAGATTTTTGCTGATTTGGGCCGTCCCAGCCGGCTTTAATTTTCCGGAGGGGTTCGGCAACGTCTGGGAGGAACTTTTCGAGGTTGGCCAAAATTGTTTTAGCTTTCCAGACGAACATACCTGAATTCCAGAGATAGCGGCCTGTGGTGAGGTATTCATCGGCGGTTTGGCGGTCGGGCTTTTCCTTGAAGGCCTGAACGGCATAAATTTTGTTTTTGCAACCGGGACACTTTCGTGGGTCGGCATAGTTTATATAGCCGAGCTGAGTGCTTGGGAAATCCGGTTTGATGCCGAAAGTAATCATATCATCGGGATTTTTATTGACGAAGAGGAGTGCGTCTTTGAGTGCCTGCTGGAGGACATCAGGGGGCTCGATTAGCTGGTCTGCGGTTACGACGGCCATTGTGGCCTGGGCGTCATACTTGGTGAGGACGGAGGCGGCCAGGCCGATAGCGCCTGCGGTATCGCGAACAACGGGCTCAGCGATGACGTTGTTAAAAGGCAATTCGGGGATGTTTTCCCGGACGAGGTCTGCGTAGCCAGCGTTTGTGAAAATGATAATGTTTCTTTCGTCAAAGATGGGAGTGAGGCGTTCAAAACAACGGCGTAGAAGGGTTTGACCGTTGAGGAGCTTGAGGATTTGTTTTGGACGTTTTTCGCGACTGAGGGGCCACAATCTTTTTCCTGTGCCCCCTGCCATAATCATTGCATAATTCATCTGACATTTCCCATAATAATTCGCCCCGCCTACGGCGGGTAAACAGAGGCGGATTAAACGCCTGGCTACACAACCAGGCCTTTTAATACCACGATAATATCAAAATTTTTCTCGAATTATACAATAATCTGATTCTTAGAAGGATTTTAGGACGGCCCAGCGGAATTTAGCCGATGCGCTGCGAGGATTTGAGATAATTTCTTTAATCCTTGGCACGATTAGGTTTTTTGCTGCTGACTGGTATATGCCATTTCGCACATTGTCACGAAACGACTGCTTAACAAGGCGGTCTTCACCGCTGTGAAAACTTATTATACCGATTCGGCCGCCCGGACGCAGACAGTATGGGGCAATTCTTAAAAGCTCTTTTAAGGAGCCGAGTTCATCGTTGACTAATATTCGCAGGGCCTGGAATGTTCGGGCGGCAGGATGTAACGAGCCGAATTTGGCGCGATTCTGCTGCTGCCAGGATTTCGCAGTCAGGCCCTTGACGCGGAAAATTATCCGAACGAGCTGCGAGGTCTGCGTAATTGCCTGCACTGCACGCTGTGTAACTATCAAGCGGGCAATTTTTTGATGGTCTGGTTCGTCGGCCAGCTCCCGAAATGCCCTGTCCAGCTCTTCTTCGGAGAGACTATTGAGTAAATCCGCACCGGTTTGCTTCAGCCGGTCGTCCATACGCATATCGAGCGGACCTTTATGCTTGTAGCTCATCCCGCGGTCGGGATTGTCTATCTGCATACTCGAAACGCCGAGGTCGGCAAAAATGATGTCGCAGCCGGTGAGATTTTCTTTCTTCAGCACCTTGGCAATACCGGCGAAGTTGCTGTGATGGAAACTCACAGGCACATTTTCTTTGCTCAGCCGGCCGCGGGTGAGTTCGAGTTCTGCGCTATCGACATCTAATGCAATCAATTTTCCGCCGGGCCCTATATGCCTGATGAACTCGGATGAATGGCCGCCGTAGCCGACAGTGCAGTCAACTATCGTCTCACCGCTTTTGGGCCTCAGGCAGGCGATGACCTCCTCTGTCAGGACAGGAATATGAGAACTGGCCGGCGTCTTGCCTTTTGCGCGCAGATGGGCCTTTATCTCCGGGTAGGCCGCGATGTTGTGTTCTTTGTATTTTTGCTGGTAGTTTTTCGGGTGGGTTCCGCTGTATCTGTGCCGCCGTGGCCGCTTCAGCGGCGGCTGTCCGCCATTACCGGATTCGTCAAACACATTCATCTATTTAGCCCCCGAAGTTCTTGACTTCGGGGGTCCCTTCTTTTCTATGTACTCGAAGTTCTTGACTTCGGGGGGTCCTCTTTCTATGTCTCTCGACGTATTCAATTCTCTTTCTTAGCGACTCCTCGTCAAAACAATATCGTTTATCATACCCGCTTGTCCACACTCTGCCGCAGAGACCATTCTTTTTTAAGGATACCGTCGCAGAATTTTTGTACGCCTGCACCACCTGAGAAATTGGACATGCATCATATTCAAGAACTATATGAACGTGATTCGCCCCGACACTAATCGCACAAACCTTTTGTTTTCGCTCTCTCGCCTTTCCAAGTATTGCTTCCCGTACTACATCCCGCTCTCCCCTTGTCAACCTGACCGCAGGATGCTGCATCTGTTTTCTGTTTGCTTCTTCGATGCGCGGATATGCTTGATATGTAATACCTTCTTTAACCCATCCTCGCTCATCTCCTTGTAACCACGTCCCATATGTTGTGAATGTCACCATATATCCCAGTGTTTTTCTCATGCCGAAATTATATCACCTTTTCCTTGTTATGTTTATATTTATATTTAGCCCCCTAACCCGTCTTTTGCGGTTGGGGGGTTCTCTTACGTTTTACCCGGGGTTACATAAGTTTACCCCGTGGGATGCTCGCCCTATGAGATGTGAAACTATCTCTTCGGGGCGCCGTTTGCTATCCCATCGGGGTGAGGATTGCTTACCCTTTCAACGCCCGCCGTCCGGGCGTTTGTATATAGCCCACGGCTCCGCCGTGGGTTGCCTACGTGAGGAATGCTTATTTTTAACTTGTTTTCCGCCGTGGGGGTGCCTACGCGAGGAATGCTTCTTCCTTACCCTTACTTCGAGAGAGTTACAGTTAAAAAATTAGAATGCTGTCCCCAGATTTTTGTCGGATTTTCGGATAGATATGACTTTTTCAACAGCCCCACAGTTGCCGTTTTTATTCGCCAGCAACAGTATGATATAAACCAATCGAACTCCAATGGTTAA
>Ga0315296_10004961_pt1 | contig 10750 bp, 12 predicted proteins | sample YL17G14_18_MG_FD_203921 | JGI IMG/M metagenome (GOLD analysis project Ga0315296, IMG submission 203921) | Sediment microbial communities from Yellowstone Lake, YNP, Wyoming, USA - YL17G14_18 | ecosystem: Environmental > Aquatic > Freshwater > Lake > Sediment | place: USA: Wyoming | collected...
AAAAGGGATAATGGAAAATAATGCATAACTAACTAATATCAAAAGAGAAAGCAGGATATGTTACGTATAGCACCTACAAGTCTTCAATACAGGATAATCCTTAAGGTCAATGATTACGGTTAGAAATGTGCATAATTAAAAGGAAGACGGAGCGAGTTGCTATCAACAACCCACTCCTCTTGGTTCAATTCCCGTTAGAAGATTTGTCTTTATATGCCTATTTTGCCAATTCAAATGTTCCTTCCTATCATCCTTAGAACTCTCGATGCTGTTTTACTCTTGGACACTGACTTCGTAGTGTTCTCCGGCAGGAGGACCAGCAAGGAGGCTTCCGAGCTTTCCCAACAGCTCTTTATAAAGAGGACTGGTTTCAAAAGCGGTCAGGTCGGCCTCTGTTTCCCACAGATTGATTGAAATGGCCTTGCCTGTGTCCTTCTGCGTAAGGAGAAGCTGGCCTTTGAATCCTTTTTGCCCTTTCATAGCCGGGACGATAGAATCTTTGACGATACTGCTTGCCTCACTGACCTTTCCGGGTTGAAATTGAATAGTGACTGCTCTGGCGTACATTTTGAACCTCCTTTTATCTTTCTATCTTCCGTGAATTTTTTTTCATAACTTCATTTGTTTTTTGTAGTGTGACTGATCTTACTACCCCAAAGGAGTTAAAGATCCTACACAGCTATTTCCCTGCCGATTAAATTTCATCTTTATCTTAAATTGTTCAGCTACCCACATCGGATAGGTGCTCTGGCAACCCACAATACAAATGTCGTCGGTATCTGGGAAATCGAGTATTTTGCAGTGAGGAATATCGAGCACTAATTTGTTCCGATTCAACTCAGGAATTGAGAAGGGAGTTAACCACTGAAGCTGGTATCCCATCTGTTTGGCTGTCATAACGAAGGCTGTGCCTGGTGAAAATAACCTTACGAGGTATAGTAGAAGCAGGGCTGGACTGGCATTTTTCTTTATCAATGCCTCAACTTCAGCACGCTCAAACTTTTTAATACCCTCCTCACCCATCCGCTTTCGAACGAAACCGTAGATATTTTTCGCCAGCCAAATCCAATTTTCGTAGGCTGCTTCATACTTTTCCTCAGATGACGCTCCCTCAGGGATGGGTTTAAACCCCTTTTGCCAAATCCCCTTGAGTTCGCTTACGGCTTCTTCCCCTAAATTTTTCTGTACGAAGGGCAGTATAAAAGATTCGTCGAACTTCATATTGTCCACCACTTTAGCGTACCTCTCAGTAAATGGCATCTCTTTAACTTTAACCATCGCATCCTCCTTTCTTATCGAGTTTTAAAACTTATATGACACTCCTAGTATTCCTACTCTCCTTTTTTCAAAAGGCATACTCCTATCCGAGCTCAAGGTATCACAAAGGCAACATTTGTCAATAACTAAAAAAGACTTGTGAAAATTATCTTTTTAACGATTACTACTTGAAGTCTTGTATAGAGTGGCAGATTTCTAAAATCACTCTTACAGGAAGAAATCGACACCATATTTGATAGTGAATGGAAGGTCAGACCCTAATTTTCACAATTTACTACTCCTGTACAATGACAATGCGGATGGGGTTTCCAATTTTTCTATGAAGATGATCCAATCCCTTATTCACTTCTTCCAGTGAAAATCTTTCTGTAATGGAATCTGAAAGGTTCAATTTACCACTGGCAACAAGGTCTATTACGTTTTGGATCTCTAATGTCGTCGAACCATAAGAACCGAGTAATGATAATTCAGACCTGACAAAGACGGTCGGTGGCAGAAGTGAGATCGCTTCGGGTCCAAGGCCAACGACCACAATTCTCCCCCCTACCCTTACACACCTGATAGCCTGTTCGATCGTCTCCTTAAGTCCAATAAACTCCAGTGCTAAATCGACCCCCATCCCTCCGGTTATTTCTTTGATCTTTTGAATCAGTTTCTCTTTCTTTGGATTAATCACCTCATCAGCACCCACTTTCTTCGCCCTCTCAAGGACCGAATCAATGGTATCGACCGCAATGACTAATGATGCTCCGGAGATCTTTGCAATCTGAACGCCATGAATACCCAATCCACCACAACCAAAAACAGCTACCTTTTCTCCTATTTTGAGATCTCCTCTCTTTGTGATCGCATGAAATGGAGTTGCCACTGCATCGACAGCGATCCCTCCTTGATCAAAAGGGATATTTTCAGGCAAACGTACAAGGTTTTCTGCCGTGATCTTTAAGAATTCTGCTAGTCCACCTTCAGTGTGAATGCCGATGACACGCCGGGACATACAGATTTGTGAGTTCCCTGAAAGGCAATTGATACATTTCTCGCAGGTAAGGAAGGGATTGACCGTTACTCTATCACCGACTTTCCATCCTTCAACCTTATCCCCTAATTCAACGATCATCCCAGATGGTTCATGGCCTAGAGTGATCGGCGTGTAAGCAGTGGGGGTTACTCCTTCATAAACGATATGAATATCCGAACCGCAGATGCCACAGGCCTTCACATCAACCAAAACATCTCCTGGTCCAAGCTCTGGGACATGGATTAAATCTATCTTTAAGGGTTCCCCTACTTTGTAAAATCTGGCTGCCTTCATTCTTTTTTCCATATAAACTTCCTCCTTTGACGAATAGGAATATCCACCTTACGATCCTTAGCATTCAATTTATCATGAATTTATTTTCCGGTCGAGATTCCAGCTATGATACAATTTTATTGACATCAACCTGTTCTGGATGATAAAAATATCACAATTCAATTCTAAACGAAAACCATTCCCAAACAAAAAGGAGGTGAGATAAGAAGACTGCAACTTTTACTTTGATGGGATGATCCATCAGAAAGGAAGGAGGAAGAAATCATGTCAAATAAGATCTCGAGAAGAAAGTTTTTAAAATATTTAGCAGTGACCGCTTTATCTGTGGGATTACTTGGTGTAACAACGAAAGCAATTGGCCAAACCAAAAGACCTATTCCAAAAGACCCAATAAAAATTGCAGCAGTGAGTTTTTTAACCGGTGCTGCAGCCGCTCCTTTCGGGATCCCCGGTGACAATACCTACAAGATGTTGGCCGATGTGATTAATAAGGAAGGGGGAATATTGGGTCGAAAGATAGAACTCCTCAGCAAAGACGAAGCAGGTGGTGTTGATGCTCAGGTCAAACTTTGCAGGAAATTGATTCTTGAAGACAAAGTGGATGTCGTATTGGGTTACATCTCATCGGCAAGTTGTCTGGCTGTCCTTCCAATCTCTGATGAATTAGGCGGTTTGATCGTGGCCTATGATTGTGGAACACATGAGTTGATGGAAGGGGCAAAATCTCCTTATGAGGTTCCCAAGTTTAAGTTAGGTTTTAGAAGCAAAGCTCACCTTGGCATCGATAATATAGGATTAGCCCTGTATATTAAAAAATATTATCCCAAAATTAAGAGTATCGCCGGAATCAACCCAGATTACGCCTGGGGAAGAGATAGTTGGTTGATCTTTGAAGTGGCGATGAAAAGATTGATGCCGCAGGTGCAGGTGGTGAAAACCTTGTGGCCTCCTCTTGGCAATACCGATTACACTGCCCATATCAGTGCATTGATGGGAGCGGAGCCGGATATCGTCCATTCATCCCTCTGGGGAGGAGATGCTGTCACCTTCACGAAACAGGCCTTGGGAATGGGCTTTTTTAAGAAAATCAAAATGGCCTATTCACGCGGTGAACCCTATCCGCAAGAAGTGGGGAAGGATTATCCAGAAGAGCAGATTATCTGCTGCGCTGGAACCCATTACTTCCTCTATCCACCCCACGACAAATCACCTCTTAATAAATGGTTTGTGGAGGAGTATCATAAAAGGTATGGGAAATACCCGACCTATCCCTGCTACCATGCCTATCAGGCAATGTATGCCTATAAACATGCTGTGGAAAAGGCAGCCAAAGCAGTGGGTGGGTGGCCGACTATTGAAGAAATTGCAAATGCCTTGACAGGTCTAACATTTCCAACCCCATCGGGTACGCTGACGATCAGAGAGGATCACAACGGCATTGAGGATGTTTTGGTTGGGGTGACAAAACTGACACCCAAATATCCTTTCCCAATCCTTGATCCAAAAAGAATGGAAGTTTTTCCAGCCAGTCAGGTGAACCCACCCGTTGGCATGAAGACAGTGGACTGGATCAATAGTTGGAAATAGTAGGTATTAAGAAGGACGAGGAGAAAACTTGGGTAGGGGCGACTTTAGTCACCCTTAGATAGGGAGGCTAAAGCCTACCCTCTCCTCCGTTAAAACCTCCCGTTTGAAGGAAAATTGCGATGTGGGTCGTTTACACACTCAATGGTCTCTATTTTGCAGCCCTTTTATTTCTCATCTCCTTAGGGCTTAATATCATATTGGGAGTAATGGGAATCCTCAACTTAGCTCATGGCTCGTTATATGCTGTTGGTGCGTTTATAGCTGCCTGGACGATCATCACCATTGGGATGAAGGTCCCACCATTCTTTCTCTATGTATCACTCTTAAGTGGATTGGTGGGGGTAGGCATCGTTGGGTTTTTAATGGAAAAAACTTTGATCAGAGCCATGTACAAGCGGACCCTTGAGTATCAACTTTTACTCACCTTTGGAGCACTTATGCTCCTTGAAGATGTGATCAAAATGATATGGGGAGGACAGGCCTATTATGCCTCTGCTCCCTTCGACCTATTAGGCAAAGTCGATATTTTGGGAAATGTTTATCCAACATACTTTTTATTTGTGATGGCAGTAACCCTCGTTGCTGGATTATTGGTTTCGCTTTTTATGACAAAAACGAAACTGGGGATCATGTTAAGAGCTATTTCATTAGATAGAGAAATGGCTACAGGATTGGGATTGGATATCGGGAGACTCAGTACATTTGCCTTTGTGCTTGGGTCAGGACTGGCTGGGCTGGCTGGGGCTTTAGTGGTCCCAACGACCCCGGCCCTGTTGGGATTTGGCCATGAGCCACTTATCCTTGCCTTTATTGTGGTGGTGGTAGGTGGCCTTGGAAGTCTCAAGGGCGCTTTGGTGGGAGCCCTCCTGGTGGGCTTTACAAGGTCCTTCGGTATTGCCATATTTCCAGAAATCGAATTGCCCTTATTATTCTTAATTGCCGGCATTATTTTGGTTGTTAAACCGCAAGGTCTTTTTGGGAGATAGAAGGTGGGTTTAAAGGAAATGTTTAAAAATCCGAAATGGATCGTTTATCTATTGATCTTCATTGCTTTATTCTTTGTCCCCCGCCTTCTTTCTATCCATGATCTCATGCTCTTTGAATATGGATTAACATTCGCTATTGTAGGACTGGGCTTCAATCTCCTTTTAGGATATACCGGCTTACTGTCCTTTGGCCATGGTGCCTATTTTGCAGCGGGAGCCTATACAGTCGCGATGATTGGTAAATATTTTCCTGAGGCCTATTCTATTGAGATTTTAATTCCAGCAGCTCTCTTTTTCTCCCTGATCCTCTCGATCATCTTCGGCTTTCTCTGCGTGAGGCACACAAAGATCTTTTTCTCAATTCTTGCCCTCTCTCTTTCCATGCTTCTCTTTGCACTTTTATTTAAACTCTATCACATTACAGGGGGATCGGATGGGCTTCGTGTACCCCTTCCCACTATGTTTGGCTTTTCATTCGAAGGGATCAGGAGGCCTGAGTTTCTTTCAGGCACCTATTATTATTTCTTGTTAATCGTATTCGCTATAAGCTTCCTCGTCATGAAAGGGATTGTCAGTTCCCCCTTTGGTAAGGCCCTCCAGGCGATCCGGGATAATGAAGTACGGGCAGAGTTGATTGGCATCCGCGTTCGGCGGTATCGACTTTACGCTTTCATCATCTCAGGTTTGTTCGTTGGGTTAGGAGGTGCTCTCTGGACTTTTGTGAATGGCCATGTCACAGCAGATTTATCCCACTGGGTTTTTTCAGGTGAAATCGTTTATATGACTTTACTGGGTGGCTTTGGTATCTTTGAAGGACCTATCGTCGGCGCTATCATCTTCACCTACTTAAAATTATATGCCATGGGGAATACACAATATTGGATGTTCGTCATCGGAGCAACGCTCATCGTTCTCGTGATGCTCCTTCCAAATGGTGTCGCAGGAGCTGTTTCAAGCCTATGGACCAAAATAAAAAAGATAAGCGATTGAGAAAACCTCATGTTAACAGTAAATAATTTAAAGAAACATTTTGGATTTGTCCGAGCTGTGGATGATGTCAATTTGGAAATCAAGGAGGGAGAGATCGTTTCTATTATCGGCATGAACGGGGCCGGGAAAACGACTTTGGTTAACTTAATTAGTGGGTATATAAGACCAGATAGCGGACGCATTCTATTTTTTGATAAGGATATCACCTATGCTTCCCCCTATGTGAGGATTAAATTAGGGGTGGGTCGAAGCTTTCAATTGATTCAACTATTTCAAAATATCACGGTCCTGGATAATGTGAGAACTGCTCTCTTCTCAAAATATGGGATGATACGAAGGGGACTATTACCAGCTGATCGCTATTCCTCTGTAACGGATGAGGCCATCAAGATTCTCGATAATTTTAATATGTCGGATAAAAAGAATATGACTCCAAAAGGCCTTTCAGAAGGGGATTTAAAAATTCTTGATATCGCCATTGCCTTTGCACTGAAATCGAAACTTCTCTTATTGGATGAACCCACCAGCGGAGTGGCCACGAACGATAAATTTAAAGTCATGGATTCCATAGTCTCGGCAATAAAAAAGGAAGGGATCTCAACCCTCATCATCGAGCATGATATGGATATCGTCTCAGGCTATTCAGATAGAGTCATTGTCATGCACGAAGGCAAGATCATGGCAGAAGGTAAACCAGACGAAATCATGGAAAATAAAGAAGTCAAAGCGACCTTATTTGGTATTGTGGGTTAATGGATATGCTACTCAAGATTGAAAATTTAGACGTCTTTATCGGTTCGACCCAAATTTTAAGAAATATTTCATTGGGAGTGAATGAAGGAGAAATCGTCTGTCTCCTGGGTAGAAATGGGGCTGGAAAGAGTTCAATTATCAAGAGCACCATTGGTCTCTACCCTTCCAAATCAGGCAAAATCATTTTCAAAGAAAAAGACATCACTTCTTTATCACCCCGGAAGAAAGTCCTCTCAGGAATAGGATATTCTCCCGAAGATACGAGAATATTTTCAGAGCTCACCGTGGAAGAAAATATAAACCTTTCGACTTGGGTCACTGAGAAAGGGGAAACTTTTAGTTTCGAAAGCATCTTCAATATCTTCCCGGCTATTAAGAATTTCTTAACCCGGAAGGGGCTCCACCTTAGCGGTGGGGAGAAGAAGATGGTCTCCATTGCCAGGGCGTTAGCGCTCAATCCGTCATTATTGCTTTTGGATGAAGCTTTCGAAGGGCTGGCTCCCCTCGTGGTGAATCATTTTATGGAAGCGTTAGCTCAAATCAGAAAATTGGGGGTAACCATCCTCTTAGGGGAATCGAACGTCCGAATCGTATCGCAAGTTACAGAGAGGACCTATATCGTAGAAAGAGGAGAAATTATATTCGAGGGGCATCCTCGAGAAATTCTCGAAAACGAGAGACTCTTAAAGCTTGTGGGAAGGTAAAAACGGTTAGAACGTTGTGACCGTTTAGAACGTTTTGATCGGTCGATAAAATGAACAATCTAAACGGAGCTAACGATCCAAACGATCTTAATTACTCGGAAATTGGATAATTGCAGGAGGTTTGATGCGATGATTGAAAAGATCACCCTATTTCGAACTACAAAGAGAATTCTTTTTGGGGTTGGATCTGCGGAAAGAATAGGTCCAGAAGCCCAGCTTATTAAAGCGAAGAAAGTTTTGATCATCACAGATCCAGGAATTATCCAATCCGGTCTGCTTACATCCGTCGAAAAATCCCTCCAATCGGTGGGCCTTCCTTTTGCTCTTTTCGAGGGTGTGGAGCCTGATCCCAGAATAGAGGTGGTTGAAAAAAGCCTTGAGAAGGCCAAAAGAGAAGGGATTGACCTCATCATCGGTTTTGGAGGAGGAAGTTCTCTCGACATCGCCAAAGTGACTTCTATCCTGATGACCAATCCTGGGAGGATAGATAACTTTTTTGGAATCGATCTTGTCCCCAACCCCGGGGTGCCTGTGATTTTGGTCCCGACGACTGCAGGGACTGGAAGCGAGGTATCACCCATTGCGATCTTATCGGATACCAAAGAAAAATTGAAAAAGGGTATTGTCAGCCCTTATCTCTTCCCAGAGGTTGCCATTGCCGACCCAAAACTCACCCTTGGTCTTCCTCCTTCTGTTACTACATACACGGGGATGGATGCCCTCACTCATGCCATTGAAGCATACTATTCTGTCAATGCCACCGATTTGACGGATCTCTTGGCCATCAGGGCGATGGAACTCATCTCAAAAAATTTAAGGATGGCTTTTGCTCATGGAGAAAATCTGGTAGCCCGCTCAAAGATGTTGGAAGGGAGCCTCCTTGCCGGAATGGCTTTTGCAAATGCAGGCGTTGGAGCCGTTCATGCGTTTGCGTACCCCCTTGGGGGAGAATTTCATATCCCTCATGGTCTGTCCAACACGTTGATGCTTCCCTATGTGATGCGATACAATACTATTGCAAATCCTCCAAAGTTTGTTCAAATGGCAAAGGCCTTTGGAGAAAAGATTGAAGGGCTCTCTGAACTTGATGGAGCAGAAAGGGCAGTGAAATTTGTGGAGCATCTTTCCGACGATATTCGAGTCCCAAGAAGGCTAAGAGATGTAAACATCCCTGAATCGGCCATTCCTCGGTTGGCCGAAGGAGCAATGAAGGTGACCAGACTCTTGGTCAACAATCCAAGAAAAATAGCACTTGAGGATGCTATTGCCATTTATCAGTCAGCTTATTAATCTTTACAATTTCCCCACCCGAGGGAGATGGTCTTAGAATTAAACCGTCGCTCCTTTTTAAAAAGATCTTTCCTCTGTTTCCTATTTGGGAGTGCGAGTTCCCATCTCCTATCTTCCCTCTCCCAATCCAAAGAAACTGACTCTCCTTTTCCTAAAGGCTTCGATAGAAAAGCCATGTTTTTTAAAAGGGCTGAAAATAACCTTATTCATTGCGAACTTTGTTTTAGAAAATGTCTGATACCAGAGGGAAGAAGGGGTTTCTGCCGTGTCAGGGAAAACATAGCGGGTGAACTCCGAAGCCTGGTCTACGGAAGACCCGGTGGGCTTCAGATCGACCCCATTGAACTGGAACCGATGTACCACATGGTCCCAGGTCATAAAAATCTCTGTGTCTACACGGCATCGTGTAACTTTAGATGTAAGCACTGTCATAATTGGTCGATCTCACAATCTACTCCAGAACAGATCAAGGCACTGTACTATACACCAAAGGAGATTGTCGAAGAGGCGTCGAGACAGGGTTGTCAATCGATCTCTCACAGCATCAATGAACCTACGGTCTTTTATGAAATGATGTACGATGTTGTTCAAATTGCAAAAAAGAGAGGACTTTTGACTTTGTGCCACACAAATGGCGGGATGGCCAAGAATCCAATGTTAGAATTGCTCAGATCCATGGATGGGGTGACGGTTGATCTAAAATCCTTCAACCAAAAATTTTATCAGGAGATCTCGGAGGCAAGACTTGAGCCGGTATTAGAAACTTTGAAGGTCATTCATGATTCGAATAAGCACCTCGAAATTGTTAATTTGATCATCCCCACCCTTAACGATCATATGGATGATATCAAGAAGATGTGCAAGTGGATTGTAGAAAATCTCGGAAGAAATACTCCACTCCATTTCACTCGTTTCTCACCCTCTTATAAAATGACCCATCTTCCTTATACTCCTATTAAAACCCTTGATGAAGCCAGATCGATAGCGATGGGTGAGGGAATAAAATATGTCTACGTTGGGAATGTGGTTGGTCATCCTGCCAATAGCACCTACTGTCCCAAATGTGGTAAAAAGTTAATAGAGAGAACCCACTTCATTCTTTTAAAGAATCACGTTAAGAATGGACTTTGTCCATTCTGCAATGAAAAAATTCCTGGGATCTGGAGTTAAATTCGAAACCTTCCTTTTGTTCTTTAAGATTAATTCCTTTTGTAAAAAAGTTAAATTTTGTATATAATTTTTCTTAAAGAGTAAGAAAGAATTTTGGAGGATAAAACAATGAAAATGAAGAAAGATTATAGAGAACGGATAGTCATTGATCCTAAGATTCATTTTGGAAAGCCCTGTATTGCAGGGACCCGAATTACAGTAGAAAATGTCCTTGAACTGATCCAGGAAAATGTCCCTTTCAATGAGATTATTGAAAAATATTATCCCGACCTGGAAATTGAGGACATTAAAGCCTGTGCAAAATATGCTCGATGAACATAGTGAAGAAGAACTAAGAGGTCTTTTTTGCGTAGTTGAACCTCATCGCCATCGAATTCGTCACCTTGGATAAGAGATCGTTAATGTCCAAAATAGAGGTTGCTTTCTCTTTCCCTTCCAATGTCAAACACCATTTCAATATATACATGGATGATTAAGGTTATGGAAAATCTAAAAACGTTCGATCCCCATTTGGTGATCAATTCAATTGACAACGGCATCGTAGCCATCAGAACATTTAAAATTTATTGAATTTAAATGTTATTAAAATAGTTTTTGAACAATAATGATGTAAAAAATATCCACATTAAAAGATAAAAAGGAGGTCATGTTATGGCAAATAAAAAAGATAAGATCAATCC
>Ga0315296_10004962_pt1 | contig 10748 bp, 5 predicted proteins | sample YL17G14_18_MG_FD_203921 | JGI IMG/M metagenome (GOLD analysis project Ga0315296, IMG submission 203921) | Sediment microbial communities from Yellowstone Lake, YNP, Wyoming, USA - YL17G14_18 | ecosystem: Environmental > Aquatic > Freshwater > Lake > Sediment | place: USA: Wyoming | collected...
TCCCCGCGAGCGCCCGCGCATGCGCGTCCGGCGAGGCGAGCCACACGCCGCCATTGAGGGTCACGACGGCCAGAGAGCCCTGCTGCGACAGGGACAGCGAAGCGGCACGCTCTTTGAACTTCGCCCAGGCGTCGGCGAACCAGTCGTCCATATTGGAGGCGTGCAGGATGAACGGCTGTGACAGGTCCCCGAGGCAGCAAAGATCATCCTGAAACAGATCGAACTGATGAAACGACACGCTCGCCTGAGCGAGGATGAGTTTGACCAGTTGGAAACGTTGGGGCGAGCCGAGCCAACCGTGGCCGTAGAAGAACGTGTTCGTATTCGGCACAAGGCTGCCCTTCTCGTCGCACCCGAGCGACTCGCCGGCGCCGACCGGCACGCGTTCGTCGATCGGCCAGCACGGCAGCAATCGGCGGCAATTGCGTACGCCATCCCTCGTCCCACCGGTCAGATGCGGCCGGATATACGTCTCAAACGTCTCCCGGTTGCCCGGCGACAGGCGCGACAGCGTATCTCGCACGAGTGTCTCATCAACGCACGCGGCGAGGTATTCCGCCTGGTTATCGACGGTGAGATCGTTCCGGCCGGTGGAGTCGAGCCAGGCGTCCACGGACCGGCCGAACATTCTGCTGATGAAGTGACGCGGCCCATCGGAAATGGCAATCATCTGGCATACGAGTCTTGCGTAGCGCACTGCGCTCGGATTGATGTCGAAGAACGCGATATGCTGCGGCTCAAGCCGAAGCAGGTAATTCAGGCCTGACAGCCCTCCGATCACCGTGGCATAAGTCTCCGGCTTTACATCCGGCAGCCGGTCCAGCGTCTGCAGGTTCGCCAGCACCTTGTCCATGCGGTCCGCGCTGGCCAGGTACAGTTGCGATTCGGACCTGAACGGCTGCGGCCCAGCCCAGCCGCCCGCGTGGAGCATGGCGTCGAACATGGCGCGGTAGTGCTGCGCCCGGCGGTCCCAGTCCCATTCCATGACCGAGGCTCGTATCGCCTGCCCCAGATGCTTGCGCAGGCCCGGTATATCACGCAGGCTAGACAGCTTCTCTGCAATGTCGCAGACATCTCGCTCGATGAAGAAGCCATTGGCGCCGTCCCGCACGAGTTCGGGCATGTTGCCGACCCGCGTGGTCACCAGGGGCACGCCGCAGGCAGCGGCCTCGAGACACGTGTTCGGCGTGCCCTCGGCCGAGCTGGCGCAGATGTACACGTCGAGGCTGCGATAGAAATCGCGCATCTGCTCGGGACCCCGCCACTGGTCCTCGCGCGCCGCCGTCACCAATTCCACTCCTTCGACCATCTGCACCGCCGGCACGATATAGTCATCGTAGCCCCGCATGGGCCCATGATTGGTCAGGCTGCCGGCCCATCCGACGCGGAGCGATCCGCCCCGCCGCTCATTGCCGCCGGGCGTAAAGAACGCTGTATCGACGCCGTTCGGCGTGTAGAAGAACGGCTGCTCGAACTGCGAGCGGTACTCCCGGCACAGGAGCAGATTGTTGACGAATATGCCCGCGGCAAGCTCCCGCAGCAGCGACAGGCCGGGCTCCCGCCACTTGCCCATCAGCTCCTGGTGCGAGGAGATGCCGATCAGCAGCTTGTGCCTGTTCTCCCGGAACGCGGGTATGAGCCGCTGCATGTTCTCATCGTTGAATTGCTTCCAGTAGAACGCCACGATCAGGTCGGCCCAGGCGATATCGGAGGCAGCCACTTCGCTCTGACATCGTTTGCGCATGAGGTAGCCGTCTTTGAGCGCCCGCATGAGGTGATCCGCCTTGAAGTCATGGGCCCAGTTCGGCGAATCGACGAGGAAGAGAACGTGCGGCACGTGCTCGCTTTCGGGGATCGATGTCACGGGCCTTTTGCATTTCCTGCTGCGAGCTTCCGCGATGTGCTGCTGGAGAGTATCCATGCGTTGAGACAGACTGTGGCGTTGTCGGACCAGCTCGCGGCCGTTTTGCCGGATGGCGAGATACTCTTGCGGCCGTGACAGGTACTGCCGGGCGAGGGCCTCAAAGTTCGACCGGTTGAAGATGACGCAATTCTCCATGTGCCGGAAGCCCAGGCATTCCAGATCGTCGGTCTCCTGGGCAAAGAGCAGGACTCCGGCGGCGGCAATCTCGAAATACTTGGGGACGGTGAGCCTGTACTGCGGCGCATCGGACCCGGCCGCGATAGCCGCATCGTGGCCACGGAGCCACTCCACGTACTCCAGGTCGCTCATCAGCTTGTTCTCGACCCCGCTGTTGGCTGTGGAAGTGACAAAGGGAAAGGTGCGACACCAGTTGCGCACGGCGTACGCCAGACCCTGTGACGCGCCGAAGCAGGCGATGCCTTTCCGGCCGGAGAAACGTATCGGATCTTGTGAGATCCAGCCATCGGGAATCGCCCAGGGGAAGTGAATCATTCGATTGGGAGGGATCTTGCGAAAATGACGCAGGAGTGGAGCACGATAGAACGACAGAATGTAGTCCAGGCGATTCGAGAGAAAGTACTCCTGCCGCCATTGGTTCGCGTGCGGATCGCTGTACAAAATGTAGGAGGGAATCGCAACAAGTTGTGCTCGTAACTCGGGTGTGCGTACGAACTCCAGCCGAGGCGCCGCCCATCCCGGCTCCATGGAAAGCAAAACGTCCAAATCACCGAGGCACTTCTCATAGCCCTGCTGATTCTCGATGTACACGCATTGGAAGCGTCTCTTGAGCTCTTCCACAAGGTGGTAGGTCGTCGCAGAGCACCAGCGGTTCTCCTCGTGAAATTGCCGGTTCAGCACGAGGCCGAGGACCGGCCGATCCCCCGATTGCCGCACCTCGACCGGTGCACCATCGGCAGGAGTGCTGCGGGGCCGGCCCAGCACAGATTCCTGCGGGATCGAGACGGAAGCCGATTGTCTGGGCCGGAAAATGACATTCGTGCTGACCTTCGGCCGCGCGGCGGCTTGTTGCGACAGCTCGCGAAGATCGAGCGGCTGGCCCCGCTCGGAAAAAGGCACAAAGCCCCTGTCGTCGAAGAAGTCCAGCACTTCATCGACACTGCTGCCGGCGTCCCGCAGGGCCTCTTCATACAGCTCGATGAGAACTGAGGGTTTGTATCGCTCGATACTGCCGCATGCACCTTGCAGGACCTTCATCTCGTGCCCGTCGACATCGATTTTGATCAGGTCCAGCCGGTCAAGGCCCTCGCGTGCGTAGTCGTCAAACGGCATGCAGGCGACGGCGACCGTGTCGTGGACTTTGTTGAAGGCTGGATCGCTGTGCGACCAGCGGCACATGCGTGCGCTGGCGAGACCCTTGTAGAGTGTCTGTGTGCCCCACCGGTCGGAAAGCGCGACCTGGTGCAGCTCGATCTGCTCGAAGTCGTTCACGGCCAGGCTCGCGCACATCCGATCGATGTAGCCGGGATAAGGCTCGAATGCGTGGACGTGTCCTTCCCGGCCCACCAGATGCGCCATCAGCAACGAGAAGTACCCGATGTTGGCTCCGACATCCACCGCGACCATGCCGGGCTTGAGTGTTTGCTGCATGTACTGCGTGGCCAGAGGCTCCCACACCCCGTTTCGCAGGATCTCCTCCTCCAGGTAGTTGTCGCCGTGCAGGAGCAGGGTAAAGCCCATCGTCTCGATTCTACGCATGGTTGCGCCCACCTTGATAGATGCCTGCGGCCCTCTTGACCTGCCGCAACAGTTTGAGCCGGGCATGAACGTCGTGCATCTGGGCCTGGATCGCCAGTGTCAGCTCCTCGTACAGTTGCCTCAGGCAGCCGTGATATGCGGCTGGGATAGGAGACTCGCGTCCTCCTATCTGCATGATCCCCACAATGACGCGATCCACCTGCTCGCCCAGTTGCTCGACCCTTGACAGGTTTCCCTCCCGCACGCACTTGGCCTGCTCCTGCAGCAGAGTGCAGAGGGACTTCACCAATTCCCCGGTGTCCTGCACGGAAGTCATCGAGCCATCGTGCGGCGTCATCGCGTCTGCTTCGCCTCCACCAGGGCGTGCTCGACTTCTTCCAGCAGGTTGGCGGCGTCGCGGTTGGCCGGATCGAGCGCCAGGAGACTGAGAAGCATCGTCTTCGATGTCTCCATGTGTCCATCCTTCCTGTACAGGGCAGCCAGAGCAAACATCACGGACGTGTCGCCGGGATGCATCTGGAGATAGACCTCCAGGTAGTAGATGACTTTGGCAAACGACCCCATTTCGCAGGAGACCTGAAACAGGCCGAGAAGGGCCGTGATACTGTCCGTGTCCAGCTCCAGCGATTTCAGGTAAAAATCGAGCGCCTGCGGAAAGTCGCGTCGCTGCTGAGCGACCATGGCGAGTCCCGCATAAGCCTTGGCGCATTGCGGGTCCAGCCGGCAGGCGACCCGGAAGGCGATCTCCGCATCGTCCAGCTTGTCCGTCTGCAGGGCGGTGACGCCCAGGCCCACATAGGGTCCCGGCTCATCGGGCCCAAGCGACGCCGCTTTCTCGTAGCAGCGCTGCGCCTGGCCGTAATTGCCCACCGACGTGTAGCAGTCCCCCAACTCGCGCAGGACCTCGTAATGCTGTGTCCGCTTGTGTGTGTCGATCTCGTTCGTTCGTGGCGTGTCCATGCGTGTTTCAATCCTGAAGTTGTTTGCCCTGTTGATTACGTCGAGCACAAGTTTCTCTTCCCATAGGCAATGGCGCCTGCCTGCGGGCCAAGCCACTGTTCCGCCCGCGTCAACAAGCGTATCGCCGCGGCGAAGTCCTGGCGCTCGCGACAAACTTTGGCCTCCAGCAGAAGGGTGTCCACCGTGGGACGCTCACAGTTGACCTCGCGGCTCAAGCGATCGGCCCCGGCGTGATCGCCCGCCTCGAAGCAGGCTAGGGCGGCCATGGATCTCATCCACACTCCGTTCCCGAAGCGTTCGCCCATATGCTGGTAGAGCCGGGCCGCCGTGCGCCAGTTACCCTCGGCCTCCGCCAGCTTCGCCTGCCGCAGCAACTCATCGAACTGGAACGGCAGTTCCTCGTCCTTGGGTTCGCGAAGCACAATGCCCGAGGCGGCGAGTGACGCCTCGACCGACATCTGCGGATAGGCCCTTCGTGCCTGCTCCAGGTCCGCTCGCCTGAGGACCGGCGCCCGGGAGGAGGGGCTGCCGCCTTCCAGCAGGAACCCCTCGCGAGCCGTATCGTGAATCAACGCGTACAGCGCGTTTTCCACCCACATCTCCTCGATCTTCAAATCCGCCGGCACGATGGCCACGTACTGTCCCTCAATGCTCCGTATCGCCGCATCGATCCGCCCGGCGGCGGTGCTGAGCGGATTCACCGGCACAAGCTCCACGTTGGGCATCTGCACGTTCAGACGAGTGAGGTCGCCATGCGGCAAAGGAATGTAGAGCTTGTAGGGATAGAATGTGTGCCGCCAGATGCGCAGCAACGTGTCAGCCACCTGCTCGCCGAGGTGATCCGCAACAAGGATGATGGACAGGTCGTCGACCTTCGGCCACGGCTTGGACGGCCGAGCCGTTCGTATGGCCAGAATGTTCCTGAGGTACTCCTGCGGGTCCTTGCGGCGCTGGAAGGAGATTCGATCGGATTCGCCGACGGGGCTGTAGAACTCCCCCGTGACTGTCGGGACGTGGTGGAAGTCGCAGAAGAAGGCCAGCCGTCGCGTGACGTCCCAGTCGATCAGGATGTTCAGTCGCTCGTTATAGGGGCCGGTCTTGTCCAGCAGGTCCCGACGATGCATGAGGGAGACGTGCAGGACGTGGTTGAAGTACAGCATGAGGAAACGGTCGAAGTCCCGGCTGATCTCCACGTGCTTGCTGAGGGCCTGCCAGCCGCCGTCGGGCGACACATCGCACCAGACCTTGTACAGGTCGCTGTACGCCACGGGGCAATCCGTCCCGGTCTCCATCGCGCCGACGAGGGTCTCCACGTGATGCGGATAGTAGATGTCGTCGTCGTCCAGGTACGCGACGTACTTGCCCTGGGCCCGCCGCAGCGCCTCGTTCAGCGAGAAGGGCTTGCCGCGATTGTCCTTGCGGTCGATGAAAACCACGCGCGGATCGTGGAAGGACTGGACAATGTCGTCCACCTCCTCGCCGCCGTCCCGGATGACGAAGATTTCCAGGTGCTCGTACGTCTGATGCACGGCGCTGGCCAGAGCCTCCGGCAGATGCCGCCTCCGATTGAAGGTGGGCAGCAGGATACTGACGAGAGGGCCCCTCTTCCCATTGCCGCCAGAGGCAGGCGGTCGGGGCATGGGCCTCCCGTTTCCTGTCACGGTTGGAAACTCCGGCATGGCTCGTGGAATCGTCATCGTGGGTCGACACCGGCCTGACGGCCGCACTGCGAAAGCCTCTGCACATCGATTTCGGTCTCAAGCTGCGTGAGGATTCCGTCCACCTTCTTCAATTGCTCCCGCACCAGGAAACGCTCCTCTACGAACCGGCGGTAACTCTGGGGCTCGTACTCCGGCGAGAGGACCTGCTCGCAGAACTGCTCGGCGATGTTGAACAGGTACCACCGGGGAAGCAGCTTGTCGGCCCCGGGGAAGTTGTGAATCACCGGCTTCAATCCGCAGGCCATCCCGGCCAGCAGCGCCTCCACCTGACTCTCGCCGATACTCCCGGCGATGATGAAGTGCCGCTCGCCCAGCCAGCCGTTCAGATCTGCCGGCCGAGGCTCGAAGAATACCGTGCCCGTCAATTCCAGGGTCCCAACCATGTGCCGGACGTACTGCTCCAGCATGGGACTCTCAAAAGCACCCGAGAAGAACAGCTTGTATTCGGGATCGATGTAATGCAGCTTTTGCATGCACTGGATCAGAAAGGCCGGGTTCGCCTCCATCGTCAGGCAACCGATGCAGGCCAGGTTCTTGCCTCGCCCTTTCGGCCGCAGGGTGTACCGCTCCAGATTCACGCCGTTGGGAACGATCGTGAGCCGGGTCCGATTGCGAATGTCCGGCACCTGCATGAGCAGCGCTTCCTCCACGGCCGAGCTGCCGATCTGGACCACAATATCCACGTTCTCCCACGGGACATCTTTGACCCAGTGATCGCGAATGTCACACCGCCGCAGACTCACAACCGTCGCCCGCCTCTCGTTGCGGGCAAGGGCCTGCACGACCATTTCTCCGCCCCCGTCGAACCAGCACAGATCGCTCCACCGCATCAGCTCGACAACTCTCTCCGGGTCGCGGCCGACATCGAATTCAGTCAGGAACCTCTGCTGCACGAAGTCGCAGACATCGGCAAGGACCCCATCCTCGGCAGGGCCGCAACGGAAGAAGGCCACCTTTGGCCGTTTATGGCGAATCACGTCGAGCATCGGACCGAGCACTTCCTGCTCCGGCCACAGGCGGCGTGAGCGAAGCAGCACCTCGATGGCCTGCCCCTTCCTGCCCTGATCGAGCAGCATGGTGGCGGTCCGGTTCAAGACGTCGATGTTCAGGATGCCCATTCGCTCCATGTCGTCGAACAGGGCGGCCGCCTCGGCGGCCAAGCCGCCGCCCAGGTAGGCTTCCACCAGGTTCCACACGATCTCGCCGCTGTCGGTATGAAGATTTCGGGCCTTCATCAGATAGGCGACCGCGTCGTCGGTGCGGCCCAGGCAATGCAGAATAGCCCCGGCATCGTTCAGGGCCTGTACGTCGTGCGGCGCCGCTCGGAGGTGCTCGCATATGCAGTGAAATCCCTCCTGGTATTTGCCCGCCTCGACGAGTTGGAGGCCCCGCTGATAGTAGTTCGATTCCGTCTGTGCCGTCATTCGTCGCACTCCCTTCTGAAAAGCCATCACGTGGAAGCCATAGGCTCCCCACGAGAGTTCTGCAAATTGCATGCCGCTGAGGAGAAATGCGATTCGGGCCGGCCAGCCCGGGGTGTTCGGCCGCCTCTGGATAGAAATCAGACACGGCGTCTGCAAACCAGTCGGCCGACAGGCCCGGACCAGGGTACCCCCCCCCGCCCCGCTGCTACTTGATAAAGTCCAATAATGACGTGCTCATCAGCCTGCCGGCGACGGACAGCGACATTTGGTAGAGCACCTCCCGGCGAGACAGATCGATCGAGATCTGCGCGATGTCCGCCTCCTGCAGCCGCGTCGTCTCATCCTGCGTGTTGAACTGCATATTCTCCAGATTCTGTTTCAGCGTGTCGAGAAATGCGATTTTCGAGCCGGTGGACACGTCCGCCTGCACGAGCAGATTGCGAACCTCCTCCACGGCGGCCACAGCCTGATCGACATAATCCAGCAGCTCCGTGTTGGGAAGGTCCCGCTTGTTCAGGAGGATGTCGCGCAGGCTGATCAGCGTTCCGAACACGTCGTAGGTCCCTGGCACGCGGACCAACTCGATCCCTGTGGCGTTGATTCCGGTCGTGTCGACGTACAGCACGCGTCCCGTGCGGGAGTCGGTCACGGCCTGATTCGCCTCGCCGCCCAGGGGCACGGCCACGAACGTGGCCCCGTCGTCGATTGAGACGCGGTAGTTCGTCCCGTCGTAATCCACAGTCAGCCAGGTGTCGCCTCGGACATTGGAGGTCCCTGTCCCGGCAGCGGCGCCCGTCTCGCCCAGGAAGATCGGATCCCCGCGATCGTCGGTGCGGAAGATCGCATCGCCAACGTGATAGCCCTCGATATCCAGGCCCGGGGCCACGTCCACACGCCGGGCCTCGTCGCTGCCTCGGTAGGTCACTTGCGAGATCATCCCGCCTTCGCGCGTCACGAGGTACGGGGCAGTTCCCGTGTCGTTGCCCCCGAAGAGATACTGGTTCGCGTGCTTGGTATTGGCCAGCGAGACGAGTTGCTCGAGCGTGTTGTTCAGCTTGTCGGCGATTCGCTTCTGTCCCTCGGCGTCATGAACGCCGCCGACGATCTGCGTCAGCAGAGTCCGGGTGTCCGCCAGCTCGGAAGCCATATCGGTGATCACCGTCGAGGAGATCTCCAGATTGCCCATGAGTTCGGTGACGTTCTCCTTGTAGCTGGCCAGCGACTGGTCCTGGGACTTCAGCCCCAGGATCCGGTACGCGTCAGATGGACCGTCGGAGCCGCGGTTCAACCGGTTTCCGGTGGACGCCTGCTCCTGCAATTGGGTGATCGCCCTGCCGTGCAGCAGCAACGCGTAGCTCACATTGTCGTAGATACTCGTTAACGATCCGCTCATAATCGGCTCTCGGCTTCTGCAAAATGGAGATTCGGCTTGTTAGACCATGTCCATCAGTGTCGTCATCTGGGTCTGAACGCTGGTGAGGTACCTGGCCATGGCCTGGAACATCTTCTCGAAAACCAGCAACTGGGCCGCCTCATCGTTGATATTGACGGAGCTGATATCGCTGCGACGCTTCTTCAGGTTCTGGACGACGGCCTCGATGTTGTCCTGCCGGGACTGCTTCAGGGCAACCTCCTGGCCCAGGTTGGCGACGACACGGTGGTAATACTCGCCGGGGGCCAGGCCGCCGAGGCTTTCCACCGACTCGTCGCGCAGCGCCGCCAGCCGCAGAGCGGCGTTGTTGTCCGTCAGGTCGCTGCTCAGGGCGGTGGCGATCCGGTCGGGCGCATCTGCAATGTCACTGGACACCCGCATGTCCGAGGCGCCAGCCCCCGAGAAGAACGTATTCATCCCGGCGGCGGCCAGAAACCAGGAGGTGTCGCTCGTCGCCAGCGCTTCCACGGCGAAACTGTCGCCATCGTTCACCTCGCCCGTGCTCACGGCGATCTTGATGCCGCTGGGAAGCTCGATCACGTCGCCGGCGGCATACCCTGCTCCAATGTTCACCGTACTGATGACGTCGCCGTTTCCATCCGTGACATTGATGCGCAGCTCGCCGTTTCCCACCGCTCCGCTGCCTGCGACGGTGAATGTGAACGTCTGGTTCGCATCGCCACTGTAAATCCCCGAAACGGAGACCGCCGGCGGGGAGACAGCCGTGAAGTTCGTCGCCGTCGGCGACGGCAGGACAGCGGGAAGAAAATCGAAGGTGTAGTTGGCATCGGCGACGACGTGCAACCGCGACGAGACGACGGAGGCATTGAGGCCGTCGATCGCGTCGATCTTGGCGGCAATCGACGCCAGCGTGTCAGACAACGGCCCCGACACATTCACGTCGATGGCATATCGCTCGACCTCGCCCGTGGCGGTGTTTGTCAGCCGCAGATAAAAAGTCCCGTCGGTGATCGGGGCGCCCGCGGCGGACAGATCCGCGTCATTCATGACCCAGCCCGTCATCTGCTGGAACGATCCTTCCTGGCCCAGGCCCTGAACGTGGTACTGGTTCACCTGGTTGATGATTGCATTCGCCAGTGCGTCCAGGTCCGCCCGAAGGTCCTTCACCAGCTCATTCTTCAGAGTGAGCATCGCTCCGAGCCGCCCCCCCGGCACCTCCAGGTCGTAGAGTTTGTTGCCCGCGGCGCCCACTCCCAACGATTGGTCCGGCCGCAACGCCGCGTCCATAGTAACGGCCACGGCCCCGGTGACCACGGGCAGGCCCCCAATCGAGACATCCATAACTCCATAGTCCCTCTGCTGGGTCTCAACCGCCGCCAGCCCCGCCAGCTCGCCGATCAGGCGGTCCCGGTGATCCCGCAGGTTATGAGCCTCGCCCCGATTGATCTCGACGGCCTGAATCTTTCCATTCAGCTCGGCGATCTGCGTCACCAGCGCGTTGATGGAATCCACCGTGTTCTGCGCATCGAGGACAATCTGGTCCTCCATTCCGCTGAGCAGGCTGCCGAGGCGTCGAAACTCGCTGGCCAAGGCCTCCGCGGAGCTGATCA
>Ga0315296_10004964_pt1 | contig 10745 bp, 11 predicted proteins | sample YL17G14_18_MG_FD_203921 | JGI IMG/M metagenome (GOLD analysis project Ga0315296, IMG submission 203921) | Sediment microbial communities from Yellowstone Lake, YNP, Wyoming, USA - YL17G14_18 | ecosystem: Environmental > Aquatic > Freshwater > Lake > Sediment | place: USA: Wyoming | collected...
GTTCAACCCCGTGAAAAGACTGCACTCCTAGTGCGACCTATGGATTGGGGCACATCCCTGACAAGGGACGAAGTTACCATAGTGCGGGAAAACCGCGAATAGAGGCATGTCCGAACCCCAATCAGAGTGAAACCCGAACGGAGGCAAATCAAAAGAACGAGCAACGCGATGCAGACTAGGCGCGGGGACACTTCAACATAGAGGTCTTTTCCGAGGAAGAGAATTCGAACACTAATCTATCCAAGAGAATTAAAATGTGCGAGGGCCCGGATTTGAACCGGAGGACTCCTGCGAGAACAGATCTTGAGTCTGTCGCCTTTGACCGGGCTTGGCTACCCTCGCTCGAACATTTCGATAAGTTCGGTAACATAATAAACATTCGTTCCCCGGACGCTGCACCTCGCTGATAAGCCAAGATGTGGTCATCGGTCTATGCCTCTCCGCAATTTCCTCGGTATGAGATTCCGGATTGGCCAATCTGCGGCGGAGGATCTCGCATTTCACATCGTGATACCGTCTTCGAATAGTGAAACCGAAAAGGATTAGAGAGCGGAGACAATATACAAGGACAGGCAGAGCAAGAGGGAGCTCTGCAATAACCACCATGGAGGGGCATCACCAACACACCTCGCCATTTCCTCCAGAATTTCGAACCACCCACAACTTTTTCACAAAAGAGGTGTTCGTGAGCCCCTCCACCTGTATTTTTTTACAACAAGAGAGGCGAAGCCGATTCCTCAGAAGCACTTAGGCGGGACCCTGAACCTAGGTAAGGACCGTACAGCCGTCCTTCGTAACCAAAACCGAGTGCTCTGACTGCGCCACGACCCCACCAGCGATCTCCGACAGGACAGGATAGCTCAGGATCATCCCGAGCCTGACCATCTTAGTCAGCAGCGGCTGGGCGTTTTCGCAGAGCTCGTCGCACCAGCGGCCAGCGAACGGGAAGGGTCCGAACCTCGTCTTGATCCTGGAGAACATCTCGCTTACTTCCGCGGGCGCGCGTCTCTCCCTCACGATCCTGAATATCGTGCCCCGCCCCTTCCCTGCGACCTTTCCAGAGCCCGTGGTAGAGAAGGGCTCGATCGCGAGTATCATCCCTTCCGAGAGCACGGACCTGTCCTTCGTCTCTATGTTCGGTATGCTGAGGCCCGCGTGGAGGTTCCATCGCTCCATGGCATGGCCAGTGAGATTCGAGATAGGTTTGAATCCCGCGGACCTGATGGTTCTCGCGACGGCTCCTCCGAGGGCCGACACCGGAGTCCCAGGGGCGACCATCTCTATGCATATCCTGAGAGCGTCCTCGGCGCTCGTCATGAGAGAAGAGTGGTTCCTCGTGCCGAGTTCGACCGTGACCGTGGTGTCGGCCGGATAGCCTTCCACATGTGCGCCGACATCGATCTTCACGACATCTCCGTGCTTGAACCTGAGGTCGTCGGTCCTCGAGGGCGTGTAGTGGGCCGCCACGTCGTTGACTCCGATGTTCACAGGGAATGCGCACGCACCGCCCCTGTCGCGTATCAGGCTCTCGATCCCGTTGGCCAGCTCGAGCGAGCTCCCGCCGACCTTCACATGTGCCGCGCCGAACTCGCGGGCCTCCTTCGCGATCTTCCCCGCCTGGATGTACTTCTTGAGGACATCAGGGTCAACGGAGGGCGTTCTCGATCTCCTCCTGGGAGATGACGCCCTTCCTTACGATCTCGACATCCCCGTCGGAGACGTCCACTATTGTCGACGGCACTGCGTACTTCGTCTTGCCGCAGTCGATGCAGATCTTGAAATGCCCCTTGAGGTCCTTCTGCGCCACTGAGACCTCCACAGGATCCGGATGAGAGTGCAGGTTCGCGCTCGTGGCAGTGATCGGCCCGAACCGGTCTATGAGCCTGAGAGCGAACGGATGGTCCGGGATCCTGATGCCGATCTGGTTAGAGCCGGACGTGAGCATGTCGGGTATGCTCGGCTTCTTCGTGAGCATCACGGTCAGAGGCCCAGGAAGGAACTTGCGTATCAGCTTGCGCGCGTTGTCGTTGAGCACCGCCACGCTCTCCATCATCTTCTCGTTGCTCACGGCGATGGAAAGGGGCATGTCGAACGGCCTGTTCTTGGCCATGTAGACCTTCTTGACCGAGCTCTCGCTGAACGGGTCAGCGCCCAAGCCGTAGAGCGTGTCCGTCGGGAAGACCACCAGCTCCCCGGCCTTTAGTGCCGCGACTATCTCGTCCATATCTTTCTCTGGCAAGTCGCACTTCCTGCATCCGCCCTTCTTGTCCGGACACTTGATCACTTTCATCAGTATGCCTCTGCTATGTAGTTCATCGAGAGCCTCAGGTGCTGCTGGGCATCGCCCTCAGCGTACGACCCGTGCCCCGGATACATGTTCTTCAGTCCCAGTTCTCCCAAGCGTTTGATCGATCCTATCAGCTGAGCGAGGTCTCCGCCAGGCAGGTCCCATCTGCCCACGCCTCCATCGCAGAACACCGTGTCGCCGACGACGGCCGAGCTCCTCTCCTTGTCGTAGAGCACTATGCTCCCTGGCGAGTGGCCAGGGGTGTGCAGCACTTCCAGCTCGTTCTTCCCGCACTTCAGCTTCTCACCGGCCTCGAGCGGAGCGATGTCCAACTTCCCCAGCCGCATGTCGAACATGTTCCTGAGGAGGTATGTGGTGTCTCCCGCCATGAGAGGCATCGCCTCGGCCTCGTGCAGGTATATCCTGCCGCCCGTGGCCTTCTGGAACGCCTGCGCGCCTCCCAGATGGTCGAGATGAGAGTGCGTGAGCACGATCCTCTCGACCTTCTTCAGGGGCACTATCTTGGAGACTTCATCCAGAGCTGTGTCGGTGTACATTCCTCCGCCCGTGTCCACGATGATGGGGTCCTCATCCTCGAGGAGGTATACGTTGCTCTCGTATCCCACCCCGGCGATGTAGTGGACCTTCATCTCGGAAAGGGGAATGCGGCCGTCTTATAAAACCTTGGCTTCTACAGGTTCTGTCACAAATCGGGTGGCGACGACGGGAAACGTGGGCGACCGGCCATCTGCTGCATGTAGTGAAGGAAACCATATACCATTGGCATCGTGGTCGTCCAGATGCTCGTGAAGGGAGTGGTGTTCCGCTTCGAAGACATGCTTCCTCCTGAGACGAAGCTCCTCCTCGAGGATTTCAGGCTGGCCGTGAACAGCTCTGTCCGAGCAGGGCTCCAGGCGCGGGTGACATCGAGAAACGCCCTGACCAGGCTCGCGTACAAGGACTTCCGTCAAGAACATCCGAAGATGTACGCCCAGCATCTCGTATCAGCGTTCGAGGTAGCTGCGGCCCTCCTCAAGAGCCATCGCAAGCGAGTTCGGAGGGGTAATCCAGCAAGCATCCCTTTTGTCAGGCGTCTCTTCATGAAAGCGGAGAACCAGGCGTACAAGCTCGACCGCGAGAACGGTGTCATCGACCTGCCGATCATGGCTGGATGTCATGTCAGGCTCAAGCTGGTCCTCAGCGACTACAACAGAGGCTTCCTGGACAATCATTCATACTCCCTGGGCTCCCTGACATTAACTTCGGATAGGGCCGTCATAGCTTTCAGGAAGGAAGCTCCGAAGCCGTACGTGCCCGACTCCGTCCTCTCGCTCGACACGAACGAGCGAAGTCTGGACGGTGTGTTCGTCAGGGGTGACGATGCGAGCGCCGTCAAGGCAGATTTCCCGGATGTCGCCACGATCCAACAGCGGCACCACGACAGGCGCAAGAGGCTTCAGAAGAAGAAGGCGCATGACAGGCGTACTTCGAGAAGACTCTGCAGGAGGGAAGGAGCGAGGGAGCGCCACCGAATCGAGTACAGGCTTCACCAGGTGGCGAACGCCGTCCTCTCCTTCGCGGAGGATCAGAAATCAGCAGTCGTGCTTGAGGATCTGAAAGGAATCAGACCGAAATGGAGCAAAGAGCTGAATCGGCGTCTCAGTCTGTGGCCGAGGCGAAAGCTCCATCAGATCATCGAGTACAAGGCCCAGTGGAGAGGCATACCAGTGGTCAAGGTCGACCCAAGATACAGCAGCAGAACGTGCCCGATATGTGGGAGGATACAGGATTCCCGAATGGGCACGGAGTTCGAGTGCGAGTGTGGCTGGCACCTCGACAAGCACGTCAATGCCAGCCTCAACCTGCTGCAGACAGCCATCTCGAAGGGGATGGCAGGGGGTTTACGGTTCAACCCCGGCGCGTTCCAGCATGACGTGATGATGATCCTATACGACCCCGAAAGGGGCGCACGGTCGGAGCCGAATGGAACGAGTGGCATGACGGTGGCGTCCTGACGGTCACCACCCGTTAATGCAACAGAACCGCCTCCACACTAGAAAAGGGAACCTTGGCCAGCAGGCTCAGGCCTTCGACAGGATGACCATCCGCTGGCGCTCTTCGAGGTTGACCCGGGCGACCGTCTTCGTGAGGGAGAGCTCCTCGGCCTTCGCTAGCCCGTCGATCGCCTTCAGCACCGACTCCTTGTGAGGCTTCCTGATGTCCACGCCCGCGTCTTCGAACTGGTGCTGGACTATCAGCATCGCCTTCTCGAGGTCGCCGTACTGGGCGCAGAAGTCCTGTATGATGAAATCGGCCACCTCGGCCAGCGTCTGGGGAGGCTTCTCCTTCGCCTTTGCCTTCTCCGCCACGACGTCCGCCACGAGCATCTCCCCGAGCGTGGTGAAGATGGCCTCCACGTTCTCGCCCGTCTTGGCGCTCGTGAGCATGATGGGGCAGCCGAGCTTCTGGCCCATGGATTCTATCAATGTGGTGGACATCGAGGACTTCGCGGCGAGGTCCAGCTTGTTGCCGACCACGATCGTGGGGACCTTCCCCACCACTTTCTGGACCTCCTTCATCCAGAAATCATGGAGGCTCTTGAGAGTGTCCGGCCTTGACAGGTCGCCCACGAGGATCATCCCCTGGGCGCCGCTCAGGCTCGCAGAGCGAATCTTCGAGTACTCCCTTTGTCCCAGGATGTCCCAGATCATCATCCTGAGGTTGATGATCATGTTGGGCTTGATGACCTGGATGTCCTTCCTCGAGACCTTGGTCCCGATGGTCGCGATGTACTTGTCATCGAACTTGTTGACGACATATCTCGCGATGAGTGAGGTCTTGCCTACGGCTCCGTCTCCGAGGAGCACGACCTTCTTGAGTATGTCCCTTAGCTCCATCCAGGAATGCTAAGGGTGAGAGTACATAAAACCTTTCACATCTCGTTAACAAAAGTGATAATGGGGCTTGTCAGGCCTGCCAGATGAGCCGTCTACTTCGTCTTGACCTTGTACTTCCCCGAAAGGAACCGCTTCATGGCGGCATCGACGTCCCCGAGCTCCTTCTTGTCCCCGCTCCAGTTCTTGATGGCCTCGCCGAACCGCAGCTCGATGTCATCCGTCACGTTGTTCAGCTGGTTCCTCAGCTTCTCGGGCTTCTTCGTGGAGATTATCGCAGCGACCACGACGTTCTTGCGGTGCGATATCAGGATGTCATAGTGCTCGAACCTGATCTCGTTGAGTCTTCCCCCTGCCTCGTCGAAGCTTTCCCTGACGAAGTTCTGGACGGCCGTGAACATGCCCGCGAGGATGTCCTCATCCTGGTCGGGCCTGAGGCGCCTCGTGTAGTGCTTCAGCAGCATGCCCGTCGGGGTCATCAGGAAGACCTCGTCGATCACGGTTGGCGATGCCCTCCAGACAGAGAGCAGACCCACAACATTGATCGCGGTCAAGGCCGCAGCGAGGCCCATGAAGAACAGGCGCGTGTCGTCGTTCTCAAAAGGCACGACGAAGGCGATCAATGCGAGAACTACGAAGATGGCCACGGACATGACTATGAGCGTCTCAATCTTGATGTCCTGCTCCATCAAACTGGACTATTGGAGGGTTGCGTGATAAGGCTTTCGCCTTCATTGCCACGCCGGGTCGTACTGACATCTTGCCTCTGTCTCTCAACAATGAATAAATAGGCCGAATCCGACTCACTTGGACAAGGCGATGGGCAGATGAAACTCTTCGAGTACGTCGCGAAGGGAGTGCTTGCGAGACACGGGATACCGGTCCCTGAAGGATTCGTCGTCACCTCAGCGGACCAGATACGAAGGATCCCGGGGCCGATCATGGTCAAGGCGCAGGTGCTTGTGGGTGGCCGAGGGAAGGCCGGAGGCATCAAGCCGGCCAACAACCTGGACGAAGCCAGGAAGGCCGCTTCGCAGATCCTAGGTATGAACATCAATGGCTATGTCACGAAGGAGGTGCTGCTCGAGCAGCGCCTCGAGGCCGCGAAGGAGCTCTACCTGGGGATAACGATCGATAGGAGCCACAGGAGCCTCTTAGTGATGGCGTCTCCTGATGGAGGCATGGACATCGAGGGCGTTCCCGCGGACAGGATCCTGATGCTGCCGATCGATCCGCTAATCGGGTATCAGCCGTATCACGGCAGGAAGGTGGGCGCGTTCATGGGCCTCGAGAAGGACCAGGCGGTTCAGGTGGAGCGCATCTGCCAGAGACTGTACGAACTGATCATGAGGGAGGACGTGGAGCTCGCGGAGATCAACCCGCTCGTGGTGACCAAGGACGGGAAGGTCGTCGCTGGGGATGCGAAGGTCACGATCGACTCTGACGCGTTGTTCAGGCATCCTGAGTACGAGAAGTTCGAGGAGGACCTCACACCGCTTGAGGCGAAGGCGAAGAGCATGGACATCGCGTTCGTCCAGCTGGACGGAAACATAGGGGTCATCGCGAACGGCGCGGGTCTCACGATGGCCACGCTCGATAGCATCAACATGTATGGTGGCAAGGCGGGCATCTTCCTCGATCTCGGTGGTACGGACGACCCCGAGAAGGTGAAGAAGGCCATGCAGCTTATGCTGGAGGCGAACCCCAAGGTGGTGTTGCTCAACATATTCGGTGGCATCACCAAGTGCGACACGGTCGCGAAGGGCGTGCTCGAGGCGATGGAGGGAAAGACCGCGAAGGTTCCGATTGTCGCCAGGATCAAGGGAGTCAACGAGGAAGAGGGCCGGGAGATGCTCAAGAGCGCTGGCATGATCCCCGCATCCGGGCTGAGCGAGGCGGCCGAGAAGGCCTCGCAGGAGTCTCTGAGGTGATCACATGGCGATAATCGTGGACAACAACACGAAGCTTCTCATCCAGGGCATCACCGGGTACCAGGGGCAGTTTCACTCGAAGGCAATGATGGAATTCGGCACCAAGGTCGTCGCAGGCGTGAGGTTCGGGAAGGGCGGCGAGAAGGTCAACGACATACCGGTCTACAACACAGTCTCCGAGGCGGTCGATGCGACAGGCGCGAACACCTCATGCATATTCGTGCCCGCGCCGTCGTGCAAGGACGCCGCGCTCGAAGCGATCGATGCTGCCCTTTCGACTATCGTCATCGTCACGGAGCACCTGCCCGTGCTTGATGCCATCCACGTCGTCTCGGTCGCGAGATCGAAAGGGATCACGCTGATCGGGCCGAACTGCCCAGGAGTGGCATCTCCTGGAAAGGCTAAGGTCGGGATACTGCCCAACAAGATTTTCAGGGAGGGCAACATCGGCCTTGTCTCCAGGTCCGGAACGCTGACCTACGAGATCGTCAATGCGATCACCGAACACAAGATTGGGCAATCGACCTGCGTTGGCATCGGGGGCGACAGGGTCTCGGGCACGAACTTCACAGAGATCCTTGAGAGGTTCGAGAAGGACAAGCAGACGAAGAAGATCGTTCTCGTGGGAGAGATCGGAGGCACCGCCGAGGAAGAAGCGGCCGCGTACATCAAGGAGAACATCAACAAGCCCGTGGTGGCGTACATAGCCGGCCGGACCGCGCCTCCCGGCAAGCGGATGGGGCACGCGGGAGCGATTATCGCGAGAGGCAGGGGCACGGCCGAGAGCAAGATCAAGGCCCTCGAAGACGCGGGAGTGAAGGTCGCCAAGTTTCCGACGGATGTGCCAGAGCTGCTGAGCCAGGGGTAGAAGAACGTCCGCTCCGATACGCTTAGATAGTCCGCCCATCAGTCGCATCTCGAATGACAGAAGAGATAGACGCCGTCATGCTCGACCTCGGCGGCACGCTCATCGACCTCGAGCCGTCGAAGGATGTTGTGTTCCACGGAGTGCTGGTCCGGCACGGGCACAACGCGCCCTTGGCGGATGTGACAAAGGCCATCGCCGAGGCCGAGAGGAAGTTCGACAAGGAATCCGCGAACCTAGACGGCGTCCACGAGGACAAGTTCTGGAGGAAGTATGACAAGCTCGTGCTCGACAGGGTCGGATTTCGGGGAGACCAAGCGAAGTTCGCCAAAGACGTCTCTCGGGAATTCGAGCGCATTGTCTCCGACGTGGTGAGCTGGACCGAGTATCCGGATGTCCGGCCGCTCCTCGAAGACCTGCAGGCGAGGGGTTTCAAGCTCGGCTTAATCTCGAACGCAACGGACCTCGCGAGGAGAGTTATGGACCGTCTCGGCCTCTCGAAGTATTTCGAGACCATCGTGATCTCTGACGAGGTCGGCTTCAGAAAGCCAGACAAGCGTATCTTCCAGCTTGCCGTGAACCTGGCAACGGTGGCACCAAACCGGACAATATACATCGGAGACAGGTATGCGGTCGATGTGGTCGGTGCGAAGATGGCCGGGATGAACTCGATTCTGATAGACCGATCTGGCATCTACCCGGATGTCGATTGTATCAAGATACGGACACTAAGAGAGCTCAGACGATTCCTTTGATCGCGCTCAGAAATCCTTCTGCTTACCCAGGCCGAGTCCGGCAAGATGGCTCGTGTCGTTCAGCACGACCGGCCTGCAGTTCGACCTGTCCTCGATCTCGAAGACCGATATCGCGCATGGATCATGCACGACATTGTAGAACTCCTTCCGTGGCCGCTTCAGAAGATACGTTGTCATGAACTTGATGGGTATCCTGTGAGAGACGATCACGACGCAGCCCGTGCCGTGCATGAACAGGACTTCACGCAGGCCCGAGTTGACACGTTTCCAGGCCTTCTTGACTCGCTCTCCGCCGGGGAGCTTTACCCTCCATGGGTTTGTCATCCATTGCTCGTACAGCTTCGGATGCTCCGCCTTGACGGCAGCCTCCTTCTTCCCCTGCCAAGTGCCGAAATTGATGTCCAGGAACTCCGTCTTCTCCCGGACGGCGATCTCGTGAGGCATCGCGATCCGACGCGCAGTCACGACCGCGCGCTTCAGCGGGCTCGAGTAGATCGCATCGAACACCCTCCCCTTCAGGGCCTCGGCGACCGCGTCCGCCTGCGCTATGCCTGCAGCATTGAGCTTCACATCCTCGTGGCCCCTGAAGAAGCCCGCCATGTTCCAATCCGTCTCGCCGTGGCGTACGAGTATGAGCTCTAGCTTTGGCATCGCGGGTCGGCCATGAGAATGTCGCTATTTATCATCTATCATTTAGAAAGGAACTTCCGCGCGCGCTCACGAGACGACTATGGGCACGTCCAGATAGGCCTCCGCGATCTGCACGGTCTCGAGCGGCAGGTATCCGATCCGCATGTCCATGAAGACCATGAACCGAATGAACGCGTACAGGTAGTACGACCCCGGCTGATCGAACTTGACAGGAACGGTCGCTATCGGGCCGATGCCCTCGTCGCTCCAGTTGGCCATCGCCCCGACACAGGTCCCGTTCTCGTCGAAGAAGGACACGTTCTTCAGTGAGATGGCGGTCCCGCGGAAGAACCAGTTGCCGGGCTTCTCGTATATCTTGGTAACTAGCACTGAGATGTTGATGGTCGTGCCGACAATGGTGGAGTTCTGGCCGCTGATGGCCACTCCCCAAGTCATGTTGCCGGCCCAGATGTCCCGGTACCCTGTATAGTTCCCCAGGTTGGCGTATCGGGGAGATGTGGTGTAGGTCGTCCCGACCTCGGGCATTATCTTCGGGCTCATGACCGTCCAGAAGACTAGAATGAAAATAACTACGGCCAGGACGATGATACCCCCGTACCTCCTCTTCTTTCTAGGTCGTTGCGGAGGCGGCTCCTCGCCGTCTATGTGCTCCTCGTAGTCCTCGTCCCAAACGGGCTCTTCCTCGGGAGCCTCTGGTTCTCCGCCAGCTGCGGGTTCGGGTTCAGGCTCGGGAGGCGGAGGAGGAGGTTCTTCCTCGGGCGAAACGATCCCAGGCTTCTCAGAACTCAGTTCCAGCACCCCATCCTAGCAACTCCATCACGCGCATCTCAAATCTAATTTTCGGTGAATCCGGCCCTCCGCGGGGCCTGTTCCACAGGAAGTACTGGTAGCGATTTCTGTCCACGGTAACGCTTTTATACGGGTGCATACATAGCGAGAATCCCAGCCCCGACCGTGGGGGCAACGCCTAAATACGCATTGCTCTCTAGTAAAGCGGGGGTGGGAACGTGCACCCGTCCACATTGTGTCCGGGGAAGATGGTTGAGGGGCAGCGGTTAGGAAGGACTCGCGGGCTCCAGTGAATACCGATCATGTGCGATACGGACGTGTGCTGAGTCGACATGCTAGCGGCTAGTTAAACCGTCTGGGGAATAGCTCGGTTCGGGCGCCGAAGAAGGTCGTGCCAAGCTGCGATATGCACCGGGTAAGCGCAAGGAGCTTTTGATCCGGTGATCACCGAATGGGACTTCCTGCTCTTCGGAGCAATCCGTGAGGATGGGGAACCGGGGGGATTGAAGCATCTTAGTACCCCGAGGAAAAGAAATCAACCGAGATGCCGTCAGTAAAGGCGATCGAACGCGG
>Ga0315296_10004965_pt1 | contig 10743 bp, 9 predicted proteins | sample YL17G14_18_MG_FD_203921 | JGI IMG/M metagenome (GOLD analysis project Ga0315296, IMG submission 203921) | Sediment microbial communities from Yellowstone Lake, YNP, Wyoming, USA - YL17G14_18 | ecosystem: Environmental > Aquatic > Freshwater > Lake > Sediment | place: USA: Wyoming | collected...
CTGACTACGTGGTCCACGCCGCGGGCCTTCGCCACCTGGACCGTCGCGTCCGTACTCCCGTCATCGACCACCAGCCATTCCACCTCGTCGATGCCCGGCAGGACGCGGGGCAGCCGCCCGATCGTCGTGCCGAGCAACTGTTCCTCGTTGTAACACGGGATCTGAATGATCAGTTTCATCTGTGCCTCCTCCATGAGAACCGGCGTTCCTTCCCACGCATGTCCGTCATCCCAACTGACCCATGAACAGGTCCTGCTGATCCAATTCACTTTCCGGGCGATACAGGTGATTGCCCCACCGCAGCGTCACGCCCGTGTCGCTTCCCACGGCGGCAATCGTGTGCACGCCTTCGTGCAGGTCCAGCACTTGCCCGCTGCGATACGTGCTGCCGTCGATCAGCACATTCTCGCCGCCCTCCACCGTGTGCGGGCCCGGCACCAGAATCTCGAAAGGCTGCGGCTCGCCGCCCTGCTGCAGCTTGAACTGCTTTCCGGCCACCCACACGGGGCCCCAGTGATGGATGAAGTGGGACTTCATCGCCGTCCAGTCCTCTTCGAGCAGGGCCAGGCCGACGACGGACTTCGGCGGCCGCTCGGAATGAAGGTCCAGGTGCGGCACGTTGGCCACGAGCAGCACGGGCTTGCGTTTTGCTATCCGTTCTTTCAGGAACGGATAGCCCGCTTTCAGGTACGGCTCGATGCAGGCTGAGCTCATGAAGAAGCCTGCGTTGGGAAATGAGGCCACCATGCCGATCCCATCGATGTAGGGAACGGGATTCGGGAACATTCGATGGATCGCCGAGCACAGCTCGCGCTGGGATGCGGTCTTCCCGGCCGCTTCCGGACCGATCGAGAGCCACCGCGGAAAACCCATGACCACCGCGATCCCAAGAACGCCGATGCAGACCGGGGCGATTCGGGCAAGCGATCGGTCTATTCTGGCTTTGAGCACGTTGACGCTGTAGCCGCACAGCAGCATGGCGGATGGAAGGATGAAGACATAAAAGTAGCCGGCCGTATTTCTGAAGAAGCAAAGTGATAACGCGGGGGCAAACATCGCCAGCAGAGAGGCCTCGGCTGCTCGGCTTCTGCCTTTTGCCGTTATCACCCGGTACACGCATAAGCCCAGTCCCAGTACAAGCAGACCCCAGATCAGAGGCTCAAACACCAGAGAAGGCACAAGGAATCCGGGCTCGGGGTAGTACCGGGAGAACATGAACGTCGAAAACGATGCCCGCAGGAATTGCACCTCCTGCCCGGATGCCGCCGGCGGCAATCCTGCAACGTGCAACCTGTACAGGAGGAAAAACGTGACGAGGAAGGACACGCCGAAATATGAAAGCCGCCGTATCGCTCCAAAGCTGTCCTCCCCCGAATACAGTCGCAGGAGGGCCAACAGGCCGAACGCGCTGAAATAGAGACTGGCCTTGATGGTGAACAGGCATGCGATTGCCATCATTGCCCCAGCCGCGACGTTGGCCGCTGCGGATCTCCCTCGGGTCACGAAAAGGCACAGGGCCAGCATGAACAGGAACGTCGCCGGGGTATCCGGACGAAAGGTTGCGCCATTTCGCACCGTGTAGGAGAACGCCAGGTAGCAGAGGACCGAGAACAGCCCCCCGACGGGACCGACGAGGTGCGCGCCGAGCAGGAACAGGCAAGTGCATGTGCCGAAAAGCAGCAGGAGCATCGCCGCACGGGCCGCCATGGCCTGCGCGACCTCGTTGCCGCTGACGGCGTCGAGCCAGCAGAAGAAATGCACGTGAAAATTCTGGAGAGGCCGCAGGGCCTCGCCCCGCTCGAACGCGTGAACATAGCTGAGGCAGTGAAATTCGTCGTGGCCGACGGGGATGCGGAACCAGAGGTAACATTTCAGCACAACAGCGGCAAGAACAAAGAGCATGAGTATGGAAATCGCGGAACGCGTGCTTCTGTCCGCCACATCGATTGTGCGGGCGTTTGCCGTGCCGCCCAACGTGATGGTTCCCGTCAATTGACTTGTCGGTAGCATGGTCTCTCCGTAGTCCCTGCTGTTTGGCTTCGGCGGTTCTCCTGCCATTGCCCGTAGCGGTCGTGCCCTGCTGCTCCCCGATCACGCGGAGGCCGAAGCCGCGTCGAACGGGGCGTGAGTCGTCAGAGGAACGAACCGGCCGATCTCCGCCTTCATCAGACCCCACAACGCGTTGGCCTTGCGCGGCGGAATCGACATCGCCATCGCTGTGGTGACACAGACCCCCAATGTCGTGTACGCCCAATCTCTGCTCTTTTGCCGCCTTGCCGCCTCCGACACATACTGCAACCTGCCGCGGAGCATCGCGGCCTGCGTGTCGCTCAGGCGAAATTCCCGCCCGATTGTCTCCGCCAGGACGGGCAGCCGCTGGGCGATCTGCTCCGCCTCGAAGGCGGAAATGGACTCATTCGCCATCGTCTCCAACGGCCCCGCCTCGATCGCGATCCGGTACTTGGCCATCTCGGCCCACGGGTCGGGCGTCTCAATCTCCCGCTTGAGGCACTGGGCCCAGGCCAGGAAAGAAGCTTCTTGTTCCCTCCAGTTCATCGGATGCTCGTAGTCCAGCAGCCTGGATCGGCCCGGGGACAGGACGCACCACGAGCTCAACTCGTACCAGGAGAACTGAAAATAGTACGTTCCCTCACGGTAGCTCAGTTTTGAGACCACGATGCCGCCGGCGATCTCCTGCTTGGACCAGGAGAAATCGGCCGGCTCCAGCCCCGCCTCCCGCAGCATCTGGAAAACGCGGTGCCTCTGCGACCTGAGCAGAGTGCAGTTGCTCACCATCGCCTCACCCCCATGCGACCCGGCGTCCGCTTGTCGTTAGCGATTTTCGCTGTCCAAGCGGGCCGTGGTCATTCGACAATCATGATCTTTGAACCGCCCGGGATATTGTTTCGTCCGTCATAGTTGACGAGAATCTTCGCCCGGCCATTGACGGTGACGCTGCCGGCGATGACCTGATTTCCCATTTGTCCCGGCGTGCCCTCGATGTCCACAAGGGCCGTTGGGAAGTACAGCGTCCCGGTGATGTTCATGGCCCCGGTGCCGTTGAACGTGGCCTGTCGCGGGTTGTCCGGGTCCTGCCAGATTGTGATTCCCAGCTTTCCCGTGATCACCTTAGGGTTCATCTCTTCACCGGGCGACGTCATCTCGATGATGCCATTGCCCTCCAGGTCCACTTTCCCGTATTGCCCGCCGGCACTGACATAATCTTTTGTGATGTACAAGGTCACGCCGTGGCCGATCAGGTTCCCGCCGTTGACGCACAGGCCGCTCTTGCCGTCGGTGCCCCCGCCCAGGTAGTAGATCGGCGGCACACACGGGTCCAGCGACGGCAATAATCTCACCATCGCCCCTGTCCGCGTGATGTTGATGCCGCCCGGATAGTATCCTGGCGCCAAGTCGCACGTATCTGTGATCGTGGCAAGTGTCCGGTAGACGTACTGGCCATTCGTGTCGACAGGCAGATCCAGGCGGTTAGTGCCCATGATGGTCGCCAGAGGATCGGCGATGGGCGGGGCGCCCGAAATGACGGAGAACGGCTGCACGTCCCCATCGATATCGCCGAAGTACCGGTCCCATTCTCCAGGCCCGGGGGCCGGATCGATCGCCCCGACGACGTTGATCTGACCGGCGTCTACGGTCGGATTGCCCTCCACGTACAGCGCCGCGTCTCGCTTGATTCCTTCGGCCGTGGAGTTCACCTGAACGCCGCCGTGCTCCACGTCGAGGCGTGCGTTGCCCTGGATGAGCAGTCCGGGCTCGGCGGTGGCGGACAGGCAGATCAGGCCGGCCCCGCTGGAATCGAAGCACCAGGCCGTGGCCTTGCGCCGCACATTGGCCGTGGGAACCTTGAACACACCGCCGAACACGAGCGATACCGGCCGTGCATCGTCGCCAAAACCGTTCATGCGCCGCACGATGGCCTTGACGGCGTTCGGGGCGTCCAGCGTCGGAAAGAATTCGCGGTTCTGAACGACCCAGCGGCCGAGGATCACATCGAGCGCGTCCTCATTTCCGTCGAAGGGCTCCGGCTGCAACGTGGGACGCAGGATGACCTGCCGCGCTTCGGCGTAGTTCTGCCCCGCCAGTGCGACCGCCCGGTCCACGGCCTCCTGATGGTTCCACTTCACTTTCTGCGCCCCTGCCAACGCCGCCGCATCCGCCGCATTCTGGACCTGGTGGGCATTGAATGACACTTTCCCCCAGTCCAAGCTCAATCCGACGACGCCGACGAGGACAAGCAGGAAGACGGCGGTCAGAACGAGGGCGATGCCCCGCTGCCGCGTTTGAGTAATTAGCACTCCTCTTTGACTTGTTCGTGTTTCCGGATTGGCGCGATGATTCGGCGCGCTGCATCGAGCCCACTGGATAGGACACCGCTCCATAGCTCACCCCCTGTGTCATGATCGGACCGCGATGTCCGCGGCCCGATGATGGTTCCCCATCGAGCAAAAGATTTCCGTATGACCGTTCGCATCCTGAATGTACTGCCGGCGCCCTTGCCGCGTCAAGGGGAACTTTGGGCTTTGAAAAAAAATTTTCAAAAAAAGCGAAAAACCCTCTTGACAGAAATCGAGGATGTGATTACCAACGAAGATGCGAACGGTTTTGTTGCCGGCTCTGACATTTTCGACAATGGGGGTAGAGTACGGAACATACTCAGGCAAACGGATCAGGGTAGCTTAAGGAGAAGCGGTTCTTCAACCGAATTGGGGTGGGTGTTCATCTTATCGCACGGTCACCAGGCGAATCAGATGGTATGCGCGCATACGGTTTTCTGTGAGGGCGAAAAGCTCTGTATGTAAAGCCATTTGTCAAACCTGATCTAGGGGAAAGGAGAAAAAGATGAAAACAGTGCTCAGATTTCTCAGGGACCAGCACGGGACGGAGACGGTCGAATGGGCCATCGTGATCGGCATCATTGCCGTCGGCGCCATTGCGAGCGCCGTGGCCATCGGCGGCTACGTGGCTGGAGCATTCGGTTTCCTCGAGGGTGCGTTCGCGAGTGCTGACACTCCGTGGAACCCAGCGTAACCGCCGTTCGATGACCCATCATGTGGTACATGCTTGAATCGATATCGCCGATCCAGTGGGGCGTCGCCATCGGCGCCTCACTGGCGGCGGCGATCTGGGATATCAGGACTACGTTGATCCCGAACTGGCTGACGGGCCCGGCCGTGGGCGCCGGGTTGATCTATGCGGCCTGCAACGGAGGACTCTCGGGATTCGGCGCAGCGGTTGGGGCGTGCGTCCTTGTGGCCTCGCCGTACGTCGTGCTGTTTCTTCTCGGCCGCGGCGGTGCGGGTGACGCAAAGCTCATGGGAGCACTCGGCGCCTGGCTGGGAATCGCTGGCGGGCTGATCGCTCTGTGCTGTGTCGCGGTAGTCGGCGCCGCATTCGCGGCGCTCCGCGTGCTCGCTCATCCCGAGCGCAGGACGCTCTGCAGCGGGTTGGTCTCGTCGATTCACATGTACGTCATTGCCCTGATGTGGGGCCGACAGGGACTGGCGATCCTCAGAACAGAGCCGCAGGAACAGGCAGGCTTCAACAGCCAGCAGGTGACGATCCCCTATGGCGTGGCGATTCTCATCGGCGTATGCCTGGCGGCAGTAATGGTGCATCTATTATGGATCAGCTAAACATGAACAAGTGCAGAAACGTGCATTGCGCCGGCACGACGCTCGTGGAGGCGGCGATTGTGCTGCCGCTGCTCCTGCTGTTGACGCTGGGCGCGATCGAGTACGGGTGGCTCTTTCTCAACGTGCAGTGGATCACCAATGCGGCACGACAGGGGGCGCGGGTCGCCGCTCCTGCGGGCGCCACGGCACAAAACGGCATCGACGTGATCGACGCCCTGCTGGCCGGCCGACCGGTGGCAAGCCGCTCCGTGCAAGTGGTTGCCGGAACCCCGACGATGGTCGTCGCGACGGTCACGATGAAGAGTGCCGACGTGGTGATTGTCAACGCCCCTGCCTTATTCCCCGTGCCGGCGACGCTGACGGCGCGGGTGGTCATGGCCAAGGAAAGCCCGTGACAGCTCCGTTCTCGAAGCATCGGTGCAGTGCCGGAGGGTGATCGGAGGTATATGAAATTTGCAGTCGCGATACTGATCATGCTGGGCCTGCTGGCCGCCGGCTCAGCGGCAATCCTCATACGGGCCATGCATCTGGGACAGGCGGCGACCCAGGCGCCGCCGACCGTGGACGTCATCGTCGCGGCCGGCGAGCTGCCCCCGATGACGGTCCTGCGGCCCGAGCACATCCGAATCGAGAAGATCGTGAGGGGCGAGCTGCCCCGGGATTGTTGCACGAATCCGGTGCAGGCCATCGGCCGGGTCCTGTCGGTGCCGGTAGTTCAGGGGCAAGCGTTCAAGCGGGAGTTCTTCCTTCCGGACAGCGGCCCCGCGGCGTCCGTCGCGACGATCCCGGCCGGCATGCGGGTGTTCACCATCTCCGTGCCGTCCCGGTCCATCAACCCTGCGCTGATCTACCCGGGCTGCATCGTGGACGTACAGGCCACCTTCGATTTGTCCCCGGCCTCCCAGGGTGAAACCATCGCCACGACGGTTCTGCGTGGAATCAAGGTTCAGGCCATCGAGAATGAGGTGATCGCTGCGCCTCAGACCGCCGATAGCGGCAAGGCCGGCAAGAGCGTGGGGAGCTACGGCGGAGCCCTGAGGGTGAGCCTGCTGGTCAATACGAAACAGCTCGAGTCCTTGCAGTTGGCCTCGGAGCGGGGCTCGATCGCCCTGGCGATCTGCGGCCCACTGGACAAAACGCCGATCGAGCAGCCGGGGACCATCTTCGATCAGGACTACCTCCGGACTCTCGGTCTACCGCAATCGCCGCCTGCACCCGACACAGCGCCGCGGGACGCGGACGCCATCGGACCTGCGCCCGCTCCACCGCCGCAGCCTCTACAGGACGTCGAGATCATTCAGGGTCAGGACCGCAGAAAACAGTCATTTCCGGTTGAGCCGCCGAAGAACGGCCCAGGCAGTTGAGATTGCCGGCCGTGGCGCCGGCGTGAATATGGGGGATTGTGGACTCCGGTAACTGGTACTCTTCATGGAGGGGCGCTTATGTTTGGTTCATGGAGGAACACCGTGGCATCAGATCACCTTTTCAAGGGGCTTGTGGCTATCGTGTTGGCGACCGGGGTCTTCAGCATCGCTGATGCCCAGACCGAACCCAACGCGGCTGGCGCGGCGCAGCCGAACGTGGCGAACGAACCGCGCGATCCCAATGCGGAGGAGATCACAATTATCGTCGGACGCTCCGTGATCGTCAGGGCGCCGTGGCCGACTTCGCGCGTCGCCGTGACAAACCCGGCGATTGCCGCCGTCCAGGTTCTGACGCCCGAGCAGATTCTGGTCCAGGGCCTCAAGATCGGCTCGACGGACCTGATTCTCTGGAGCGAGGACGAGCGGCAGACCTGGCAGCGGCGCATCGTCGTGCAACTGGACGCCCAGAGCATTCGCCGAATGTTCCAGGAGCTGTTTCCGGGCGCTTCGCTGCAGGTCAGCAGCTCGGGCGAGATCCTGTTCGTCCGCGGTGTGCTTCGCAGCGCGGACCAGGCGGAACAACTGCACGATTACCTGGAGCGCAGCAAGACCCCGTACGTGGACATGACCAGCGTGGCGGGCATCCAGCAGGTGCAGTTGCAGGTCCGCGTGGCCGAAGTGAGCCGCCGGGCCCTGCGCATCCTGGGCATGAACTGGTTCACTGAGGACGAGGACTTCTTCTTCGGCCAGCGGCTTGGCGGCTCCGGGGCCGGCCCGCTGATCCCGGGCATCAACATCGGCGTGCCGGCGGGCGCTCCGGTCGGGTCTGAGCTGAACTTCGAATTGCTCAGCGATGTCGCGGCGACGCCGGCGGTGACGACCTTCTTCGGCTTCCCCGATTCCGACTTGGAGTTCTTCCTGCAAGCGCTGGCGGAGAACCAGTACATGCGGATTCTGGCGAATCCGACGCTGGTGGCGTTGAGCGGAGAAGAGGCGAATTTCCTCGCCGGCGGCGAATTCCCGATCCCGGTGGTTCAGAGCGCCACCGGCGGCGTCGGCATAAGTAGTGCGGTGACCGTCGAGTACAAGCAATTCGGCGTACTGCTGGTGTTCCGGCCGGTGGTGCTGGGAGACGGCGGCATCCGCCTGCGCGCCGCACAGGAGGTCAGCGAGCTGAGCGACGTCGGCGCCGTCGTCATGCAGGGCTTCTCCATTCCCGCGCTGGCGACCCGCAGGGCCGAAACGACCCTGGAGCTCAAGAGCGGACAATCGTTCGCCATGGCGGGCCTGCTCCAGCACAACAACACCGCCATCAACTCCCGGCTTCCGGGTCTTGGCGATATTCCGGTCATTGGCACCCTGTTCCGCTCCGTCCGCTATGACGAGACGGAACTGATTATCGTGGTCACGGCATCGCTGATCGAGCCGATCAACGCGGCGACGCCTCTGCCGCTGCCGGGCATCGGACACGCGCCGCCAAACGAGTGGGAGTTGTACCTGGAGGGCCGCATCGAGGGCAAACACCCCGCCAGGATCGATCCGGACAGCGCCGAGTGGCTCCGGCGAATGGGACTCGACCAGCTCGTGGGACCGGGCGCCTGGGACACCTACGGGTACGTGCCCGATACCCTGTCGGAAGATGGGACCTGAGATGACGAATCTTCGAAGTGGCCGGATGATGCGGGAATCCCGCAAACACGAGAGCGCTCTTGCGGACGGGCGGCAATGCAGAAACCCGCGAGGGACATGTCGATGAACGACCTGGACGTGCTGGTTGTGACGAACGAAAGCGAAACCGCGGCATCGGTCCAGACCGTGCTGGCGTCCCATGCCACGGGCGAAAGGTGCGACGTTTGCAGAAACGTGGTCGAGCTTCGTACCCGTCTGGCCAAGCCCGGGTCCAACGGCTTGATCGGCGCGGTCCTCGTCGATATCGACCAGGACGGCGACCGCGTTCTGTATGAACTGAGCAAGCTGATCGCCGTACATCCGGGGATTCGCTTTGCGGTCCTGTCGACCGATTTCAGCGAGCGGCTCGTTCTCCAGGCGATGCAGGCCGGGGCCAGGCAGTTCGTACGCAAGAACAACATCGCGGCGCAGCTCGACGAGGTGCTCGAGCACCTGCTTTCATCCAAGGTTGAAACCACCGCGCAGTCCGGCGACGTGATCTCCGTGTTTTCCTGCAGCGGCGGCTGCGGTGCCACGACGGTGGCGATCAACCTGGCCAATGAGCTGCATTTGCTGACGTCCGCGCCGTCGCTCATCGTCGATCTGGATCCGTACTACGGGTCAGTCGCCTCGCACCTGGGGATCAAGGGCAATTACGGCATCGCGCACGTGCTGAGCCGGGAAGCGTCGCTCGATGCACATTTCGTCAAGACAAGCGCCACGCGGGCGGGGGACGGCGTGGATGTGCTGCTCAGTCCGGCCGCCGCCGCGGCCGACGCGTCCGCGCCGATGAACTATGGGAATCTCCTCAAGGCGGTCGAGGTCTGCCGCGAGCCGTATCGTTATGTCATCATCGATGCGCCGCGGGCGCCGGAGTCTGTAATGGCCGATCTGGCCTCCCTCAGCCAGGCGATCCTGATCGTGTTCCAACTCACTATACGGGACGTCTCCTTTGCCAGATCGAGGATCTCGTTTCTGAACGACCGCGGAATCGCCGGCGACCGGATCCTGCCCGTGGCGAATCGGGTCCGCAAGCGCGGCCCGTTGCTGAGACTTCAGGAGAGCAGGCGCGCCATCGGCCTCACGTCCTTCTCTTCGATCCGCAACGACTGGCCCAGGGCTGTCAAGAGCATCAACCAGGGCCAGCCGCTGGCGAACGTGGCTGGACGATCGCGTTTGCGGCGGGACTTTCGCAGGCTGGCCGAGCAAATCCGCAACTGGACGGCGAACAACAAACAATAAGGCAACAAGAGGGTCACCAACGTGATCAAGAAACGAGCGGAAGACAGCACGGCAGGTGGACATGATCCGATGGACAAGGCAATACACATCAAGGCCAGAGTGCATCGCAGGCTGCTGCAGTCGCTGGACCTGAATGAGGCGCGGCGGCTGCCCATCGAGCAATTGCACGCCCAGTGCGTCGATCGCGTGGACGTGCTGCTCGGCGAGGAGAAGTTCCCCCTTTCCGGTCCCGAGAAACAGCAGTTGATCCGGGAGGTTATGGACGAGGTCTTCGGCTATGGCCCGCTGGACGAGTACCTCCGCGATCCGTACGTCAGCGATATCCTGGTCAACGGGCCGCACAAAGTATATATCGAGCGGCGCGGCAGGCTGGAACCGACGGACGCCACGTTCCTCGATGACGATCACCTCATGCGCGTGATCCGCCGCATCGCCGACAACGTCGGGCGCCGGGTCGATGAGAGCACGCCGATGCTGGACGCCCGCCTGCCGGATGGCTCGCGCGTCAACGCGATCGTGCCGCCGCTGGCCCTCGACGGTCCGGCGCTGAGCATTCGGCGCTTCGGCACCAACCCGCTGGATATGGCCAGGTTGATCGAGGAGGACGCGGTGCGGGAGGAAATGGCCCTGTTCATCGAGGCCTGCGTCCAGTGCAAGACGAATATCCTGATCTCGGGCGGCACGGGGACCGGGAAAACGACGCTGCTCAACGCGTTGTCCAAGTGGATACCGGCCGGTGAGCGCGTGGTGACGATCGAGGATGCCGCCGAGCTGCAGCTCCAGCGGGAGCACGTCGTGCGACTGGAGACGCGCCC
>Ga0315296_10004967_pt1 | contig 10742 bp, 12 predicted proteins | sample YL17G14_18_MG_FD_203921 | JGI IMG/M metagenome (GOLD analysis project Ga0315296, IMG submission 203921) | Sediment microbial communities from Yellowstone Lake, YNP, Wyoming, USA - YL17G14_18 | ecosystem: Environmental > Aquatic > Freshwater > Lake > Sediment | place: USA: Wyoming | collected...
GAAGGGACAACTCCGCCAGAGGAAGCGTCGACGGAGGAGACAAAAAGTGAGAAGGCAACGAAGAAGGCTGGGACAAAAAAGACGGAGGATGTGAATCCAGAGGAGATCCCGTTCTAAAATAAACCGATGCGAAAAACGAAGAAAAACACAGAGAAAATATCTGTACCTTATCGCCGGAGGGTAAGGGCGACTGTTCCTCAACGCTGCTTTTTTTGTGAGCGGAAGACGGAGCCTTTGGCGATGGAATTTAAGATTCTTGAACCCTTTTTAACCAGACGAGGAAAGATCAGAGGCCGCAAACGAAGTGGCCTTTGCGCAAAACACCAACGCCGGTTGGCAAGAGAGATCAAAGAGGCGAGAAACTTGGGGCTTTTACCTTTTAGAATTTTAGGATGAGATGAGCAACAAAATCAGACACTTTCTAAAGAGTAACCTCTCCATTATTTTTCTTCTGTTGGCAGTTTTCTTGGCTGGTTGGACGTTGGGGATTGTGGGTTATGACCTGAATCTCAGGCTCAACCCCCCTTCCCTCACGATTGAGAACAAGACTCCTTCCTCCTCAACGGTTGATTTCTCCCTTTTTTGGGATGTTCTTGACCAAATCAACAAAAACTTTCTTTTTAAACCACTTGACGGTCAGAAGCTTCTTTACGGGGCGATCTCTGGGTTAGTAGAAGCTTTGGGTGACCCTTATACCTCGTTCTTGACACCGGCAGAGAACACCGAGTTCAAGCAAGACCTCGAAGGGAAATACGAGGGGATCGGGACCGAGTTGGGGATCAGAAATAACCAGCTGATTGTTGTTGCTCCGTTGGAGGGTTCGCCGGCAGAGGCGGCTGGGGTTAAAGCGGGGGATAAGATCTTAGAGATCGAGGGGGTGAGTACGAGAGGAATCTCCGTATCCGAAGCGGTGACTAAGATTCGGGGTGCTGCTGGAACCGTTTCTACCTTGACCCTTCAGCGAGGGGAAGGGAAGCCCTTAATCGTCAAGATAACCCGGGTGGAGATCACCGTTGCCAGCGTGAGATATGAGGAGAAAGAAGGCGGGATCTTTTACCTTCGGGTTTCGCGCTTTGGGGAGGGGACAGTTGAGGAGTGGGATAAAGTTGTTGGTGAGATCAAAAATAAAGACGTTAAGGGATTGGTACTTGACTTGCGAAGCAACCCTGGAGGGCTCCTAAGCGGAGCAGTTTATCTTGCCTCGGAGTTTATCTCTTCAGGTGCCGTTGTGATCGAGGAGGGAGGGGATGGTTCCCGTCAGACGCTTAAAGCCACCTCGACCAAGAACGGACGCGCCTTTGTGGGGATGACAGTTGTGGTCTTAGTGGATAAGGGATCGGCTTCGGCCTCGGAGATCTTAGCCGCTGCTCTTCGGGAGAGGATTGGAGCAAAGCTCGTCGGAGAGACAACTTTCGGCAAAGGAACGGTTCAGGATGCCGCTGATCTCAGTGGTGGATCAGGGTTGCATCTGACGGTGGCGAAGTGGCTTACTCCTTCTGGGAAGTGGATCAACGAGACTGGACTGAAACCCGATTTTGAGGTAGTTTTAACTGAGGCGGACACTGATGCCGGCCGCGATCCTCAGTTGGATAAGGCGTTAGAGCTATTGCTCTAACAACCTTGTTCGCGACCTACGGTCGGAATAAAGCATTGGAGTTGTTGAAATAATTGGTAAGCAAAGATTGTATAACTTTAGATTGAGGGATCAAAATATGCAACTTCCGAGAATTACCAGAAAACAATTTGCTATTTTCATTGCTTTTGTAGCTTTCGTTATCTTTGCCACCTTGGTAGTTGTCTACCGTGAACCGATTGTTTCCTTCATCGCCGATCGCCTTGGAACTATCGAGATTAAGACTGTTCAGAAAGTAGTTACCCAGGAAGAGGCGGTAATCTCGGTGGTTAAAAAAGCCTCGCCGGCGGTGGTTTCGATCGTTGAGAAGCAGACGGTTCTTAATCCCTTCTCTGGGCCGGTCACCCTACAACAGGGAATCGGAACAGGCTTTGTTATAAGAGGTGATGGGGTGATTCTCACTAATCGGCATGTCGTTTCCGATACGGATGCTAAATACACCGTAGTAACCAAGGATGGGAAAGAGTATGAGGCAAAAGAGATTCATCGCGACTTTGCTTATGATCTGGCGATCATCAAGGTTGCCGCCTCGGATCTGCCGATGCTGACGTTGGGTGATTCGGATACCATCCAAGTGGGACAGACGGTAGTGGCGATCGGCAATGCTTTGGGGAAGTTCACAAACACCGTTACCACTGGAGTCATCTCTGGTATCGGTCGCGGGATTGAAGCTAGCTCTGGGTTTGGTACGGCTTCAGAGTATCTTGAAGATGTGATCCAAACCGATGCTGCTTTAAACCCTGGAAACTCAGGAGGTCCTTTGCTTAATCTTTCCTCCGAGGTTGTAGGAATCAACGTCGCCGTCGCCGTTGAAGGAGAGAATATTGGCTTCTCCATCCCGATTAATACCGCCAAGCCGGTGGTTGCCGATTTCGAAAAGTATGGGCGGATCATCAGACCGTTTCTGGGGATCTCCTACTTCGTGATCACTGAGGATCTTGCCAAGCTGCGCGATCTTCCTCAAGGAGCTTATGTGCAGTCGGTGGTTGATGGATCAGGCGCAGATAAGGCAGGGGTGAGGGTGAGGGATGTGGTTACCGCGATTGATGGGGAAAAAATCACCAAACAAACAACATTGGCAAAGATCATCATCTCTCACAAGGTAGGAGATACGGTGACCTTGAGTATCAATCGCAACGGAAAAGAGTTAACCCTCAAAGTCACTCTTGCTGAAGCTCCATCCGATTAGCTTTTCGCCCGAAAGGCGTTGAGGATCGGGGAGAGATTTCCATCCAAAATTGACTCCAAATTTCCCCAGGACTTTTTAACTCTATGGTCGGTAACGCGATTCTGCGGAAAATTGGACGGTCTACGTTGTAGACCTATTAACTTTCCGAAGTAGTTTGCTAAGGTCCCCATCTAAGATCTCCTTTACACCCGTTACTTTTATATTAAGGCGGTGATCGGTCACTCTATTGTTCGGAAAGTTATAAGTTCTGATCTTCTCCACCCTCTCTGCCGTCCCGACTTGCTCGCGCCTAAGTTCGTCCACTCGCGACTTTTGCTGCTCTTGCATCATCTGATAGAGCTTAGCGCGAAGAATTTCTATCGCCCGCTCGCGGTTTTGCAGTTGTGAGCGCTCATCTTGGCAAGCAACGGTCACACCGGTTAGAAGATGAGTAACCCTTATTGCTGTTTCAACCTTTTGGACGTTTTGCCCCCCGTGACCGGAGGCACGGAAAGTATCAATTTTCAAATCTTGGGGATTGACTGCAACTTCCGTAGGGGAAACTTTAGGAAGGATTGCCACAGTGGCGGTTGAGGTGTGGATTCTTCCTCCACGCTCGGTCTTGGGTACTCTTTGTACTCGATGGACTCCAGATTCGAAGCGCAAAAGGTTAAAAGTGTTCTCCCCAGTAATTCCTGCAGTAATGGATTTGATATTTCCGATTCCACCTTCGGTGCGGTCATGTTCAACAACCTTCCAACCTTGGCTTTCGGAAAAACGGGTGTACATCCGATAAAGATCGGCAGCAAAAAGACCGGCTTCATCCCCGCCGGTACCGGCGCGAATTTCAAGAATTGCTGTTTGTTCCACTTGTGGTGAGCTTGTCGAATCCATTAACTTTTCTCCAAAAGCTCCTTGAGGTTTCGAGGACGTGTTTCTTGCTCTTTTTCTTTTACTTCTTTGGCTTTCTTCTTTTCTTCAGTTTTCTTTGTCCTGACCTCTGCCGCTTTCCTCTTCTTCTCAAATCTCTCAACCCGTCCTTCGGTGTCAACTAGTTTTTCTTGCCCAGTAAAAAAGGGATGGCACTTATGGCAGATCTCTACTCTAAGCTCGGGTTGAGTTGAGCCAACAGTAAAGGTGTTCCCGCAGGCGCAGGTGACCTTTGCTTCTTTGTAGTAGGTAGGATGGATTCCTTCTCTCGCCATTTACAATTATCTTATCACCGATTTTTTAAGGACGCAATCCGAGGACGGGATTCGGTAAGGACGACACCAGTGGCGATGACGGCCGCGCCAAGGATAAAAGCAGGAGTAATCTTCTCTCCTAACCAAAGGTAAGCGAAGGGAGCGGCAAAGAGCGGCTGAAGGTAAAGGAAAAGCGCCGCCTTTGATGCTTCGATCTTTTCCACCCCCCAGGCGTAAGTGAAGTAAGCAACAACGGAAGAGAAAAGGGACATGTAAAGCACACCAAGACATGCGGTTAATGGTAGATGGTAGATGGTATTCAGGAGATTTGGATTCTCCAGTAAAGCTAAGGGAAGGAAGGTGAAAAAACCAAAGATAAAGGAAGAGGCAGTGATCAGAAATGGGGTATATCTTCTAAAATCCTCTTTGGCAAAAAGAGTGAAGGCAGCCCACGTAAAGTTTGAAGCGAAGACAAGAAGGTTTCCAAGAAGATTCCCTTTGGCAAAGATTCCTTGCTCCAGAAACGGTTGAAGGATTGTGATTCCCACACCAGCTAAAGCGATTGTCAGTCCAATCTTCTCCCATTGCGTGACCGTCTCTTTCAGGCAAACGACCCCTTTGATGCAAACCAAACTTCCACCGATCACAATAAAAAGAGGGGCGGTGGCGGAGATGAGGGTGGCATCAAGAGCGCTGGTGCGATCCATTCCGAAGAAAATTAAAGCAAGGGTAGAGGTTGTTCCAAGAAGAGTGAGAAAGAAAAGACGGGGAATGTCAGATAATTGGATGATTGGATGATTAGTTGATTGGGTTTTAAGCCTTTTAAGATAGAGGAACAGGATAGGGGAGATGACGATCGTGTTGATGAAAAATCTTAAAGCTAGAAAGGTAAAAGGTTGAAGATCATGAAGCGTAACTTTGATCACTGGGCCAGCGATACCCCAGATTGCCACCGTTGTAAGAAGGGAGAGATAGGCGAGCGTTCTTTTAGACATCCCCCTCATTTTATCGAATTTGACAGTTCAGGATTTCTCAGTTATCCTTTTCCTTAGAAGGAGGAGGCGCAATGGCAAAGCTAAAATGCTTTGTCGGAAGACAGAGGAGAGATGGTACCGTAAATGTAGAGATCACCGAGGACTATGTCATTTCAGTCCCTGCCGAGAAGGTGGAGATTACTTCAAGAGGGGTTGTAAGGAGAGGGCTTCTCGAATGCCAAACAACCCTGCAGTACGACCCTAATGAGATGTCGGGGAGAGTCCGCCCAATCAGTTGGGAGATTGTGATACCTACAGCTTGCGGATCTGAAAAGCTCTGGGTCTTGGAGAAACAATTAGTGTGGAGCTAACATATAGTGCTGGGTTTCTAAAAAACCCAGCTTTTCTTTTAAACCTTCTTGCCCAAAGTTTTTAGTAACGCTTCCAATTTAAGGGTTTGTTGTTTCCGGCTCTTAAGATCCTTAACGGTTACTTCTTGGGCTTTGATCTCCTCCGGTCCGACGATAACGGCGTAGGGAATCCCTTTTTTATCGGCGTATTTAAGCTGTTTGTCAAGCTTGGCAGTGGGGTCAAGGTAGATCTCCGCATCGATTCCTCGGCTTTGGATCGCGGTTAAGGTTTTGATCGCTTGTTCGGTTAGGTCTTCGGAAAAGATCGTCACCAAAACTTGGGGGCGGAAGGGGATATCGGCAAATGTTTTTTCAGGAATTACTTCCATCAGCCGATCAAGCCCGAAGGAGCAGCCAACAGCGGGGATCTCCTCGTTGATGAAGATTCCAATCAGGTTGTCGTAGCGTCCGCCCCCAGCGAGCGAACCTAGTTTTTCATACCCAGCTACCACCGTCTCAAAGATTACTCCGGTGTAATAATCAAGACCGCGGGCGAGGGTGGGGGAGAAAACGAACTTTTCTTTTGAGATGCCAAAATCCTCAAGATAACAAAAGACCTTTTCTAGCCGCTTTGTCATCGGCCGTTTTTTAATCTCCGCAAGGAGCTTGGGATCAACTTTCGAGCGAGGCGAGAAAGCGCGTCCGCGTCCATCAGCGGTGGACGAGGACGGTACATTACCCCCCTTGTCAATCTTATCAAGAGCACGGATCTCCTCAAGGGTTAGCCCTTCAAAAAGCGCTCGATCGTTGATCTTAATGAGAAAGTTTTTGACACCTAAGATTTCAAGACAAGAGGCGGCAACGGCGATAGCCTCCGCATCGGAAAGGGCGGTATTGACCCCAACCGTATCCCAATCCACCTGGGTGAACTCGCGGTAGCGCCCTGCTTGAGGTTTATCGGCGCGAAAGGCGCTTTGGATCTGGTAGCGTTTAAAGGGAAAGACAAGCTTTCCGCGGTTTTCGGCAACGAAGCGCGCAAGGGGAACAGTCAGGTCGTAGCGCAAGGCAACCATCCGCCCCCCGCGATCCTCAAATTTATAGATTAACTTTTCATCCTCCCCGTATTTGCCCTCAAGAAGCTCTGCGTACTCAAGAGCGGGGGTCTCGAGGGGGACAAAGCCATAGGACTTAAAGACGCTTTTGAGAAGTGTCAGCGCCCGCCCTCTTTTTAAGGCTTCCTCAGGAGTAATATCACGAAATCCTTTCAGGGTTTGAACTTTGGCCATAACGCTCTGAATAGTAACAACTTTCTCTTGGGTTTGTCGATCTTATTTAATTGTGGAACCCGTTTTTGTCTCAATGAATTAATTCATTAAATCGGAGCGGTTAGATCATTACCTTGTGGAAGGCAGACCCTTTTTCTTTTTATAGCAGGCAAGGCAAATTCTTATGTGTTATATTAATCACGATGGTTATTCGTTATCTTGGACACTCAAGTTTTCTTATTGAAGCAAAAGAGGCAACGGTCGTAATTGACCCTTTTGATCCTGATAAAGCAGGTCTTCGTTTCCCCAAAGTTTCGGCAAACATCGTTGCTATCACCCACGATCATCTCGACCACAACAACGTTTCTGCCATCTCCGGTGATCCTTTTGTGATCTTGGGTCCGGGAGAGTATGAGGTTTCCGGAGTTAAGGTTTGGGGCTTTCCCACTTTCCATGACAAAAAAGAAGGGGCGGAACGTGGGAGAAACACGATCTATCTTTTCGCGGCCGAGGAGGTAACCCTCTGTCATTTGGGTGATTTGGGCCATCTTTTGGATGAGAAAACTGCGGAGGAGATTGGCAATCCCGATATTCTTTTTGTCCCAACCGGCGGAGTCTATACGATTGATCATGAGGAGGCGGCAAAGGTTGCGGCGCAGCTTGAGCCGCGGATTATTATCCCAATGCATTTCAAAGTTCCAGGGATGGGAGAGAGCTTTAAGGAGCTTTCGGAGGTTTCCGCCTTCCTTGAGGAGATGGGCCTGCCTGCCGGCAAGGCAGGGGTGACAGGGGTTGAAGCACAAGATAAACTTAAGGTAGCCAAAGCGACCCTGCCGGAGGAGCCGCAGGTGGTAGTTTTAAAGCATGGCTGATCCAAAAATTCCACCTCACAATTTGAGCGTAGCGAGAATTGCTAGGTTCGCCGAAGGCGAGCGTCCAATTTGAGCGTAGCGAGAATTGCTAGGTTCGCCGAAGGCGAGCCGTCCAATTTAGAAGCCGATGCCAGATCCTAAGATACCACCTCACAACTTAGACGCTGAACGTTCCCTCTTAGGAGCGCTTCTCATTGACAAAGATGCGATCGTCAAGGTGGCGGAGTTTTTGCGTCCGGAGCATTTTTATCGTGACGCCCATCAGCAGATTTTTGAGGCGATCTTAAAGCTTTATGAGGCGCATGAACCGGCTGATCTGGTGACTGTCACCTCTGAGCTGAGGCGTCGCAAATTACTGGATAAGGTGGGAGGTGCCTCTTATCTTACCGAGCTTGCGGATTCTGTTCCCACGCCGGCGCATGCGGATTACTACGGCCGTATCGTGCGCGACACCGCGGTCAAGCGGGAATTGATCACCACTTCCTCCCAGATTGTGGAGCTGGGTTTTAAGGAGGAGCTTGCACTGGAGGATCTTCTGGATAAGGCGGAGAGCTCTATTTTTGCAATCTCCCAAGTGCAGGCAAGAGTTGGCTTCTCCCACCTTAAACCCACCCTTGAGGAAACTTTTGATCGCCTCGATGAACTCCAGAAGAACCCTGATGTCCCCCGAGGAGTCCCCACGGGCTTTAAGCAGCTTGATGAGCGGCTGGGAGGACTGCAGAACTCCAATATGATTGTCCTTGCCGCCCGTCCCTCCCTCGGTAAGACCTCTCTTGCCTTAAACATCGCTCAGCATGCGGCGGTTGCCCACAAGATCCCGGTGGGGGTCTTTTCCCTGGAAAGCTCCCGCGAGCAGTTAGTCCATCGACTGCTCTCCTCCCAAGCGGATGTTGATAGCTGGAAGCTACATACCGGTCGGTTAGAGGAGGAAGATTTTAAGAAGCTGGGGGAGGCGATGGGGGAGTTGGCCGAGGCGCCAATCTTTATTGATGACACTCCTGCTTTATCAGTGATGGAGATGAGGATGCGCGCTCGCCGGCTGCAGATGGAGAAGAAGATCAGACTTTTTATCGTTGATTACATGCAGCTGGCGCGAAGCCGCAACTTGGAGAATCGGGTTCAAGAGGTTTCGGAGATCTCTCAAGCCTTAAAGAACTTGGCGCGAGAACTAAATATCCCCGTTCTGGCTGTCTCCCAGCTTTCCCGGGCGGTTGAAGCCCGCGGTGCTCCGCGGCCCCAGCTTTCGGATCTTCGCGAATCAGGTTCGATTGAGCAGGATGCGGATGTGGTGATGTTTCTTTACCGGGAGGATGAGGATGATCGCAGCAATATGAAGCTTTTTATCGCCAAGCATCGAAACGGTCCCACTGGCGAGCTCCCCCTCTTCTTCCGCGGGGAGCGCACCCGCTTCTATGAGACGGAAACGGGGCGGTAGAAATCCCCCAAGACAATAAAAAAGCGACTTGGTTTGATCCAAGCCGCTTATAAGCAAACTAAATGATATCGTGCGGGGAGACTATCCTTGATCCATCTTGGGAAACAAGGCTTCCGCACATCCAACATCTTCGCAACTTTAAGGCGCAGTCATCGCAGTAGCAAAAACGCCCTTTATAAGGTTCCACGACCATCCGCCCGCAGTTTCGGCAGTGGAATACGGTTTGTCCCTCACCAACGTGATGCTCTCTCCTACATTCGTTACAACAGATGGTTTGAGTCATCCTACCTCCCTATCTTGGAAGATGATTTTTAACTTTGACTAAGTAATCCCAAGATCTTTCGGACCAAAACGCACAGGGAAAACATCACCGATGGTCATTCGGCAGATCTCTCCTTCGGCAGTAACATATAAAAGAACGACGTTCGGGTCGTCGGCGCAGTTTTCCCAAATTATTTGCAGGCAATGTCCACAAGGTGCGGGAAGGTTGCAAAACTGGCGTTCCTTTTCTGATACCTTAACCGCGTAGGTGATCTCCTTCTCTCTTGGGCCGGCCGCACAGGCGAGCATCGCAATTTTGGTGCCAGGGCCCTCGGCGGCCACCATGGCGGTAATCGCTGCCTGTTCACCATGGGTTGTCTGGGTGTAAGTGGCACACTCCACATTTACGCCAGTATAGATCTTCCCAGTTTTAGCACTTTTAACCGCAACACCCACAAGGTAACCGCTGTACGGTGCTTGAGCGTGATTGCGCGTCTGTCGGGCTGCTTCTATAAGTTCTACCTCTTCAGGGAAGAGCATTCCAAGGCTCAAGATCTCCGCTTCAGAAGTGTGAAAAACCTTTTTGCTGGAATTACTCACGGCAACCTCCCGTAGAAGCTGATAATCTGGCGGATATCGGCGAGAATAAGGCAGTGGCTTTTGTCTACCTTGGCCGCAATCTCATCCATCTTCCCGATCACCTCCCAGGTCTCAACCGGAATATAGATCCCGAAATAACCGACCTCAAGCGCGGGAACGATGTCCGACTCGTAAGAATTGCCAATACTAATTGGACTCAAACCAGGAAACTCGTCGCAGATCTCTTGGAACATCTTGGGAGTCTTAAGATCTTCCACTCGGACCTTGGTAAAACAGTCAATACCTGCAGCTTTTAAGGCTTTCAGTTTCTTTGTCTGGACTCGTGAATCGCCTTTAGAGAAAAGAACAAGGGTATCACCTTGGGTGCACAGAAACTTCAGGACCCGTTTTACCCCAGGTTTGATGTTGCGCCGGTAGAGTCGCTCGTCAAAAGCCTTCATCCCTATCTGGTAGAGCTTGGCTTCAATTGCTGGCTTAGGGATAGCCCCAACCTGCTGGCAGATCTCCTGGTAAGTGGCGACTTGAGAGCCTGGGAACCGCTCCATACAGTAGAGGAACTCTTTTCCCGTTTCAGGATTGATCTCGTGGACTCTCCGGGCGTCGATCTCATGTTCGATGGTGATCAGTTTGGTGACATGGGGAGCCTTTGAGCCTAAGGTTTTGATAATAATCCTTATTGAGTCGAGGATCGGTTCGGCATAATCGTGAACGTTGTCGATCAAGGTATCATCAAGATCGAAAACGAAAAGCTTTCTCAAGTTCTCCTCTCCTTAAGCAAGTTTTGAGGGTACCTGCCCCCATTATGAAGGATTTTCTTGGAGAGTCAAGCGGTCTTTAAGGGAGGAGTTGCCTGCTTCGAAGAAGAAGGTGATACTTTCGAACGTAGTGAGAAAGCTAGCGATCAAGCGAAGCGATCGTGTTCTTTCGAACGTAGTGAGAAAGCTAGCGATCAAGCGAAGCGATCGTGTTCTTTCGAACGTAGTGAGAAAGCTAGCGATCA
>Ga0315296_10004968_pt1 | contig 10741 bp, 12 predicted proteins | sample YL17G14_18_MG_FD_203921 | JGI IMG/M metagenome (GOLD analysis project Ga0315296, IMG submission 203921) | Sediment microbial communities from Yellowstone Lake, YNP, Wyoming, USA - YL17G14_18 | ecosystem: Environmental > Aquatic > Freshwater > Lake > Sediment | place: USA: Wyoming | collected...
GCGCGCATCAGCGACACCGTAACCCTGGGCAAGCTGTGCCATTCCCAGATTGCCCACTATAAAAACATCCGGCGCCACGCCGCGAACATCGTATGTCTTGGCGAGCTTTGAGTCCTCGAGGGCCGCTCGCTGGCTTCCAACGCTAAATGCAATGCCCAACTCCTGCGCGGCTTCGGCCAACGCCAGGTTCAACTTGCGTGCCCGCGGATAACCCCCCGTCATGGCGCAAATCATGATTGGTGCCTTTAATTCTGTTCCCAAGAAAGGCGTGCTTAGTTCGACGTCCTCCATGTCAAGTTCAGGCAAAGCGTTGTGCACCAGCGTAATGTCCTCAAACCCAGTCGTCCTTGAAATCGCCTCAACTTTATCCTTCAAGCATATCTCGACGTGTTCAAACTTTCGGTTGACAGTTTTCTTGCTCATCTTTATCCCGCCATTATCTTAGTGCCAAGCCCACGTTCACCGAGTATTGCACGCTTTAATGTATCAGCCTTTGCAGCATTGACTATTTCGGCCTCTATACCGCTTTCAGCAAGAATCAGAAGTTCTTCAACCTTTTTAGCCATCCCACCCGTTACATCTGGCCCGCTTGCCACTCCGATGGACTTAACGACATCCCGCCAGCTGGAGGGCGTTATCACCCGAATGAGCTTTTCACGGCTCCGCAGCTTCGGGTCCGCGGTGAAAACTCCGTCGACATCTGCACCGAGTATTACACGAGATGCCCCGAGCTCCCTCGCGAGGTAGACGACGAGCTGATCGCCCGAGAGGATGCTCATCCCTCTGCTTAGATCAGGTACAACATCACCGTACGTGACAGGAACAATGCCTAGCTCGAGGAACTTGTGTAATGGAGCCAGCTCCATCCTCACTATCCTCCCATCGCTCACGACCGAGCAAGCGGAGGGCTGAATTGCGATGGCTGGTAGGCCCGCCCTCTGGAGTGCTTCGATAACATGAGTGTTGAGCTCCTCCATTGCTCTGTGAGTTAAGGAGAAACCCATCAGCTGTTCTTCGTTTTTAAATCCCCTCGCGATCTCGAACTTCGAAGCAATGGGATGGCCGTAAGAGCCCCCGCCGTGCACAACTACGAGCGGGCCATCCGCAGCCTTCAACTCGCGGGCTAGCCTTCTGAGCGACGATAGCTTGACAGAAAATCGCCCACGTTTATCAGTGATCACGCTCCCTCCAAGTTTTACGATCAACGGTCGCATCCGTGCGGCCTTTACCCAAGGTACGCACTCATCCTCTATTTTTGCAGCAACTTTTTCCAGATTTTCAAACGTTATGTCATATTCCGCACTTAGTCGCTTAAGGTATTCGTTCCTATATCTCAAATAACTCAGATGTCCACCTTGAACGGCTACCATTATGGCTTTAACCAGAAGTTCCGCGACAATTTGTGCCGTAGCTAGCGTTGCCACAGCTGTGAGCCACTTGGTAGCTTTCTTTATCAACTTTTTTTGAAACGAAAGTGTCAAATTTCGTCACCTAAGACTGTTACCTGATGACGATTGCGCCGTATCCAACCGCATCCAAAGATGGCAAAATTTCATAAGAAGTAGCGTACTTAAGGAGTTCTGCTGATCTGGCTGTTCCCTTTATGGCAAAAAGCATGCTAGCTACGCTCCCACAACCACACATCGATATTTTATGTTTTACAACCTCTTCGAAAAGTTTAGTTGGGGATAATCCTAGAATAGCTCTAATAGCTAGTTCATCTTGTATCTTCGCAAATTCTGCTACACCAAGACCTCTGGGAGGTAGATGGTCGTAATCCGGGCCAACGTGCGTGAAATCCGTGCTTGCTATTATTCCGACATCAACCCCCTTGGTTGCTTTAGCAATTTTCACGCCAGCCTCTTCAGCCTTTTCGATGTCTCGAGAGGGCACGTATACAGGAACAAATTTTATATCAGATTTTAAATGCTGTAAAAACGGGAGCTGAACTTCAATTGCATGTTCACAAGCATGGACATCTGGGTTCTCCTCCATGTCCATCTTTTTAGCGAGGTCTCTATCAACCAACACCTCACCGAGGGGGGTAGCGAAAGTTTCTGTGGTGATCGCAACTTTGCCATATCCGGGGTGCCCCCCAATTATTACAAAAGTTTCCGGAAATCCATCCTCTGCCAGCGCGCTGAAAACGTGGGCTGCGACCGGCCCCGAAAACTCATATCCTGCGTGAGGGACGACGGCTCCCTTAATAATCCTTTTGCCATTACGCTTCAGGGATGGCACTCGGCCAGGACCTAATCGGTTGATATAGCAACGTTCTATTTGATCTAGGAGGCTACGTTTACTTTCAGCATAAAACTGTCCGGCTACAATGGGTGCTCGTACCAAATTTGTTCACTCTCTATTTCGTCTCGAATTCATCAATAGAAAATTTGAAGTCCTGATCGGATGATATCTCTCCTCTCTCTCGCAACACCTGCCTCGCGAGCAGCCAATAGACGAGCGCGAGCGCCTTCCTGCCTTTATTGTTCGTGGGGATTACCAAGTCGATATCTGCTGTCTCGTTGTCGGTATCGCAAAGACCGATGACCGGGATGCCGACTTCCGCCGCCTCTTTAAGGGGCTGCTCGTCAGCCAGCGGATCGGTTATTACCAACGCGCTTGGCTCTATATAGCCCTTGTAGGATGGGTTGGTGAGGGTGCCTGGGATGACCCTGCCGATGATTACTATAGCTCTGGTCACCTCGCCGAACTTTTGCACCGGACGCTGTCCGTACTGCCTGGCGCTGACGGCTAACACCCGCTCTGGCTCGTATTTTGAAAGTAGTCTTCCAGCGAAGCGAATTCGATCATCTGTCTTCCGCACATCCAGCACGTAAAGTCCATCGGGTCTGACGCGGTAGATGTAGGGTACCATGGCCCCCGTCTTCTGCCTTGTGCCTATGTGGACCCCGCTCGAGAGGTACTGATCCATGTCTATGAGTACATCTGCCCCTTCCGTGAGCTCTATCTCCACGGCAGCTCCCCCCCACTTGCGCCGTCTCCTAACCCGCTCTCAATGCGGATGAGTTCATTAAACGCCATTGTTGACACCGAAACAAATGATACTGTTAACGCACAAAAAGGTTACCTACTGCGTTACTATGGGTGCCTTTCACGATTTCTATACATTTAGAGAATCAGGGAACGGTCCTTGAGTCTATCTAAATCCCTCAAAGCTTGATCTGTCTCTCTCCATGCTTCTCTGCGCGATATCTGGCTCCAACTGGGGGTTTTGGACTTTTCAAGCGGAACCAACTTTTGAGACGTCTGCGTAAGAATGCGCAGATCCACAAATTTCAAAATTTTCACCCTCGGTCCCTTCATTATCCCTACTTTTGTTAGTTTTTAAAATTGGAACTATTAAACTCCTCACGTGCATTTGAGTAGTAGAAATTAATTGTAGAACACACAAGCAGGAAAATTTGTCTTCCCCGCGGCTTACGAGATAATCCACGGTCCTATAAAGAATAGTTCATTCGAGACATAGATAATTTAAAAGTTTTTCATGCGCCACGCTATACGGTATTTCGAGGGAATCCCAATCCGCTCCAAGCAGTACGAACTCGAACAACCTGATCTCAAATTTACTGTGCGCGCCAAACATCCTGGGGTCCGACCAGCGAAAGATGTGCCTAAGGGCCTCAATCCTGTGGTGATTTTTCAGCAAGATCGCTACGGCGTGCAACAGACCATAGTTTCCCAGCGCTTCAGGCGGCCTCATGTCTTTTACCATCTCAATAATTTCCCCTTTTGTTGGTGTTTTATCTATCAATCGCTCAGTCTGCACGGGCAGATCGGAGTCCTTGTACAAGCAATAGACAACATCGTACTCTCTAGGTTCACGATTGTGCATCAAGAAATCTGACGCCCTTTTTTCGATCTCTATCCGCACCCTCTTGCCATCTTTGACCCCGACAAAATCTGGGCCACGCGCATTTGGACCCTCTATTTTTTTGCCTCCATACCTATTGAAGAATTTCTCCAGAAAAAGAGTGCGCAATAAATCTTCAGGAATTTCCTCAGACTGCCTCAAATCATCAATCTTAACGAGCTCCGATTTCACATCGAAGCTGGATACGTACTTTGCCACGACAATTCACCCCCATACGCCCATGTGTATATTAAATTTCTCCTTAAAAAAGTATCGTAAGGTGAAATAGGGGCGTATTAATGCTCTAATTGTCAAAAAACCTCACTTAAAAGGCAAATTGCCCATCCTCGCTCGGTCTCCCAACTCTTCCTCGATGCGGATGAGCTCGTTAAGCTTAGCTATCCGCTCGCCTCCCACAGCGCCAGTTTTGATTATCGGGCATCCGAGGCCCACAGCGAGATGCGCTATTGTCTCATCAGTAGTTTCCCCGGAGCGATGTGACATCACGGGGGTGTAACCGTTTTGTTTTGCCAGCTCAACAGCAGCGATTGTTCCACTAATAGTACCAATCTGGTTGGGTTTTATCAACACCGCATTTGCTGCGTGCAGTTTGATACCCTTGCGAATTCTATCGACGTTTGTTACGAAGAGATCATCGCCGCATATAAGGCAATTTCTAACTTTTTTGGTCAGCTCGGCAAATGATCTGAAATCATCCTCTCGTAACGGATCCTCCACGTAGAAGAGTTTATGGGATTTGATTGCATCGAGCACGAATTCAATCTGCTCGCCAGTATCTCGTAACTTACCCTCCCGCTTGTAGACATATTTTCCTTTTTTCGCGTCGTACATGCTGCTTGATGCTAAGTCCAGCCCAGGCCTTATCTTAAAACCCAACTCATCGCTGACATCCTCGCACGCTTGCGTGAATATTTCAAGCGCGGCAAGGTTGTCCAAATTCGGCGCCCAAGCCCCCTCATCACCCTTACCTCCCGTAAAAGTCTTGTCCTTTTCTTCGATCATCGACCTAACCCTCTTGTGGACCTTGGTGTTCGCAAATGCGGCGTCCACGAACCTTCTCGCACCAACTGGTACTGCGAGGAACTCTTGGATGTCCGGAGCCATTTTGCCAGCATGAGCTCCCCCGCCCAGTATGTTTCCAAGCGGGTAAGGTAGACCGGTCGCGCCCTCTTTCCCAAGATACCTGTAAAGGGGCATCTTAGCGGAGCTTGCAGCGGCCTTGGCAACGGCCATCGAGATGGCTACCGTAGTGTTGCCCCCAATCCTGTGCAGGTCTCGGGTACCATCGATTTTTTTAAGCACCGCATCTATTCGGCTCTGTTCGCTTACATCCGCACCTAGGAGCTTGGCGAAAATCTCATCAATCGCACCAACAGCCTCGTCGACGCCGCCCTTTGGAAAAGCAACGACCTCATGCCTGCCCGTGCTCGCGCCGCTTGGGGCCGCAGCCTTGCCATGGCCCACTATTTCGCCAGCTTTGCTATTTGCGACGATTTCTACCTCGATGGTTGGATTCCCACGGCTGTCGAGGATCTTGCGCGCGGATAACCCGCCTATTATTGCTCGCACTTTATCATCACCCCAACCAGAGTTATCCAAGTTTAAGTAGCTACCCTCGATGTCCAGTGGAGGCAATTTTTAGTACATCAATCAATTGGCCCGACATTTCCTCGTTTTTCAGCCCCGTCCAATCTAAGGCTCGAGCTCATCGACTCCAATGGCGACGGCTTTCCGGACAGCGGAAGCTTGCAAGTTAACAACCGGGGGGATTTTGAACTCAGGGCTAAGATAGCCAACGTCGGAGTCAGGATAGATTACGGGGACAACTCATCGGTGGCGCTTTTTGCCGAGAGGTACGATAAGGGCAAGTGGAACTTTTACCTCGACTCAGACGGCAGTAAGGGGCCTTCAGAAAACGATGTGAAGTTTGGAGAGGTCTGGATAAAATATGGAAACTATTACCTGGACGGAGACCAATTTTATGTACAGGGTGGAGGCAGCAAGAATCTGAAGGTTGAATTGAAATATCAGCCCTACGCGCCAGGTAAGATCGAAGGAGTAAAATACTACGCCGTATTTTTTGACATCGTGATGTTGGAGAATCGGCGGTAGCAAATGCCGCCTTTTATTTTTTATTGAAGGTACCGCTAAACACTGTTAAACATCTTAAACTTGAACAGGAAAATTTTATCGCACGAAAAGCCTTTCCACACCACCAGATTTTTAAACAAATATAATGATTTTTGGCTAGGGAGAAGTTGATTACCATTCTTGGTTTTGCGGGTAGTTTGCGAAAAAACTCTTTTAATAAGTCCATACTGCGCGCAGCCGTGGAGTTGTGCCCAGAAAATGCCAAGATTGAAATATTCGATCTCGAAGGAATCCCTCTTTTCAATCAAGATTTTGAGAATCAACCACCAGAGAAGGTTAGGAATTTTAAGGAAAAAATCAGGGCAGCGGATGCGATTTTGATTGCCACCCCGGAGTACAATTATTCTATACCAGGTGTTTTGAAAAATGCGATTGATTGGGCCTCAAGACCTTACCCGGATAATGCCTTTGACAACAAACCTGTCGCTATCATGAGTGCATCTACAGGGATGCTCGGCGGTAGTAGAGCTCAATATCATCTTAGGCAGACATTCATTTCTCTAAACATGTATCCCATCCACGATCCAGAGGTCATGGTGCCATTTGCAAAAGAAAAAATCGATAAAGATGGTAAAATAACGGACGAAAAGTTAAAAGAAAAAATAAGAGAATTGCTCGAAAGTTTGATAGCCTGGACTATAAAATTAAAGGGTTAGGCAAGTTTTAATTGCCAGCCATCATCACGGTGTGAACATGCCTCCGACAATCTTAGCCGAAGGATTGACCAAGCGTTTTGGCGGATTTGTGGCTGTAGACGGGATAGATTTCAAGGTCGAAAAGGGCGAGATGTTCGGCTTCCTCGGTCCAAACGGTGCAGGGAAGACGACCACGATGAAGATGATACAATGCGTCACCCCAAAAACATCTGGCAGGATCGAAGTAGCCGGAATGGAAGTTGAAGGACACGAAACTGAGATAAAGAGGATATTGGGCGTGGCTCCACAGGAGATCAACCTAGATCAGGATTTCACGACTCTTAAAAATCTGCTGGTCTACTCTAGATACTTCGACATCCCGAATGAGGAAGCTAAGGCTCGGGCAAAACATCTTCTGGAGTTCATGCAGTTGTGGGACAAAAAGGACGTAAACATAGAAAAGCTATCGGGAGGAATGAAAAGGCGTCTAATAATCGCTAGAGCGCTGATCAATAATCCACAGATACTAATCTTGGATGAACCCACTGTCGGGCTGGACCCTCAGGCAAGGCACCTGATTTGGGACAAGCTCAAAAGCCTCAAGTCGGAGGGCATTACAATAGTTTTAACAACTCACTACATGGAGGAGGCTGCCCAGCTATGCGACAGGATTGTGATCATGAACTACGGCAAGATCGTGGCTCGGGGCGTCCCGTCAGAACTTGTGAGGAGATATGCCGGATCAACCGTGGTGGAGGCCGCCAACGATCCTAGAGTAATTGCATGCCTGAAGCGAATGAAAAAGGAAAGATATGAGATAGTCGGGGATACCGTTTACATTTACACGGATAGACCAAAGAAGGTTGTCCCCACCCTGATCAGCGTTTGTAAGATACCCAATGTCGCTGCGAGGGAAGCGACCCTCGAGGATGTTTTTCTAAAGCTGACGGGCAGGGCGCTTATAGAGTGATTGAATGGGAATTCTCTCATCCTTTAAACGGCCAAAGATTACGAGACTTTCTTTGAAAGACTGGCAAAGAAACAGAGATGTCTTCACCAAGACCTACAGGGTCAACTTTATACCGCCTGTCCTCGAGCCCCTGCTCTATCTGTTCGCGCTGGGGTTCGGTCTCGGTTCCTTAGTTGGTACGGTAACAATATTTCACATAAATGTATCATACACAAGATTCATCGCTCCCGCCTTGGTTTCCATCTCTATTATGAATTCGGCGTTCTTTGAGTGCACTTACGGCTCATTCGTCCGTATGCATTACCAGAAGACCTTCGACGCTATGATTGCCACGCCCTTGAGCTTGGAAGACGTTATAGCCGGGGAACTCATGTGGGGCGCTACCAGGAGTTTAATCAATGGTACAATCATACTACTTGTGGTTTCTGCCTTCGGCCTCGTCGATTTTTCATTTGCGCTTTTGATCCTGCCGGTCTCTTTCATCGGAGGTTTTCTCTTCGCGGCTTTGGGAATGATTTTCACAGCGATATCACCGAACATAGATACGCTGAACTATCCCACCTTTCTGTTGATTACTCCGATGCTGTTATTCAGCGGCACTTTTTTCCCGCTTTCTGTACTACCAAAAGCGTTACAAATACTGGCGCTCGCCGCGCTGCCTATGGCAAATTTAGTTAGCCTAAACCAAGGTTTGACCCTCAAAAGCCTTGGTTGGCTTCAGCTCTACAACCTGGCCTGGATTTTGATCGTTTCAATAGTCCTTGCGATCGTATCTATCAATCTAATGAAGAAACGTCTGATAGAATAGGAGCAAAATCGGCATCGGAGATAAGTCTGATTACAAATAATTTTATGATTTTTTAGTGGTGGGGTCGCCGAGATTTGAATTCCCGGGCCGAGATCGGCCTCTCGGGTCTCCAGCACCCCAATCCAGCGTTGTCGCGAAGCTGGGAGGCTAGACCAAGCTACCCCACGACCCCGAGATGCTTTTGTCGAGGGCTAATATTTGCTTTACTCGGTCGGGCAAGGCACCTCTCTTTACATTATAAACAAAGTTAGCCAATGAGTTTGGGAGGTGGTAGTTTGAAAATAGGTATGATGTCCGATACGCACGACAGGCTAGAGGCAGTCGAAAAAGCAGTGAAACTATTCAACAGCGAGCGGGTCGAACACGTGCTACACGCGGGTGATCTAGTTTCGCCGTTCGTGGCCCCAAAATTCAAGGAACTGAAGGCAAAGTTACACTATGTTTGGGGAAACAACGAGGGTGACCGAGAATTAGTGCGCTTGAGGTTCGGTGAGCTTGGGATCGCAACGCTCGGGGATTTTGCGGCGATTGAGCTCGAGGGTAGAAAAATCGCGCTTCTGCACGGCACCCACAAACTTATCGTCGACTCGCTGGCGAATGGCGGGCTCTTCGACGCCGTAGTCCATGGACACACCCACCGCGCTGAGGTGACAGAGGGAAAAACGCTCGTGGTGAATCCAGGGGAGGTCTGCGGCTACCTCAGCGGGCGCCAGACCGTTGCTGTGCTCGACTTGCTCAGATTGAGCGCTGAGATAATAGAGCTCTGATTCCACATACAGTTTTAAAGATAACCTCATCAATTCGGGCACATAGGTGAAGGCATGATTGAACTCGTTGCGTTAGCCGCCTTGCTAGGCAGCTTTTACGTGGCTTGGAACGTCGGCTCGAACAACACCGGAAACGCGATGGGTACGGCCGTGGGCGCCAATGTTCTATCTTATAGAAGGGCCATCACATTGATGATCATTTTCATTCCATTGGGCGCCGCTCTGGAGGGCTACAAGGTGATGAAGCCCGTGGGCACGCAAATAATAACTGGGGGGACTACTGGGACTATTCCCTTTTCCGCACTCCCTCTGGTTGCCGCTGCCGCTATGGTCGCCGCAGGGCTATGGGTTACACTACAGACTAGGCGAGGATTCCCTGTTTCGGTTCACCAAGCGATTATAGGGGCCCTTGTAGGTGCGGGTCTCGCGATAAGTATGTTTTCAAATGTTGTAGCCCAGGTTAAATGGTTTAAACTACTCGAGATAGTTGGAGCTTGGGTTATGACTCCTTTTACGGCAGCACTTTTTGCTTTTTTGATCTATCGAATCTCCGAAATACCGATAAGAAGGGTAAAGGCGCCAGAGAGATTGAACCTGATTTTTGGCTTGTCTGTCGTAATAAGCGGATGTTATGTCGCCTATACGATGGGGGCTAATGATGTAGGAACAGCCATGGGCGCTGCGTACGCAGTGTCGAATGGCCTGAACATTGCCAACATTGTGGAAAAACTGGCTTTGTTAGGTGCGGTCGGCGTCGCCATAGGATCGCTCACCTATAGCCGCAGGACAATGGAAACGGTGGGGAGGGGTATAATGCCATTGGGACCCATGACTGCATTTGCCGCGCAGCTTGGCGCTGCTTTAACGGTTCATCTGTTCACTCAATTTGGACTTCCAGTGTCGACATCAGAGTCCATCGTTGGAGGCATAACAGGAGTTGGTCTTATTGGAGGTGTGGCGGCGGTCAGTAGACATAAGTTAGGCGAGATAGCGAAGGCCTGGATTTCGACCCCTACTATGTCGATGGTCCTCACATTTAGTCTGGCATCTGCGCTCTTATTGTTGTAACCATCGCAGCTGAATTCGAAGGGCCCCATACCCAGAAACTTGCAATATTTAGCTTTAGATCTGCCTAATTTCCCTACGGTTCTTTTTTTAATCTTGGAGTTTACGGCTTTACTATTCGTTGTAATATCATCGGACTCAAATCCACAAACAGTTTTAAAGACAACCTCATTAATTCTGGAATATAGGAGAGGGCATGATAGAATTCATCACGTTGGCGGTGATACTCGCCAGCTTCTACATCGCGTGGAACATTGGCTCAAACGACACCGCCAACGCCATGGGAACGGCAGTCGGTGCCAATATTCTATCATATCGGAGAGCCGCCACCCTGCTCATAATATTCGTCGCCATAGGTGCCGTTCTCGAGGGATATAAAGTCATGAAACCCGTGGGTGAAGGCCTGATCCAAGGTTCTCCTGGATTAGACTCACCTTTAAAAGAATTCCCCGC
>Ga0315296_10004969_pt1:0-2500 | contig 10739 bp, 7 predicted proteins | sample YL17G14_18_MG_FD_203921 | JGI IMG/M metagenome (GOLD analysis project Ga0315296, IMG submission 203921) | Sediment microbial communities from Yellowstone Lake, YNP, Wyoming, USA - YL17G14_18 | ecosystem: Environmental > Aquatic > Freshwater > Lake > Sediment | place: USA: Wyoming...
CGGGAAACGGGGAGGAGGCGGTGGATGGGGCCCATCGTGCCTCTGGAGTATGGTGGTATGGGCAAAGGGGCCATAGAATACTCGATAATAAGCGAGGAGTTGGCCCGGGTTGGGCTCTTCGGCCCCCAACCCACCATTCAGGCGGAGAAGCACCTGTTGGTGTCGGGCACGGAGGAGCAGAAGCAACGCTATCTCCCCAAACTGGCTCAGGGGCAGTGGATAGCTGCCATCGCCATCTCCGAGCCCAATGTAGGCTCCAGCTTTGATGCCATGGAGACGACGGCGATGAAGCGGGACGGCACCTACCTCATCAGTGGCAGAAAGTCCCACATCAACTTCGCTGCCGATGCCGCCCTGATACTGCTCTACGCCAAGACCGAAAAAGGGCTCTCCATCTTCATTATCGAGAGGGGGGCGCCGGGGATCAGCTTCAAGAAGGGGAACCCCATTGGACAGAGGATGCAGCCCATCTACGATTTCACCCTGGACAAAGTCGAAGTCCCACAGGCTCAATTGCTGGGCGAGGAGGGCGGCGGGATGAGCACCTTCTTCGCCGCCTTCAACCTGAGCCGGATCGGCAACGCCTCGTGCCTCATCGGGCTGGCCAGGGGGGCTCTGGACGAGGCCATCGCCTACGCCAGGGAGAGGAGGGTGGGGAGAAGCCTGGTGGCCGATTTCCAGGGCATTCGCTGGATGGTGGCCGACCTCAGCACCCGGATCGAGGCGGCAGCCCTGCTCCGGGACAAGGCTGCCTGGCTTGAGGATAAAGGAGTGGAGCATGCCCTGGAGACGGCGATGGCCAGGTATTATTCTGGTGAGGTGGCGGAGGAGGTTTGCTCCACGGTCTTCTCCTTGGTCGGGGGCTGGGGCTGCTATCGGGAGCGGCCCTTCGAACGCTACTGGCGTGATGCCAAGGTGGGTAAGCTGGCCGGTGGCTCCTCCGAGGTGCTAAAGAACCTCATCGCCCGGCGGCTGTTGGGCAAGGAGGCCGGCTGAAGTGCCAGAATAGGGGGAACTTCAATGGTCAATTTCAGCGTAGAACTGCCGGTCAATTGCCCGGTAACAAAGCTAGCCTCCTATCTAAGCGGGCTCGATGGCTGTGGCTTTTATCGGGTCTGGGTGCCCGATGCCCCTTTCGCCCAGTGGGAACTGTGGTCGGCAGCTACCGTCGCCGTGGTTAGCACCTCCCAGACCAGGGTCGGCGTGACCAGCCCGTATCATCGATCGCCAGCGGTCATCGCCCACGGTATTCATACCTACTCGACTAACGAAAGGCTGCTTCAAACCGCCAGGGAATGGGCCAAAAGATCGCCGCGGCCCGGCTTTACCATAGTTACCACCGTAGCATATATCGACTCTGAGGAGGCACGAGACCGGTGGCTGGATAATATGAGCCATTCTCAGGGCCTGTTGTCGCTTATGGGCATGGGGCCGGGCGAGGAGGGCAGGGCAGAGCTTAACCCTCAGCAATGGGAAGGACCTGAGGCGAAAAGCTGAGAAATTGGAGAGGCTCGGGGTATCTGAGCTTATGATATCCTGCCGTAGGCCTGATAATCTACTAGCTGTAGGCCAGCTGGTCAAGCAACTGAGATAGCAAAAAGCAAATGCCTTCAAAAACAATGGTGATCTATATCAGGCGTGTGGTGTAGAAGGCGCTCCAGACCGCATCCATTATTTTGCGCGGCTCCTCGCAATCTCCGATGACGTGAAGCTCCGGCACCTTGCCCTGTAAAGCCTCTATTAGTCCCCTCTCCGGCTTTAGACCCAGGGCCAGCACCACCGTATCAGCCTTTAGCTCGGCCTCATACCTGCGGCGCTTATTGACCACAATAGCGCCTTCGTCCGTTACCCGGCCAAGCCTGGCGTTAGTTAACACACTGACATAATTCTCGGCGAGCAACTTGAGGAGGTGCTGTTTGTTGGCCTCAAAAACATCGGGTATGATCTCCTCCAGCATCTCCACAATCGTCACCCGCTTGCCCTGTTGGGCCAGATAGAGAGCAGTCTCACATCCAACCAAGCCACCGCCGGCGACAATGACCCTTTCCCCGGCCTTCTTCTGGCCCAAAAGCAGGTCGATAGCGGTGACTACGATGCCCTTCTCAATACCGGGGATATCGGGGACAATGGCAGTCGACCCTGTGGCCATGATCACCACCTCTGGCTTCATCTCCTCGACCAGCCTTGGGGTGACCTCCTTACCCAGCTCGATTTTAACGCCGAGCTTTTTCAGTTGAGTGGTGTAGTAATCCCTCAAAAGTGCCACATCCCGCTTGAATTCGGGCACCGATCCCGGTATGAGATGTCCCCCCAGACGATCGCCCTTTTCATATAGGGCCACCTTGTGGCCCCGTAATGCAGCCACCCTGGCTGCTTCCATGCCGGCTATACCACCGCCAACGACGAGCACAGATTTAGGCCTCTCCGCTGGCTTTATCTCAAGTTCCCTTTCATTACCGCAAGCGGGGTTCACGGCACAGCTCAGATAACCGCCGCTAAA
>Ga0315296_10004969_pt1:7500-10739 | contig 10739 bp, 7 predicted proteins | sample YL17G14_18_MG_FD_203921 | JGI IMG/M metagenome (GOLD analysis project Ga0315296, IMG submission 203921) | Sediment microbial communities from Yellowstone Lake, YNP, Wyoming, USA - YL17G14_18 | ecosystem: Environmental > Aquatic > Freshwater > Lake > Sediment | place: USA: Wyoming...
CCGAACCAAGATAGATAGGCGATTGAAATGGCAGTTGCTCAATTGTCAGACAAAGAAATAGATGCCTTAGTTGCGGTGCCAAAAGATCTTCCTCCAGATTATAGGAGTCGCTTGAGGACTCGAGCCCGCCCATATTCTAGCCAGCATGAAGAGGCGCAGATTGAAATAGGAGTACAAAATATGGGAACATTTAGGGTCATTGTTAGAAAGAATCGTATTAACCCTTTGGATTTCTCCGTAATTCTTGGGTATGTGCCTCCTGAACGGCTTAAACTCTTTCATCTCCTACGTTACAATGGAACGCATAGGCATACAAATAAGCTGGAGAGTAATAGTTTCCGCGACTTTCACATTGACTACGCTACCCAACGCTATCAAGAGGCTGGCTGGGATATAGACGCATATGCGGAGCCCACCGACCGATATGCAACTGTAGAAGGGGCTCTGGATGCTTTACTGGATGATTGTAACTTCATAAGACCTGAGGATGATAGACTTCAGCCGAAATTGTTGTGATGTATAAATAAGGCAGTACATCTTAATGAGGGTAGTGATATGGATGCAAGGGATATAGAGCAAGACTTCCAAAAGAAAGTATGTGATGAGATTCGCCTGTTGGCAGAGGGCTTATCACGTTACCTTGTCATACATCCATTCACCTTCGATGATGGTGACCATTATATTGTAGTTCTTAAGAATGTTGGCGGAGAATGGCAGCTAAGTGACGAGGGGCACACTATCATGCACCTCAGTTATGAGGATATTGATCTTGGCAGAGGTGGTTACAGGGAGATTATCAACAACACAGTAAGCGCATTCGGGTTAGTGGACCGCCAAGGCGAGCTTACACTGCCCATTCCGGGGACGAGATTTGGAGATGCTTTATTCTCATTTATCCAAGCATTAGTGAAAATCTCAGATGTTAAGTATTTGGAGCGGGAACGTGTACGTTCCCTATTTTTGGAGGAGTTTAAGGGATTTCTCCGAGAAGTCATCGCTGAGCCTCATCGCAAATTTGACTATTATCATCCTTTGCGTGATCCAAATCGCGTTTATCCGATTGACTGTCGTGCTGAAACAAGGAATAAACCTCTATTTATCTTCGGCATCACTAGCGATAGTAAGTGTCAGACTGCTACTAACATAATCTACTGGTGGGAGAGACAAGGTGAAGCTTTCAATGTAATGGCTATTCACGAGAATATGGAGGAAATCAATAGAAGGATTCTAGCCCGGTTTAGTGACGTTTGCGGGAAACAGTTCTCCAACCTACCCACAAATAAAGACCGCATCAAAACATTCGTTGAAGAGAGCCTCGTTCATGGTACATAGGTTAGGTAATTCCCCGGGTTAGCCACCGGGAGGTATATGTGCAACTATGGCCCAAATAGAAAACCTCATCCCTAGCCTTCCGGCACGCACCCCGACTGGTCGGGGACAATTCAGGATGAGGTCAATTCCATTGTTGGTGTATAATAATTATATAATTTTGTCAATACTGCGTTCCGAAAATAGATTTATTCCGTTCGCCCTGAGCCTGTCCTGAGCTTGCCGAAGGGCCTGTCGAAGGGGCGTTCATGGTTCGACAAGCTCACCACGAACGGTATCTGGCACAGCCTATTTTTATGGTTTGTTGGTGGGCAGCCGCCCATGCGGGTTTGCTTGCACTTTGGGGGGCGATATGGATGAGCTAAAAACCAATGCTCTCTATTACGGGGATAATCTTGAAATCCTGCGCAAATACATCCCTGATAATTCCATTGACCTTATCTACCTTGACCCGCCCTTCAGCAGCAAGCGGGACTACAACCTCCTTTTCAAGGAAGCTACAGGCGAGCTTTCTGCGGCTCAGATAAAGGCTTTCAGCGATACCTGGCACTGGGATAAAGCGGCGGAAGGCACCTTTCAGGACATAATCCTTAACGCTCCACCCAAGGTGGCCAAGCTCATAGACGCCATAGTTGGCGGGCTGGGGCGAAACGATGTTACCGCCTATCTGGCTATGATGACCATCCGCCTGGTGGAGCTTCACCGGGTTTTGAAGGACACAGGCTCCCTCTACCTCCACTGCGACCCCACCGCCAGCCACTATCTTAAGATGGTGCTGGACCAAGTGTTTGGGCCAACGAACTTTAGGAATGAGATTGTGTGGAAGCGAACCAGTGCTCATAGTGACCCAGGACGATATGGGGCGAACATCGACAACATACTGTTCTATACAAGAAGCGATAGCTGGACATGGAACCAAATTTACCGCCCACACGATCAAGAATATGCAGCAAGATTTCGACATAAAGACCCTGACGGAAGGTTATGGAGTGACTACGACCTCACAGCTAAGGGATTGTCTGGCGGTGGTTATGAGTACGAATACAAAGGTGTGAGGTCTCTATGGCGATGTCCAATTGAGACAATGCGACAATTAGATGCTGAGGGAAGATTACATTTCACTAAGGCGGGCGGAATACGACTTAAGCGTTATCTCGATAAAACCAAAGGCACTGTTCTTCAGTGTCTCTGGGAGGATATTCCACCCATAAATTCACAGGCCAAAGAGCGTCTAGGCTTTCAGACTCAAAAACCCCTCACCCTTCTGCAACGCATCATCAAGGCAAGCTCCAATGAGGGGGATGTTGTCCTTGATCCCTTCTGCGGCTGCGGCACGGCGCTGGTGGCGGCGCACAGGCTCAACCGCAAATGGATAGGCATTGACATCACCCATCTGGCCATCGCCGTCATGAAGAGCCGCCTTGAGGAGAGCTTTCCCGGCATCCAGTTTGAGGTCATCGGCGAACCACAAGACCTGGCGGGCGCTAAAGCACTAGCCCGGCAAGACCGCTACCAGTTCCAGTGGTGGGCCCTGAGCCGCATCAAAGCCAAGCCCTTCCCAGAGGAGCGCAGGAAGGGCGCTGATAAAGGTATCGACGGCGTCATCGACTTCGTGGACAGGGACGAGGCTACGGGCAAAGAGGCAATGAAGCGGGCGGTTGTCTCGGTCAAGAGCGGGCATGTTCATGTCAAGGACATCAGGGAGCTAAAGGACATCGCCAGCCGACATGCAATGGGGGTCCTCATCACCCTTGAGCCTCCAAGCAGGGAGATGCGCACCGAAGCAGTGAGCGCTGGCAGCTATCATTCACCGCTCTGGAACAAGGACTATCCCAAGGTTCAAATCCTGACCATTGAGGAGTTGTTGCAAGGTAAGGCTGTTGATATGCTATCGGCAACCTCCCCTTATG
>Ga0315296_10004970_pt1 | contig 10738 bp, 12 predicted proteins | sample YL17G14_18_MG_FD_203921 | JGI IMG/M metagenome (GOLD analysis project Ga0315296, IMG submission 203921) | Sediment microbial communities from Yellowstone Lake, YNP, Wyoming, USA - YL17G14_18 | ecosystem: Environmental > Aquatic > Freshwater > Lake > Sediment | place: USA: Wyoming | collected...
AAAAGGGTGTGGTCGCCAAACGGCCACACTCCTTTCGTATCGGCGGGGATTTCTTATTTTTTTACAGATTTGAAATAATATCATTTTTTAAAATTTTTGTCAAGATTACTTTATTTCTGGCAGGCGGGACAAAAATGGGCGGAACGGCCGCCGATTTTAAGTCTTTTGATAGTAGTTCCGCATCTTTGGCATTTTTCTCCTTCCCGGCCATAAACCTTTATTCTCGGTACGTAATTTCCTTCTTTCCCGGAAGCATCAAGATAGAGGTCAACAGAAGAACCTTTGAGTTTTGTGGCTTCCAGCAATATCTTTTTTATTCCTTCAAAAATTTTTTTAATTTCTGCTGGCTTTAAATCAGCGATTCTTTTTAGGGGATGAATGTCGGCAAAAAACAAAATTTCATCTGAATAAAGATTGCCAATTCCGGCAATCACGGTCTGGTCCATTAAGAATTGTTTGATTTTGGCTTTTGGTTTTCGCTTTAAAATTGCTGAAAATTCACTAAGAGTGAATTCTTTTTCCAAGGGTTCGGGTCCTAATTTTTCTTTCTTGAAAAAATCTAATAATTCTCCGGATTTTACCAATTTCACGTAGCCGAATTGCCGTAAATCGTTATGAAAAAGTCGGCTACCGTCATTAAAATAATAAATTAGGTGGTTCCACGCCGTATCTTCAGGCGCTAATTTTTCATTTTTTCTGCGAAAAATCAATCTGCCAGACAATTTAAGGTGTATCAATATACTCCAACCGTTGGAAAGTCCGAAAATTAAAATTTTCGCCCGGCGTTTTACCTCTTTGATTGTCGCGCCAATTACCGCTTTTCTAAATTTCCCCAATGGCAACTTCACCATTTTCGACAGGCCGACTTTAACTTCTTTGATTTTTTTGCCAACAATCAATTTTTGAAGTTGGCTCCTGATTGTTTCTACTTCAGGCAATTCGGGCATAAAATGAATTTTTTAAAATAATGTTTTATTTTTCAATTGCCTTTCTTTTTCGTCCACCTCAACTTTAGGCGATGGCCCGCCCGTCTTTGACTGAACCAAAGGCGATGTCGGACACGGCAGACGGGTAATTAAACTATAAAATTCCCAGTTCTTAAAAAGTTGAATCACCTTTTTTTTATCATAATTTCCCCATTGGCATTTTTTTAAATTAAAATCTATGGGAACCCCCTTTTCAAGCTGAACCAAGGTTTTGGATAAAAAAGCATCATCTTTTGATTTTATTAAAAGGTCTTTTAATTTCGGGGAAATTGTTTTGACTTTTTGAGAATTTTCCTCAATTTCTTTGTAAAGATTCTCCAGGCTGCCAAACTTCAAAAGAAGTTCTATGGCCGTTTTTTCTCCTATCCCTTTTACTCCAATAATGTTGTCAGAGGGGTCTCCCCTCAGGGCTTTAAAATCAACCAATTGCTGGGGTTTCAATCCCCGATATTTTTCTAAAACCTTATTTTCATCATACAAAATCGTATCTTTTACCCCTTTTCTTAAGGCATAAACCTTTGTTTTTGGGTCTACCAATTGAAGAGAATCTAAATCACCGCTTAAAATAATGGTTTCAATTTTGGGTAAAACCTGTTTTTTGGGCGCCAACCTGGCAATGGTTCCAATAATATCATCTGCCTCAAAACCCTCTTTTTCAAAAACAGGGACATTAAAGGTTTTCAGAACTTCTTTAACCTTGGGAATCTGCTGATATAATTCTGCCGGCGCCGGAGGTCTTTTGGCTTTATATTCCTTGAATTTTTCGTGGCGGAAAGTTAAACCAGGAAGATCAAAGGTGGCGGCAATAAAATCCGGCTGAAATTCCCGGACGGCTTTAAAAAATACCAGTAAAAAACCGTAAACAGCGTTTACAAGTTCTCCTTTTTTGGTGGTCAGGAGAGGCAGGGCATGGAAGGCCCGGTGAATAACAGAGTTACTGTCAATAATAATTAAGCGTTTTTTTTCTTCAACCATTATTAGATTCTAACACGATTTCTCTTTTTGTCTTATTAATAAATTTAAATTTAAAAATGAAGGTATTTTTAGGCAGGATTTTTTTAATTTTCTCTGCCCATTCAATGGCAATGATATTTTGGGGATTCAAAATTATTTTTTTGAAATCTAAATCTAAAATTTCTTTTGGTTTTTTAATGCGGTAACAATCAAGATGATAGAAATACACGAATTTACACAAATTTAAACACGAATTTCCACGAATTTTAAATTTTTTCATTATAACAAAGGTGGGGCTGAGAATTTTTTCTTTGATTCCCAATCCCTTGGCAAATCCCTGCAAAAAAGTGGTTTTCCCTCCCCCTAATTCCCCGGTTAAACCAATAATAAAGGCTTTTTTAGTTGGTACAGTTTTTAAAATTTCTTTTGCCAGAATTTCGCCGAGTTTTTTGGTTTGAGAAGGATTTTTGGTCGAAAAAGAGCTTAGTTCTTTTACAAAAAATTTGACCATTTTTAAAAAATAAGTTAGACTAAACTATCATATTTTATCTTAAAGAAATTTCAAGCTTATGGAAAGAGAAAAAATTATCGGCCAGGTGGAAATCTCGGCAGAAAAACTGGCTGAGTTTCAAAAAGATGTAAAGAATGTCTCTGATTCCAAGAAAAAAATTGAACAATTTTTGACGGCCAGCGCCACCGAACTTTTAGAAATAATTTTAACTGGCACCATTGCTCTGGAAAGTTCTGATATTCATATTGAACCGGAAGAGGAGGAGGTAAAAATGAGATTAAGAATGGACGGAATTCTGCACGATGTCATAATTTTTAATTTAAAGATATATAAAAGTCTTCTCTCCCGGATTAAGCTTCTTTCAGGATTGAAATTAAATGTAACCAATCGGCCCCAGGATGGCCGATTTACTGTTTTAGCGGAAAAAATCACGATTGAAATCAGAACCTCAACCCTTCCTTCCGAATACGGAGAGTCAATTGTTTTAAGGATTTTAAATCCCAAAAACCTCATCGAGATTGAGGCCCTGGGTTTAAGAAAGGATTTGGTGGAAATATTCAGCAAAGAAATTAAAAAACCAAATGGAATGTTTATTGTTACCGGTCCGACTGGTTCGGGAAAAACCACCACTTTGTATGCTATTTTAAAAAGAATAAATAGTCCGGAAATTAAGGTGATTACCATTGAGGACCCGGTTGAATATCATTTAGGGGGGCTTTCCCAGACCCAGGTTGACCCGGCCAGGGGTTATACTTTTGCCTCCGGTCTCAGGTCAATAATGCGTCAGGACCCCGATGTTATTTTGGTTGGAGAAATAAGAGATTTGGAAACAGCCGAAATTGCCTGTCAGGCGGCTTTGACCGGACATCTGGTTTTTACCACTTTACACACCAATGATGCTGCCGGAGCAGTGGCCCGATTGATAGATTTGGGGGTCCGTCCCATCTCCATTTCTCCGTCAATCAATGTAGTGGTGGCTCAAAGATTACCAAGAAAGGTTTGTAAAAAATGCGTTAAATTTGTCTCACCAACGAGTACTGATTTGGAAAAATTAAAAAAAGGCTTGGCCGGAGTCAAAAAAGAGATTTTGCCTCCTGCTTTTTTTGATAAAAATCTAAAAATTCCCCAAGCTCAGGGTTGTGATAATTGTAATAACGCGGGTTACCGGGGAAGGGTGGGAGTTTATGAAACCTTTATAGTTGATGATGAAATGGAGAAATTTATTTTAACCTCTCCTTCAATTGTGGCAATGAAAGACTTAGCAGTAAAAAAAGGAATGGTTTTAATGCACCAGGACGGACTGATTAAGGTTTTGGAAGGAATTACCACTATTGAAGAAATAGAGAGGGTGACCGGAGAGGAATAAAAATAGCCTTGGGGCTGAGGGCCACTTGGTATTGAAACACAAAGTTGAGAATTTTTCCCGGGAGTAACCCCGCTCTCGCCGGGTTATCCATCTAAGAAAAATTCCCGACCCTCAGCCCGAAAGCTACCTTAAATACACCTTATTTTAACAAATTATGATAAATCTGTCAAGGGTGAGGGGTGCGGCTGTTTTTTTATCTATCTCTTTAATCTTTTTTTCTTTTTCCGGCGTTCGGACCGAGGTTGACCATTTTTTAATTGTTGAAGTTCAAATTTCCGGAGATATTAGTAGTAATGATTTTATTAAAATTTATAATCCGACCGATCAGGACCTGGATATTTCTGGTTATAGGTTAAAAAAAAGAGCTTCTACTGGCAGCGAATCTTCCATTCGGGTTTTCCCGAAGGGAAGCCTTATTGGAGCGAAGAATTATTTCCTCTGGGTTAATTCTAAAGAGAATTTTTATTTAACCCTTGGCGCCAATGTTTGGAGTACGGCTACCCTGGCTAAAAATAATAGTATTGCCCTTTTTAATCAGGAAGAGAAAATTATTGATGCTCTGGCCTGGGGAAAAAGCCAGAAACCTCTTTTTGAAGGTAGTCTCTTTTCCGAAAATCCGGAAGCGAACCAGAAATTGAAAAGAAAACAGGTGGAAGGAATTTATCAAGACACAAATAATAATGCTCAAGATTTTTATTTAGACCCTCCTTCTTTGACAATAAAAGAACTTTCAGTTAATAAGGAGACAAAAACGGAAACCAAACCGGAAAAAACTCCGGGAGAAAAACCAAAAGAGGGAGAACCAAAACCAGAATTAGCCGCCCTGGCTAAACAGATTTCTAATAAAGATTCTTCAAATATTTTTATTTTATTAATTGCGATATCCTTGGCTGTTTTTTCCGGAATAATGATTTTAATCCTTAAAAGAAAGATAAACCCCCGTTAGAAACAGAGTTTCTAACGGGGTAAAAATAAGTTAAAATAAAATATATGTCAGGTCATAGTCATTGGGCGAAAATAAAATGGCAAAAAACAACAGCCGACGCTAAAAAAAGTCAGGCCTTTTCGAAAATGGCTCAAATGATTACTCTGGCAACCAGAGAAGGAGGAGGTGATCCGACTGTTAATTCAAAGTTGCGTCTGGCGATTGAAGCGGCAAAAAAAATAAACCTTCCCTCAGATAATATTGAAAGGGCAATTAAAAGAGGAACAGGAGATTTGGAAGGAGCTAAATTGGAGGAAGTAATATTTGAGGCTTACGGTCCGGCTGGGATTGCCATTATTATTGAGGGAATTACCGACAATAAAAACCGAACCCTGACCGAAATAAAACAGATTCTAAATCTAAATGGCGGAAAACTGGTTGGTGAGGGCGCGGTGAGATGGATGTTTGAGAGAAAGGGTTGTCTTACTCTACGAATTACGAATTTAGCCGAATTACAAATGAAAGATAAAGAAGAATTAGAAATGATGGCGATTGAAGCCGGGGCTGATGATATTTATTGGCATGAAGACATTCTTGATGTTTTTACCAAGCCTGATGATTTGGAAAAAGTCAGCAAAAATTTGGAGGGAAAAGGGTTAAAAATAGAGTCAACCTCTTTAGATTGGGTAGCAAAAGAAATGATTGATGTAAATGAAGAAACCAAACAGGTTTGTCAAAAACTTTTTGAGGCCCTGGATGAAAATGAGGCAGTCCAAGAAATTTATTCAAATATCAAGCTTCCGTAGGGTCAAAGAGGTAAACCTCTTTTCCATCTTCGTTTTCGCTATGCGAAAACTTGATAAGCGAAGATTAAGAAGAGTTCGAAGAAAAGTGTTTCTTCTCTCGTCTCGTATCGACTCGACGAACAAAGTTCTCTTCGCCCTGAAAATTTAAATAATATGCCCAAAGAATCAGTTATCAGAAAAAAAATAATTAAAATTTTAGAAGAGCAGGGGTTCGTTTGCTGGTACGCCCCGAAAGTGAAATTCAGAACAACTGATGTTTTCGGCATTGTTGACTTATTAGCTCTCCGCGGGAGACAAAGAAAGAACATCCAATTAACCACTCTCCCCAATGTTTCGGCAAAAAGAAAGAAGATAACAGCTTTTCTTAAAAAACATAAGGTAGAGTTTCCGGTAGAGATTTGGGCTTGGAATCAAAGAAAGAAAAATTTTAAGAAAGAGAGGATTAATTTGAAAATTAAAAAGAAACGTCGGGGTAAACCCCGTTAGAGATAAATCTCTAACGGGGTAAATAACTTTTGGAAAGGGGTTTGCCCCCACACCTAATAAGGACTGACTTCGTCATTTTTCTCTTAACAATGAAGTGGTTTGTGTGGGTTTTATTTTTAATATTGTACCTTTAGAAAGGGTAGATAGAGTCGCCTTCGGCGACCTTGTCCTCAGTAGGTGTGGGGGCTTGACCCCCACACCAAATTTGGTGTGGGGGCTTGACAAGGGTTTTTGAAAACCTATAATGAGCGATAGTAAACTTAAAATAAAAGGGATGTCAGAAATCCTAAAGGTCGATTCAAATTAAAAAGAATAAAAAACTGTACCCTTAGTCGGCGTACAGAATAAAAAAGATAATTAAATTATGATTTACGAAGATAAAATCTTAAATCCCTTTGTGAATCAAGAAGAGGAAGAAAAACCAATAGAGAAAGAGAAAGAGGAAGAGGAAGAGGAAGAGGAAGAGGAAGGAACAGAAGAGGGAATATAACAAAAAATTATGAAAACCCCCAGTCTCGGGGGTTTTCTTAGTTTATCTTTACAAATTTCCTTTTTCCTATTTGTAAAATCATTCCTTTTTTTATTTCTATTAATTTTCGCCAATCTTCCTGAATTTTTCCACTTATTTTTACTCCCTTTTGCAAAATCAGTCTTTTGGCTTCCGATTTCGAAGGAGCCAATTTTGTTTTAACCAATAAATCAAGAAGAGGGACTTCTTTTTCTTTAATTTTAATTTCCGGAATCTTGGTCGGCAATTTTTTCTCTTTAAAAATTCTTTTAAATTCCCTTTCAGCTCTTTCCGCTATCTCTTTTCCATAATAGATACTAACAATTTCTCGAGCCAACCTGGCTTTTAAATCTCTCGGATTAATTTTTTTCTTTTTTAAATCTTTTTCGATTTTTCTTACTTCTCTTAAAGGCAGAGGGGTGCAAAGCTCGAAATATTCTAGAATCAATTCGTCCTTCATTGACATAATTTTCCCATACATTAAATTTGGGTTATCAACTATTGTAATAATATTCCCCCAACTGGTAGACATTTTTCGACCATCTAAACCGGTGAGCATTTTTGAAGTCATAATATCTTGGGGTTTTTGGCCAAACATTTCTTGAATAGCTCTACCAACCTTTAAGTTAAACAATTGATCAGAGCCGCCTATTTCAACATCGGCTTTTACTGCTACTGAATCATAACCTTGGAATAGAGGATAATCGAGCTCGTGTAGTCCAATGGGTTTTCCCTGCTTCCAACGTTCTTTGAAATTTCGGCGTTGAATCATTTGTTGAGCGGTAAATCTCATTGAAAGCGAAAGTAAATCCTTGGCGCTTAATTTATTTAGCCATTGGCTATTGCAACGGATCTCTGTTTTATTCATATCTAAAATTTTGCCAATTTGCCGAGTATAATCTTTAAGATTCTCTTTAATTTCTCTTTCTGATAAAGATCGGCGCATCGCTAACTTATCAGAGGCGTCTCCAATTTGAGCAGTAAAATCACCGAAGATTAAAACAATTTTATGTCCTAGGTCTTGAAAAGCTCTTAGTTTCCAAAACTGAAAAGCTCTTCCTAAATGAATTTTAGGGCCGGTTGGGTCAATACCGTGTTTTACCCGTAACCGTTTTCCAGACCTCAGTTTTTTTACTAAACTCCTCTTTTCAATAATTTCTTCCACTCCCCTGGTTAAAACCTCTTCAATTTTGGAATTATTATTTGTTTTCATATAATTATTAGATATATGCTATCATAAAAACATGGCAAAGAGAATATTTTTTCGAAAAGTTTATCAGAAAAGCAAAAAGGGGAAACTGTTTTTTATTTTTAAATTTTTGGGCTTTTTAATTTTGATTTTATTTTTTTCCTTTTTTATTATCTTTATCTATTATGCCAAAGACCTTCCCCGACCGGAAAAGTTTACCGAAAAAGTTCTTATCCAATCCACCAAAATTTATGACCGGACCGGCCAAACTCTTTTGTATGAGTTATATGGTGAAGAAAAAAGAACTATAGTATCTTTGGATGTTATTCCTGATTATTTAAAAAAGGCGGTGATTGTAGCTGAAGATGCCAATTTTTATCATCATTTTGGAATTGATTTAAAGGGTATGGCCAGGTCAATTCTGATTAATTTTAAGATTATGCAACCCGTTTATGGCGGCTCAACCATCCCCCAGCAGTTAATCCGTTCCACTTTTTTTTCCACCGAAAAAACGGCGGAAAGAAAAATCAGGGAAATTATTCTGGCTTTGGAATTGGATAGACGCTATTCCAAAGACCAGATTTTAGAATGGTATTTAAACCAGGTTCCTTTTGGTTCCAATACCTATGGGGTGGAAGCAGCCAGTCAGACTTATTTTGAAAAATCGGTTTCAAAAGTTTCTTTAACCGAAGCGACAACCTTAGCTGCTCTTATCCGGGCTCCCAGCCGTCTTTCTCCTTACGGACCAAACAAAGATGAATTATTAAAAAGAAAAGATTATGTTTTAGATAGAATGGTCCAAGAGGGTTATTTAACCAAAAACGAGGCTGAGGCGACTAAAAAAACAGAAATAACTTTTGCCAAGATTTTACAACCCATTAAGGCTCCTCATTTTGTAATGTATGTCAGGGATTATTTAATCAAAAAATATGGTGAAAATTTTTTGAAAGAAAAAGGGGTAAAAGTCTACACCACCTTGGATTGGGAACTTCAGGAATTAGCCGAAAAAGTAGTCAAAGAAGGAGCAAAAAATAATGAGAATTATCGGGCTTTTAATGCTGCTTTGGTGGCAATTTCGCCAAAAAATGGAGAAATTTTGGCTATGGTTGGTTCAAAAGACTGGTTTTCCGAATCCTATCCCAAAGGATGTAATCCGGGAGTTGATTGTCTCTTTGAGCCAATGGTTAATGTGGCTACTTATCAAATCGGCCGCCAGCCCGGTTCGGCTTTTAAACCCTTTGTTTATGCCACTGCTTTTAGAAAAGGTTATGACGATAAATATACGGTGATTGATGAGGAAACCAATTTTGGGATTTGGGGAGGAAAACCTTATATTCCCCGAAATTACGATGGCCGTTTCCGGGGAGAAGTAACCTTAAGACAGGCTCTGGCCCAATCGCTTAACGTTCCTTCGGTAAAGGTTTTGTTGTATTTAGCCGGTTTGGAAGATAGTCTTCAAACAGCCAGAGATTTTGGGATAACAACCTTAAACAAACTTTCTTCTTTTTATGGACCGTCTATTGTTTTGGGTGGAGGAGAAGTCAGATTGCTGGATATGGTTTCGGCTTACGGTGTTTTTGCTAACGAAGGACTAAAGGTTTCTCCCCTATCGATTTTAAAAATTGAGGACTATCAGGGAAATATTATTGAAGAAAATAAAAGAACTCCCAAAAGAGTTTTAGCCCAGGATTCAGCCAAACTCATTAACGATATTTTGTCAGACAATGAAACTCGGGCTCCCATTTTTGGACTGCATTCTCCAATGTATTTTGAAAACTACAAAATTTGTGCCAAAACCGGGACTACCCAGGACTTTAAAGACGGCTGGATTTTAGGTTACCCCATAGGAATTCCCTCAGAATCCAACGGGGCAAGTACTCCTTCAATTGTGGCTGGGGTCTGGGTGGGAAACAATGATAACACGCCAATGTTAAAAGAACCGGGAGTGGTGGTAGCCGGTCCTATCTGGAGAGCGTTTATGGAAAAGGCTTTGTTAAAAAGTCTCTAACGGGGTAAATATTTTTTAATTTCTTCTAATAACTCTTTGGGAGTATATTGGGTTTTAATTAAGTAGGCTCTGGCTCCTAACTCCAGGGCTTCTTTTTTTGCCGCCTGGTCATCATAGTTTGAAAAGGCAATTACCGGAATTTTTGAAGCTGTTTTTACTTCTTTTAATTTTCTTAAAAAAGTAATTCCGTTTTCTCTTGGCAGGAGAATATCAAGTAATATCAAATCCGGTTTTTCTTTTTTTAAACAATCGATTGCCTCTTCAGAAGAAAAAGCCAGGGTTGCTTTGAACCCTTCAAATTCAAATTTGTCCCGGTACATCTCGGCTAAAACTTTTTCATCTTCAATAATTAGAATCTTTACCATATTTGCTTGCAAAAATGGTAACCCCTCACCAATTTTGCCATGCCATTTAAAATAATTTCAGATTTTACAACTAAATTATGTCGAATTCTCGCGACGGCCGGCCCCGAATAGGGGTTTCGTGGGAGAGGCCGTCGCCATAATTGCTCTCGCAAAATTCGGTGACGGGGTGCCATATTATTTGGACGGGGCACCATTCCTTTATATCTTTATTCTATTATAACTCTTAATACCTCTTCAAGCGAGGTGATTCCTTGGGCAGTTTTGACAAAACCGTCTTCAATCATCGTTCTCATTCCTTCTTTCTGGGCTTGAGCCATAATCTGATCAGAGGTTGCTTTTTTAACGATTAATTCTTTAATGGTTTCGGTCACCGGTAATACTTCGAAAATTCCAATTCGACCCGAATACCCTTCAGGAGATTCTTTGGATGGCTTCGGCCGGTAAAATGGAACATCTTTGATATTTCCTTTTGGTTTTAAAAGTTTTTCTTCTTTTAAAATTTCTTCGATTCTCGCCAAATCACAGTATTTTTTTAAATTATTTATTTCCGATTCTGTTAAGGTGTATTTCTCTTTTTCCGGACAGAGTTTTCTGACCAATCTCTGGGCTAAAATAACATTAAGGGTTGAGGAAA
>Ga0315296_10004971_pt1 | contig 10738 bp, 11 predicted proteins | sample YL17G14_18_MG_FD_203921 | JGI IMG/M metagenome (GOLD analysis project Ga0315296, IMG submission 203921) | Sediment microbial communities from Yellowstone Lake, YNP, Wyoming, USA - YL17G14_18 | ecosystem: Environmental > Aquatic > Freshwater > Lake > Sediment | place: USA: Wyoming | collected...
AGGCTGTTACATTTAGACCAGCTTGAATCTGGTTTACCGAGGCTATATTGATTATCTTTCCTTGATGTCTATCGACCATATGCCTTGCCACACACTGACTGCATAAGAAATATCCTTTCAGGTTGATTCTGAGAATCGAATCCCATTCCTCTTCTGAAATTTCTAGAAAAGGTGTTCGTCTAATTATGCCAGCGTTGTTGACTAGAATATCTATCTCACCAAACTCTTTTAGGACACGATTAACCATCTCCTCAACTTGTAATGCTGATGAAGTGTCCGCACGAAAAGCATTGCTTTTTACACCCAGATTCTCGATCTCTTTAACAGTCTTGGCAGCGGCAAGATTGTCCTTGTTATAATTGATGGCTACATTTGCACCTTCTTTGGCAAAAGCTAAGGCTATAGCCCTACCAATACCTCGACTTCCCCCTGTCACTAAGGCAGTTTTGTTACTTAGTTTCATTTTTCAAGTTCACCTATTATCATTTAACGAGCCCTTAATTAAAGCGTTTTCTTTCATTAAAAAATAAATTCTCATTCAAGGATCATATAAAAATGTGGAATGATAATGGAACCTTACACAAAAGATATGTCTATTAATGGCTCTCCGCAGTTAACTGAATACCATACATGATTAAATCGTACTAGACCTTTTTTTGGAGAAATATAGGTCTCTAATACGTTGCCAAAAAGATCCGTCATGTTCCCGATTTCTTGACCGGCATCAACCCTTTGTCCGACTTCAACTTTAGTATGCCATATTCCACCTTGTTTAGCTTTAGGGTTGTAATTTCCCGGATTAATTACCGCCTCTGACATTTCTGGTTTCCCTTCCAAAATATTCAAGTATTTTAGCACGTTTCGAATGCCATCATAGTGGAATTTAATATGACGTTCTCGTACATTAGCTGGTGTACCAGCCTCAGGCATTACATAAGGAATGCCAAATTTGTCTTGTGCGTCTCCTGACGATCCTGGAAGACCTCCTTTTCTTGTAAAGATTATTTTAGTAGGGTAGCATTTTGCCATATCTAGAGACATACGGTTTACTTCATCATTATTACCTTGCATAACAATCACGAATCCCTCTAGGTCTTCAGTGATATCCCCCCCGTGACAATCTATGAAAGCGTTTGCTTTGGATACCAATTTTGAGAAGACTACGTGGGCTGTTCTGTGACTAAGGGTACCATTTGGATCCCCTGGAAACACTCTATTTTGATTTATTTGATCAATAGGGCTTAAAAATGCGGATCTGTGCTCAAACTGTGGCCCGTTTACCACGGGAACTGCTATTACTGCTCCCTTCATTTTTTTAGTATCTAAATCATTAATTGTGCGGATAACCGCTTCTATTCCTGCAAATTCAGTACCATGTGTACCACCAAGAAGGCATAATGTCTTGCCTTCATTTGCACCATTTAATATTGCGACAGGAATTCGGTAAGTGTTAACCGAAGTTGTACCAACATCTAAGAAACCATAAGCTTTCTCGCCAGGTTTCGCAACTATCCCATCTATTTCAATTGTTTTCATATATGTTACCACAACAAACTAGATAATATTTTTTGAAAATGCTATATAACTCTATCGTTACGAAAATTATATATGCGTGCCTATATGAAGGTCGTATATAGCACTATCCTCCACATCCCTCCAATCCCGCCGTGAAATTACTTGTATGCGCTTATCCGCACACACACCATGAGGCAACATGACGCTGCGCCACCAGGCACCGCCAATCGCGCGCACGACCACACCGATGGTCAGCGCTTCCACAGCGAATCAATCTACGCCTGAGCATCCAACGGGTTATAATACGGCCTCCCGTGCACCAGCACCGAGTAACATACCGTCGTCAGCTTCCTCGCAGCTGCCACCAACGCAGCCTTCCGACCACGGCGCTCAGCGACGCCGTGGTAGAACCTCGTCACCGGCGAGTCGACCCTGACGTGAGCCTTCGCCGCCTCCACCATCGCCCACCTCAGCCACCGGGAGCCCTGCCTCGTGATTCCCCCGTGCCTCTCGACGCCTCCGCTGCTCCTGGTGCTTGGCACCAGCCCCGCGTAGCTCGCCAGGTGATCCCCGCCGCTGAACCGCCCGACGTCCCCGATCTCGGCCTTCACCAGGAGGGCGACGTAGTAGCCCACACCGGGTATCGTCATCAGGAGCCTGACCTCGGGGTCGTGGCCGGCCTCGTGCTTCAGCTGGGAGGATACGAACTTGACCTCCCTCCTCAGGGGCTCGATGAGGCGGAGGTAGCAGTCAACCGGCTCCATGCCGAGGCCGTGGAGCCACTCCACGCCCTTGACGGTGAAGAGGCCGAAGCCCGCCGGCGGCTTGACTCCCTCGTATACGAGGGCGTCACGGATCTTGACCTTCAGCTTCGTTACCTGCCGGACCAGGAAGGCCCGGCGCCTCACCTTCTCACGTATCTCGGCGATCCTCCTGGGTGGTATGTAGCTCTCGGGCAACGAGTCCAGCCTCAGCAGCTCCGCCAGTGCTTTGGAGTCTACTCGGTCGCTTTTGATTCTTGCCTCCGCGATGTAGCGGGTCTTCTTGGGGTGGCTGACGGTGACGGTGTATCCCTCCTCTACCAGTTTACAGTACAGCGGGATGATGTATGTCGACGCCTCCATGGCGAGCTTGTCCGGGTGGAGGGGTTCGAGGAACCTTGGTATGTCCTCGTTGGGCATCTTCCTCTGGACGAGTACCTGGCCGTTCGGGTCAAGTACGGTGGCGTAGGTGGATTCCTTGTGGACGTCAAGTCCACAGACGACGGCGCTCATGGGTTGACCTGAGCGCCGCGACGATAAATTCTTCATACATCATCGCGCGCAATATTTGATTTTACCACCTCCGCGCGCGCACTGCTGTAAAAGTTGAAATACATGATCCGGCTGAGTTTCTAGGGACTCTACTTGAAGCTTGTTACTTTCAAGGTTCACACCGAGGAGCGCCTCGGCGCTTTAGTTAGCGACAAGGTCGTCGACCTGAACAGTGCCTATGCTCTAATGCTCAAGGATCAGGGGAAGGAGTTCCCCAAGAGGCACGCAACCGCCCTCATCCCACCGAATATGATCGGCTTCCTCGAGGGAGGAGAGGAGGCAAAAAAGACCGCCGAGACTGTCCTAAAATGGTTGGAGAAGAAGCCGAAGGACACTGTCGGTGTCGATGGGGAGAAGCTGGTCCTCGGTGATGAGGCCCGGCTTATGGCGCCGCTCCCCCGCCCAGGAAAACTGTACTGTGCCGCTGTAAACTACTATGACCACGCTACTGAGAGAATGGCTGACAAGCCGGAGGAGAGGAAGAAGGAGATCAACCGCCTTAAGAGCCTCAAGCTCACCATCCCCGACTGTTTCCAGAAGCAGCCGAGCCTCGTCGTCGGCCCTAACGATCCCATCATCAAGCCAAATGCCAGCGACAAGCTCGACTACGAGAACGAGCTAACAGTCGTCATCGGCAAAAAGGGAAAGGATATTCCCCTCAACAATGCTTACGACTTCATTGCCGGCTACACAGTGATGATCGACGTCAGCTTCCGCGACCAAGGCTTCCCTCAGGACATCGACTTCCGCCTCTACAAGGGCGACGTCAATTGGACTAAAGGAAAAGGGATGGATAACGCCGCCCCCATGGGGCCCTGCATAGTTACCTCGGACGAGATCATGGATCCCTATAAGCCGCCACTTAAGCTGTTAACACGCGTCAATGGAAAGACCAGGCAGAATGGCGGCGTTACAGACATGATCATTGACATCCCCCATCTCGTTAGCTACCTAAGTAAAGGGACGACCCTTAACCCTGGAGACGTCATCATGACCGGTACCTGTGCTGGCGTCGCGGCCAGCTGGGGGCCAGATGGTTTCCTCAAGGTCGGCGATGTCCTAGAATGTGAAATCCACCCCATCGGCGTCCTTAAGCACAAAGTCGTCGAGGATAAGGGTCCTGTTTAAGGGATTTCCCTTTTTAAAATTTTTTTGAAAGTAATTTATTTTCAGCCGCCGATTTCTGATAGATTCCTTTGAATAGAGATGTTCCGCGAGGTAAAGGCGCGCGCGCATAGGTTACTTTCATGAAGAGTTTTATTAAAATTTATGGGCCTCCAGTTCTGAAAGCGATTAAAACACTTGAAAAAATGTCAATAGATATGCCTCAAGTATGCATAATGGATGTTTCTCTTAAAGAAGCCAGCTACGATTCTGGATCTGGGAGTCAAATGGGAAGTATAGATATAAGTCGAGCTATAAGTTTTTTTGGTGAATTAGGGGATATTACTAAAGAACGATGCAGTAAAATTATAAGTAAATCTGGAGAAGAACTTGGAGATTATGATTTCTTCTTTAAGTGGTTTAATAAACCTAACCAAAATGAGTTAAATAAACTCATAGAAAAGGTAGATGAAGTATTAACGCCATTAGGTGTAAGGTACACAATAACCACAAAATGATTTCATTTTTTCATTGTCATATTTTTATAAGTGTAGTAAATTTGTAATATAGAGGATTCGTATTAACCTCGTTTTCTGTCTGTACCCATCGAATTAACCAACAAACAAGTTACAACGACACCTAAAAGCCATCAACCACCACTGAAACCCGCCCCAGGCACCAAAACAGCAGCCAAAACACACGAGAAAAACCCGCCTAAACCCCCAGAAAACACTCTAATCACCCTCAAACGACCCCCATCCGGCCCCTCCCACCGGAGATCGATGGCTCACGCTCCTATGTTGATTTACCCTTCCACCCTATCCTTCAACAGTCGACCTTATATCACCTTCCCCCTTAACCCACATGGGCTCTCCGAGCGGGCATGCTCCTATTCGCGGTCCACCGCCGCACTATGGTGCTTCGCCTCGGCCGCCCCAATCTACGGACGCGGACAAGCCGCAGCGTGAGCCACGGGGTCGCCACTATGGCTGGAACGGCCTCCCAGCCTTCAGCATACAGTAGACAGCCACCAGCATCTTCCGAGCCGTAGCCGTAGTCGCCACCTGATGAGACTTCTTCCTAGCCAGCCTCCTGTGGAACCTGGTCAGCCTCGTATCGTAGCGCAGATGGACGTGAACCGCCTCAACCAGAGCCCAACGGAGCCACCTGCTCCCCTCCCTCGTGATCCCGCCGTACCGCGTCGTGTCGCCGCTCCTCCTGACCGATGGCACAAGCCCCGCGTAGCTGCACAGCTTCTCCGCGTCGGGGAACCGGTCCACGTCCCCGATCTCCGCGACTAGAAGCAGCGCGATGTAGTATCCGACGCCGGGTATGGTCTGGAGGATCCTGGCCCGCTCATCCAGCTCCGCAGCCCTCTTGAGCTCCCCCGAGATGAGGACTATCTGCCGGTCTAGGGAGTCGATCACAGGGAGGATCTGGTTGACCGCGTCTATGTTTAGGCTCCTCAGCAGAGCCATCCCCTTTTTGGTGAACAGCGGCGTCCCCGGATCTACGTCACGCTTGGTGAGCTCGGCGTGGATCCGGTTCTTGAACCGTGTCCGAGTAGACACGAGGAAAGCCCGTCTCTTCACCAGGTCCCTGAGCTCGCGGATCTCCTTGGGCGGCACGTAGCTCTCGGGGAGTAGGTTCGCCCTTAGGAGGTGGGCGAGGGTCTCCGAGTCTATCTTGTCTGTCTTGACCTTCGCCTCCGCTATCGCCTTCACCTTGAGCGGGTGGGCGAGTCTGACGTCGTATCCCTCCTCCTCGAGTGTCTGGTATGGTTGCTGCCAGCAGTAGCCGGATTCCATCACGACCCTGGCCTCTCCGATGTCCTCCATGAAGGATCTGAGGGCGCCCGGGCTGTTGGTGAAGCGGTCCCTCTTGAGGACGGCTCCATCCTCGTCCATCACGGTTCCCTGGATGACGCGTTTGTGCACGTCCAGTCCAACGTACTTCAACTCCTCTTCCTCCTCCGTATGGTATGGTCTGTCTTCTTCTTCGTAGGAAGGGAAAATCAAACATGCCATCTACGAACAGACGCCCAGCGAACCCAGCTGCAGCAGATTAAAGCACAGACAAGAGAACACCAGCTTAACCCGAACCCTAGGAAGACTAGTCACAAGCACACGACCCCCATGGAACACACGCTTGATGACGGCGAACGTCCTCTCAACAGGCCTTCTCCTAGATCCGATACGCCGGTTCCGCCTCTTATCCAGCTCGCCGAGAGGGTGACCCCGGACTCCGTTTCATCGTCGCATCCCAGCCTCGAGGCTCCACGCCGAAGTAGCCCTTATCCCGGTACACCACCTCACCAAGCTCCGACAGGTCAACCCTGCTGTCGTGCACCGACGCCGACGACGCCTCCATAGCCCGAATGAGACCCAGGTCGAGGTCCGTCTTCACGTGCAGCTTATACCCGAACACTGACCCCTTCAGCCTCTTCGCCCAGTCACCATCCCGGCTCCTCCGAGTCAACGCGTCATCCCCGCGGGGCTTGCTACTCTGACCCGGGTCCGCCTCGATGAAGCTCGCATCCTAGGCGACTCCCTTCCTCACCCTGAGGCCCTTAGCGTCTAGCTGCCTCTGCAGCTCCGCCCACACCAGCTCATCGGTCCGGGTGACGGCGAGGCGCTCCCGGAACTGCCAGACCGCCGAGTAGTCCGGCGGCTGCTCCGGGAAGCCGAGGAATCGCTGGAAGCTGATCCTGTCCGAGGCCTGCCTCTCCAGCTCAGGGTCGCTGAGCCCGATCCACTGCTGGAGCACCAGCAGCTTCACCATCACCACCTCGTCGGTGTTGGGTCATCCTCCCTGCGGGGTGTCATTTCTGTACATTGCCTTGATTATGGGTCGGAACCGCTCCCAGTCGATCTGTTTGTCTATCTTGGCGAGTCTGTCGCCGAGTCGTCTGACCTTCTCGTAGGCCTGCCGGAAGATATACGATGTGAAGGAGTCCATGTGGTGTCTCTATCGATCCTGATCTCTTATGTTGAGGGTTCTCCTTCCCCGTTCCCTTCTTCATTCGTCCTCCCTTTAACCCTTCCCCGACCCGAGGCACACCAAGCGGCATTCTCTTATTCGCGGTCCACATCCGTGCCCGCACCATGGCTCTCCGCCTATACGCACCCCAATCTAAAAGGTTAACCGAGGGGGAGTAAAATCAGAGGTTAATCCAAATTCTCTATATAATTATCTTAAAAATTCAAATCGTTAATCTAATGACAATTTGAATTATGCTTAATTCATTTGATAGAGAAAATTAAGTTTGGACTAAACTAAGTTTTTAAGAGTTTCTTGCATTCTATCAAAGATTTCGTTTATAATGGCTTCGCTGGTGGCTATTACAAGTCGGAGATGACCTTCGCCACCAGGGCCATAATGGGTACCGGAAGCAAAGCCAAGGCGTGCCTTATCCAGCATATATTTTTGTAATTCATCACTTTTCATGCCGTAATCGAATCTAGGAAACATTTGGTAAGTCCCCTCTATTTTTGGGCAAACAACTTTTGGCGTCTCTTCAAATCGCTTCTCGCATATGGCACGGATTTTGTGGAGGTGCATCATCATTCCATATCTATACCAATCTAGAGTTTCGTCTAGCATCACTGGAATAGCTGCCATCGCTAGTGAAGCTATAGGGGGATCTCTAAATACTACCCCTTCACCGATATACCTAAGACGCTTCATCATTTCTTTGTTCATTGCGCATAAATAGCCCATTCTGAGGCCACTGACATTAAAAGTTTTAGAGAATCCCCAACATGTCATTGTAAGCCTTTCAATATCTGGGTTGAGAGATGCGAGCGAGATATGCTTTCTGCCGTCGAATATGATATCCTCCCAAACTTCATCGACCCATACAGGTATGTTGTTGTCAACTGCAACGTCAGCAACACCCTTAAGCTCCTGCTTTGTCATAACCCTCCCGGTAGGGTTATGGGGATTACAGATGACTATCAGCTTTGATTTTTTTGTTATAACTTCCTTTAGTTTTTCAATATTGAAGTTATAGCCCTCCTCTTGAAAAATATCCCAATAGATCGGCTTCGTATTTGTTCTTTCAATAGCTCTTAAGAAAGGACCATATGCGGGATTATTGACTATAACTTCGTCCCCTTCCTTGCAGGCATACTGGATAGCTAACCACATGGTTGCAGTAACAGCGTGCGTGATCATGACATCATTAGCCGTTGCCTTTATACCATTCCGATGTACTATCTTTGCTGCCATTATTTCCCTATACTTTTCTATCGTTCTATCCCCCATGTAAAATACATCTTGATTATTTACTCCATCCATTAATGCCTTCATAATTTCAGGTGCGACAGGAAAATCAGTTTCTGCCAAAGATAGAGGGATAACCCCATTTGGGTGAGAATGCCACTTTTCAGTTCTCTTACTCGCTAGCATGCCTTCAATAGTAGCAGAGTTGAAAAAATTTTTATCAATCATCATAATTGAGATGAATCCTTAGGTAAATTTATATTTTGCGGTTTACTCACAATTGATCAATTGAGATAAACAGTCAAAGTAGATGGCTAACTTCGAATCAAAAGATTTTAATTCAAGTCCTTTTTTCAAAGATATAAATGAAACTCAAAGGTAAGGTTGTGATAGTGACCGGCGGGTCCCGCGGCATAGGAAAGACCATTGCATTAACCCTCGCCCGAGAGGGAGGCCATATAGCGGTAAACACGTCAAGGGTGTAAACGAAGCCAACAAAGTGGTTGAAGAGATCAAGGCCATGGGCGGCAAAGCCATGCCCGTCATGGCAGATGTCTCACAGAGGAGCCAGGCAAAAAAGATGATAGACGAGGTCATCAAGACATTCGGCAGGGTTGATATCCTAGTCAACAACGCGGGCATTGGCACTGGTGGGACCACGTTGGATACAACTGAGGATGTCTGGGACAGGACGATAGCGGTGAATCTGAAAGGCCCCTTCAATTGCACCCAGGAGGCCGCGAAGCACATGGTGCAGCAGAAATACGGGAAGATCATAAATACCTCCTCTATTTCCGGCCTCGGTGGCGCTTCGGTGGGTGAGCTCGCCTACTGCTGTGCTAAAGCTGGCCTCATCGCCATAATGAAGGTCTTCAGGAACGTGGATTACAGGCCCAAGAGGTTCCCGGGCCTCGTCTTCAAGCTGAAGCGGCCGAAGACGGCGACCCTGATCTTCACCACGGGGAAGATGGTGTGCACGGGGGCGAAGTCGGAGAAGGAGGCCTTCGGCGCGGTGAGGAGGGTTGTTCGGGAGCTGAGGAAGGAAGGCTTCATAATAAGTAGGAGTCCGAAGATCGACGTCGTGAACGTCGTTGGAACCGCGGACGTCGGAGGCGAGATCGATTTGGAGGCGATGTCCGACGTCTTGGAGAACGTTATGTATGAGCCTGAGCAGTTCCCCGGCGCCATCTACAGGATGACAGATCCCAAAGTGGTCCTGCTGGTATTCGCCTCGGGGAAGCTCGTGATCACCGGGGCCAAGAGGGAGGAGCAGGTCCATGAGGCCGCCGACAAGATCAGAGCCATCCTCATCGATCATGAACTGCTTCACTAGGGGAAATGCCTCTCATCCACGTTCGGGCTTGAACCTATCCAGGTCCAGGACCCTTTTCAGCTCCGTGTACCTGTTGCGTATGGTTACCTCGGTCACGTCCGCCGCCTCCGCCAGCACCTTCTGGGTGCGATTCTCTTCGTTCATGACGCAGGCCATGTAAAGGGCCGACGCGGCGAGGCCCATGGGGTCCTTGCCGACGGTTATCTTCAGCCGGTCAGCCTCCCCCAGGATCTCTATGGCCCTCCGCTGGGTCTCCTCCCCGACTTCAACCTTTGATGCGATCCTGGGAACGTTGAGCTGGGCCCTCTGAACGGGCATGTGAAGGCCCAGCTCCCTGATCAGCAGCCTGTAGCAGCGGGAGATATCCTTCTCGTCGATGGTGCTGACACGGGCTATCTCGCTCAGCGTCATGGGCGTCCGTGTGACCCGGAGGGCAGCGTAGAGGGAGGCTGCGACCATGGCCGAGATGCTTCTTCCCCGGACGAGCCCCTCCTTCAGGGCCCTCCGGTAGATGACGGCCGCCTGCTCCTTGACGGCTCGGGGGACGTGAAGCCTGTCGGTGAGGCCTTTGCATTTCAGGTCTATGGCACGTTCCAAGCGGGCCTCCCGACTCTTAATTGGCTTATTTTACGCCATTTACGCCAACTCTTAACGCCCAATTTTATCTCTATTTGATTAGAGATTATTGTTTTAATGGTTGTTTTAGGGTGCCATTCATTTTTATGGTTTAGAAAAGCACCAATTCTTTTATTTTGCGTTAATTTACATCAATTATTATCTGCGTTTGGGAACATACCTCATGCTGATGGTTATCCTTTTTCTGCTACTTGATCTTGATATATTTCTTATTTGTTTGTTATATTTTGCTCCAGAGGCAGTGGGGGGCGACGAACTGGCCCGGGGCGAAGCTCTTCTGCCCTCCCATCCTGGCGAGGACCTCTCCTTTCAGGCTGAGGATGCTCACCCTTGACATGAGCTCCGCGATATATACGCGCCTTCTCTCGTCTATGTAGATGTCACACGGCCTAGCCAGCCCTGGCCACTCCTCGACGTATCCGCCTCCGAGGGTGAAGACCTGTATCCGACCGTTCTGGCGGTCGGCGACGTAGACCCTTTCTCCTTTGACCCAGACGCCGTGGGGGAGGTTGAACTGGCCCGGGCCTGCGCCCGGCTCGCCCCATGACTGGATGAGCTCGCCGTCCCGCGAGTACCTGTGGACCCTGGAGTTGGCGTAGCCGTCACTGATGTA
>Ga0315296_10004973_pt1 | contig 10737 bp, 9 predicted proteins | sample YL17G14_18_MG_FD_203921 | JGI IMG/M metagenome (GOLD analysis project Ga0315296, IMG submission 203921) | Sediment microbial communities from Yellowstone Lake, YNP, Wyoming, USA - YL17G14_18 | ecosystem: Environmental > Aquatic > Freshwater > Lake > Sediment | place: USA: Wyoming | collected...
GGCCATCTACGAATTCGAGACGAAGGAGGGGACGGCCAGGGCCTTCTACCAGGTCCAGACGACGACCCAGCACGGCGGCTTCTACGAGACCTTCATGGGCGAGAACGGCTCGCTTGTCCTGTCCGAGATCCCCCAGCGCGGCAACTGGGCCATGCGCGAGCCCCACGCCCCCGAGTGGGATTCCCTGGCCAAGGCGGGCCTGCTCCAATCCGAGACCGTGCCCATCCAGAAATCGACGACGAAGAACATCTACATCGACGTCCGCGTGACGGCCGAGGCCGGGCGCTGGCCCCTGCCGGTCGAGCTGGCCAAGCCGGCCCACCAGCCGCATCTCGAGAACTTTTTCGACGCCATGCGGCGGGGCATACCGCTCACCTGCCCGGCGGAGCTCGCCTACGAGTCCTGCGTCGCCGTGCTCAAGGCCAACGAGGCCGTCAAGGCCCGGCGGGTCGTGGACTTCCGGCCGGAGCAGTTCAAAGCATGAGCCGCGCCGGACGATTGGCCCTCGGAGCCCTCGGGATCGCGCTGGCCGCTGTGTTCGCCCTTGTTGCGTCGAGCGCCGCCTCGGCCGCGGCCCAGGAGGCCAAGCGCACGATTTGGGACGGCAACCGGACGACGCCGGCCCACCTCATCCCCCTCCGCGACGAGAACGACGAGCCCATCATTCCGACCGAGACGGATCCCCTGCCGTATTCGGCCCGATTCACCTGCGGTCCGTGCCACGACTACGGGACGATCCGAAGCGGCTGGCACTTCGGGGCCATGACGGCGGAGAAGAGCGGCCGGCCCGGAGAACCCTGGCTCCAAGTCGATGCGAAGACAGGGACGATCCTGCCGCTTTCATATAGAAAATGGGCCGGAAGCTACGACCCCAAGGCCGTGCGCCTCACGGCCTGGGATTTCACCCTTCTCTTCGGCCGGCACATGCCCGGGAGCGGCCCCGCGGAACCTCCGGACGAGGAGGTCCTGGCCCATCCTGAGGCGCGCTGGAACGTCTCCGGGAAAGCCGAGGCGAACTGTCTCGCCTGCCACAACAAGTCGGGACGCCAGGACCACAGCGAGTGGGCCAAACAGGTCCTTCGCGAGAACCTGCGCTGGGCGGCCACGGCGGCCGGCGGCGTCGGCGAGGTCGGCGGCATGGCCTCCCGGCTCAAGGAAACGTGGGACATCATCGACGGGCCCAACCTCGACGACCACGAGTGGGCCGTCGTCCCGTCCGTCAAATACAGGACGGCCGACTTCGACTCCAAGCACCGCTACTTCTTCGACCTCAACTACCAGCCGTCGGACGACCGCTGTCTGGCCTGCCATTCGGTTTCGCCCAAGGACGAGGCCCAGTGGAGCGCCGACGCCGACGTTCATTCCACGGCCGGCCTGAAGTGCGCCGACTGCCACAGGAACGACCTCGGCCACGCCATCGTCCGCGGCTACGAGGGCGAGGCGGCCGAGACCGGGAACCGGACAGCGGAATCGTTCACCTGCCGGGGCTGTCATCTCGGCGAGAACGCGGCGGGCGAGAAGTCGGTCATCCCGGGCCGACTCGGCGCCCCCGCCCCCAAACACACCGGCATCCCTCTCGTCCATTTCAAGCGGCTTTCGTGCACGGTCTGCCACTCGGGGCCGAAGCCGAAGGAGGGCTTCACCCGGGTGAGGACCTCGAAGGCCAACCGCCTCGGCATCTACGGCGTCGCGACCTGGTCGACGGACATGCCCCAGGTCATCGAGCCGGTTTACGCCAAGGACGCGGGTCACAAGATCTCCCCGCACCGGCTCGTCTGGCCGGCCTTCTGGGCGAAGAGGACCGGCAAGGAGGTCACGCCTCTCCAGCCGGCGGTTGTCGAGGCCGCGGCGGGCGACATCCTCAAGCCCGAAGAGCGGATCGCCCAGGTCCTCATCGCCCTGACGCAGGTCATGGCCGACGACGAAATGCCCGTCGTCGTCTCGGGCAAGTTCGTCTTTGCTCCGAACGTGGACGGCGGCGTTGACGCGGCGGATCGCCCGGGGGCCAAGGCGGACGGGCCGGTTTTCTGGGGGATCAGGAAAGGCGGAGACGTTCTGCCGCTCGTCCCGGATTTCGACCCGGCCGCGGCCGACAAGGACCCGGCCGTCGAGACGAGGTTCCAGGAGTTCCTGCAGGCATTGGGCACGGTCGCCGGCGCGCCCGGCCGGCCCGTCATCGTCGTCAAGAAAACGCTCTACCGGCTGGTCGACGGATCCTTGGACATGTCGGAGGTGTCGGCCGAGCTCGCCGAAGCTGCGGGCCCCGGCTGGCTCGTAGAGGGAAGATTTCTGCCCCTCGCCTCAGACTTCGACCTCCGGACCGTGACCGCGAAAGCCGGGACCGAACAGACGCTGACCGAGGAGCAGGTCGCGCTCGTCCTCGGGGCGCTGGCGAAGCCCGCCGAGGACACCGAGTTCATTTACATCTCCGGCGGCCGGATGTTTCGGCTCGACAAGGACGGCAAGCTCGAGGCCGGAGAACTTGCGGCGGCTGAACCCGTCACTTGGCCCCTGGCCCACAACGTGCGGCCGGCCCAGCAGTCGCTCGGCTGGAACGGCTGCACGGACTGCCACAGCGGCGGCTCGAACTTTTTCTTCACCAAGCTCAAGGGCGAGGGCCCGCTCCTGACGAAAGCAGTCGAAAAACGCTCGGCCTCGTCCTTCATGGGCCTCGGCGGCCTCTTCCAGAGGTTCTTCGGGCTGTCTTTCATCGTCCGGCCTGTCTTCAAGGTCGTCCTGGCCGTTTGCGCGGTCGTCGCCGGGTCGCTCGTCTTCCTGGCCGGACTTCTGGCCCTCGGCCGACTGGCCGGGTTCCTCGAGAAAAGGTGAGTGCCATGCTGTTCACGATCATCACCGTTCTCTCGGCGCTGGGACTATTCGCCGGTCTCACTTTTCACCGCTTCTGGACGACCCGCGAAGAGGCGAAGTCGACCATCCTCTACGCCGAGATCTTCAAGAAGTATTTGGCCTGGCTCGCCCTGCGGACGATCCAATCGTCCCGCCAGGCTTCGCCCAAAGCCTGGTGGAATTACCTCAAGGCCCTGCCCCTGTGGCGTCTTCCCGACCTTGAGAAATGGCTTTTCATCGGCTTATACGGGAGCTTCGCCTACCTCGCGGCGAGCGGTTTTTTCTTCGCCATTTTCGTCCCGCGCGGGCTCTTCGGTTATCCCCTCGTCGGCCACGTCATGGCCGGCGGCCTCTTCGCGGCCTGCCTCGCCGTTATCGTCATCTTCAAGGGTCGGAATTTCATCTCCGTCCCCAAGCCGGTCAACCTGAGCCTGGCCGTATTGGACCCTAGGAAGATGGGCATCACGGCTGCCAGGGTCAGGTTCGCGGCCTTCTGGTTATTCGTCGCGGCCGGATTCCTGCTGACCTTGTCAGCCCTCCTGCCCATGCTCCCTCTCCTCCGCACTCCGGGACAGAAGTTCCTGTTCGAATTTCACAGGTACAGCGCCCTGGCCTCGGTCCTGGCCGCCATGATTTTCGTCGGCCTGAAGGCCTTCGACGCGGCCCGGCCTTGATCCTGGGATTCCCGGTCCAGCCGGGGACCGCTCATTTCGTCCGCGGCGATGAGTCGCGCTCGCTGTTATCATAAACCCCGACGAGCTCGACGGCCCGGCCGTCCTTGACGACGAACTCCACCCGGAAGTAGTCGAGGCCTTCGACGGCGAAGAGGGTCGCGGTCAGCGGAACCAGCCGGTATTTCGGGCCGGTCCGCTGGTAAAAAAGGGCGCCGTTCTCGAAGGTGACCTTGCGCTCGCCGTACACGCCGGCGTACATTGCCAGGGTCTTTTCGTCGACGCGCGGCGGGTTCTGTTTGGCCTTCTCGCCGACGAGGATCCAATCGTACTCCGCCTTTCGCTGCGGTTCGGCCGCTTTGGACGCGAGCTTTTCCAGGGCCATCGTATAGGCCCGGTCGTAGGCCTGGGCGGCCGGGACCGCGACGTCCGGCGTGACGCCGGTGCCTTCCCAGTTCGTCTTGGAGACAGGGTTGATGGCCCGGGCAATGGGCACCCGGAGGATGAAGTCCTCCTGGACGATCATGGCGTCGGTCGGGTGGGCGCCGCCGCCGGTCGTCTCGCCGATGATGGTCGCCCGCTTCAGGTTCTTCATATTATAGGAGAACTCCTCCGCCCCGGAAAACGTGCGGGAGCTCGTCAGGATGTAGAGGTCGGCGGCGACAGGCTTCGGGCCCGGGACATAGGGCATTGTCCAATAGTTCTCGGTCGTGTCCGCGGCCCGGTAGTAGAGGTCATTAAGATGGGCCGGCTGGGGGAAGAAGTAGGAACTGATGAGCTGGATCTGAGCCGGGTCGCCGCCGCCGTTCTGGCGGAGGTCGACGATGATCGCGTCGCAGTAGGCCAGAAAATTCATCGCCGCGACGGCCGTCGCTCCGGCCTGGTCGGGGGACTGAAAAATCCGGAAGTCGAGGTAGCCGATGTTCCCGGGAAGCCGCTCCACCTTGCGGAAACCGAAGTTGTCCCGCCTGGAGGCTTGGAGGCGGCGTTCGCGGACTTTTTTCGCCTCCTCCTCGCTCTGGCCCATGATCCGTCTGATGTCGGCCGCCGTCTCCGGGTCAAGCGCGAAGCCCAGGTGCCTGTCCTTGCTCGCCGCGGCCAGGTCCAGAGAGACAGCCCCGGCGAATTCGGCGGCGCCGGAAAATTTTCCGTAGTCGCCGTTCTTGAGCCGGCTCCTGATGAGGTCCTCCATCTTCTTGGCCGTTTCGGCGAAGATGTAGTTCTTATTCAGGAGCGTCGAGATCTCGTCGACGATGGCCTGCTTTTTGGCCGCCTCGATGGTGGGGGTCTTCGGCTCCTGGCCGGAAGCGGGGGAGCCCCAGAGCGCCAGAAGCGCGATTATGGCGATCAGCCATCGGATTGTCTTGGACATGTTGAACCTCTTCGAGTCTATTGAGAAAGTATCCGCGTCATCGCGTCCAGCTGGCCGGGCGCGACGGACACGGGAGAAGACCTTTGATGAGCAGGTCGGCGATGCGACCGACCTGGTCCTCCACTTCTTCCCTCCGGCCCAGCTCACGGGCCGACAGGTTGAACGGGAGGAGGGAATTGGTGCCCCGGATGAGCACGAAAGAGATCGTCCGGGGGTCCGCGCATTCGAGGGAGCCGAGGCGGGCGCCCTCCCGGAGGACGTCCTCGAGCACGGCGGCCTCTTTTTCGAAGTGTGCCTCACGACGTGCCAGGAGCGCCGTCCTCACCGACGACAGGAGGTCGTTGAGGTTCTGGGAATAATGGACGACGCTGTCGAAACGGAAGAGGACCCGGAGGACGAGCATTTTACGGAGGCGCCTGTCGGAAGAGTCGGACGAGGCGGCGATCTCCAGGAGCCTTGCGACGAGCCTGTCAGCGATTCTGTCGATGTGGGCCAGGATCAGTTCCTCTTTTCCCGGGAAGTGAAGATAGATCGTGCCCTTGCCGATCCCGACCTGCCGGGCCACGTCTTCCATGGTCATCTTCTTGTAGCCGTACTTGGCCAAAAAGATGTCCACCGCATCCAGGATCAGGTCACGGATGTCTTCGCGTCTGGCTATCTGTCTCATTTTGACTTATGACCCATATTGTATTTAAGTCATATTAATATGTCAAGCAACCCTGCGAAGGGGGCTCCGTTGATGATTTATGGGAGCTTGTTAGATAGACCGCCGCCTTTGACTTGCGCGATTAGCCCATCGACCGTAGTCACAAACGCGAATCCGAATGCCAGGTTCAAGAGGCTCGCCAGGTGCATCTCCTCGGTGATCGTCCCCGTCCCATCAGCCGGAATGAACACTCGATAATCCTGGAAGTACGCGTCCCGCGCCGTCGATTCACAGCATAGGTTGGTCATGATGCCGGAAACAACCAGATCCTCAATTTTCAGGCAGCGAAGGACCGTTTCGAGGTCTGTATTGTAGAAGGCGGAGTAGCGGTGCTTGGTGATCACCTTCTCGCCCACCAGTGGCCTCAGCTCGGGATGGATCTCGCTGGCCTCGCTCCCTTCGAGGCATTTGCCTTCCCACCACCAATCCATGATGCCCAGGTCCGAGCCGTTCGGATGATGCACGTGCCGGGTGAAGATCACGGGACGCCCCGCCGCCCGGAAGGCCTCCATCAGACGCTTGATGGTCGGGAGAGCGGCCGGCCCGCCGCATGTGTATGTGGGGGATGTGGGATCCAGGAAAAACATCTGCATATCGACAACGAGCAGGGCGCTGGCGGTGGCGTTCAAGCGCATCTTATGCTGGTTGTAGCGGTCAATTCTCTCCAGCCAAGCTGCGGCTTTCGACCTGATCGTCCTCGTCGTAACGTAGGATTTCATGATGGATGCCCCCCCCGATCGATGGTAAGTTCGCCCGTCTTCAACGGCAGCAAGAGCCCGCTCCCTACGATACGATGATGATCGCCTCTCCCGCGACGGCGTCGAACTTACAAACTTCGTAGCACGCGCGGCACTTGATGCACTTGCTCTGGTCCAAGTTGTGCGCCTGGGAACGGGGACCGGAAATGGCCTTCGTCGGGCAGACCTTGACGCACATCTGGCACCCCGTACAGCGGTCGGGGATGATGCGGAAGGTAACGAGCTCGCGGCAGACGGCCGCCGGGCAGCGCTTGTCGACGACGTGGGCGATGAATTCGGAACGGAAGTACTTAAGGGCGCTGAGCGCCGGGATGGGCGCTGTCTGACCGAGGCCGCAGAGCGAGCTGTTCCGGACGATATGGCCGAGCCTTTCCAGCTTGTCGAGGTCCTCCTCCGTGGCTTTGCCCGAGGCGATCTTTTCGAGAAGCCCCACCATATGACGCGTACCGACCCGGCAGGCCACGCACTTGCCGCACGATTCGCTCTGAGTGAAGGACAGGAAGACCCGGGCCGCGTCGACCACACAGGTGTCTTCGTCCATAACCATGATCCCGCTCGACCCCATGATGGATCCCGCCTCTTGCAGGGAGTCGAAGTCGAACGGCATCTCGATCTTCCCGCCCGGCAGGAATCCCCCCGAAGGCCCGCCCGTCTGGACGGCCTTGAGGCTTTTTTTATTCGGGATGCCGCCGCCGATCTCATAAATCAGAGTTGAGAGGCGGGTCCCCATGGGGACCTCGGCGATGCCGGAATTGACGATCTTGCCCGTGAGCGAGACGACCGCCGTCCCCGTGCTCTTGGCCGTGCCGATGGACGCGAACCAATCCCCTCCCCGGGAGATAATGGAGGGAACGCAGGCCAAGGTCTTGATGTTGTCGATGATGGTCGGCTTCCCCCAAAGACCCTTGGTCGCAGGGAAGGGCGGCCGGCTTCGGGGCATGCTCCGCGACCCTTCGAGGGAGCTCAGAAGGGCCGTCTCTTCCCCGGAAACGAAGGTCCCGCCGCCCTCGAAAACTTCGACATCGAAATTGAATTTCGAGCCCAGGACCTTTGTCCCGAGATAGGTTCTTCCGTAGGCCTGATCAAGGGCCGTCCGAGCCCGCCTGGCGGCGAGCGAATATTCCGCGCGGCAATACATGAAGCCCCGGGAAGCGCCGACCGCGTAACCGAGAATGGCCAGCCCTTCAATGACGGTGTGCGGATCCGCCTCAAGAAGGCTCCGGTCCATGAAAGCGCCGGGAGCGCTTTCGTTGGCGTTGCAGATGACGTACTTCTCATCTCCCGGCTGCCGGCGACAGACGTCCCATTTGTACCAAGTCGAGAATCCCGCCCCCCCGCGGCCCCGCAGCCCTGATCGCTTAACCTCTTCGACGACCTGCTCCGGCGTCATGGACGTCACGACCTTCTCCAAGCCCCGATAGCCGCCCCGGTCCTCATAGTCGTCTATTTTTTCGGGATTGACCACGCCGCAGTTGCGCAGGATGAGCCTCTGCTGGTTCTTGTAAAAGACGATATCCTCGTAGCGGGGAACGGCTTCTTTGGTGACCGGGTGGCGGTAGAACAGGCGCTTGACCGGTTCTCCGCCGGCGAGATGGGACTCCGCGATCTCGTTCGCGTCGCCGGGCTTGACCTGGCAATAGAAGATCCCCCCGGGCTCGACGACCACGATCGGACCTTTCTGGCAGAAGCCGTGGCATCCGGTGAAGCCCACTTCGACTCTGTCGACAAGGCCCATCCGGATGACGGCTTCTTCGAGGGCCGCCCGGATTTCAGCCGATTTCGCGGACGCGCAGATCGTGCTTTCACAGACGAGAATCCTTGTCTTGGGAGCAGGGGTCTTCTTTTCTCCCGGGGGCCGTGTTGGAGGCTTCGGTCGACGGACGTTCATGAGGGTTTCTCCGGAGAATCCAGCGATTCCACGAGCCGCATGAAAGTGACCCTGTTCATCCTGCCGTAGACCTCGTTGTTGACGACGATGACGGGGGCCATGGCGCAACAGCCCAGGCATCCGACGCCCTCGAGGCTGAACTTCCGGTCCGGTGTCGTCTCGCCGTGACCGAGGTTCTTTTCGATCCTCATCGCCTCCATGAAATTCGGAGCCCCCCCGACATGGCAGGCGTTTCCCAGGCAGACCTGGATGTGATGCTTCCCCGGCGGCTGGAAGCGGAATTGGGGGTAGAACGTGGCCACCCCATAGATTTCATTCTCGGAGACCCGGAGTTTTCGAGAGATGAGCCTGACCGTCTCCCGCGAAAGATATCCCTCCGTCTCTTGGACCTTTTTCAGGAGAGGGAGAAGGCTTTTCCGCCTCTCCCGGATTCTATGCTGGACAGCGTCGGGCATCAGAACCGCCATCTCGGCCTCCTCTCAGACTCCGGTCTCATCGCGCTCGATGATCAGGCTCCGGGCGCCTTTTTTTATAGATGTCTCTCAGGGCATGGATCCGGTCTTGGGAGAGAAAAACACATTCCCCGATTTCATCTCTGCCCAGGGCCGCGTCTTCTGCATGGCTCCGGCAGGTCGGGGCGCCGCACAGGCCGCAGTTCAGCATGGGCAGGGCTTTCAGGAGCTCGGCCGCCCGTTTCTTTCTCTCGACGCGTTCCCGCAGGCCGATGTCCTTTCCTTCGGTATTCCGGGGCTTCAGCGGGGCCCGCAAAGAAAAATCCTCTTCAGCGAACCGCCGGTCGACCTCCCGCAGGAACTCGGGCGAGGGCTCCGACCGGCTGGAAACCAGGCGGAGGTTCTTGCTGCGGGCGACGTAGAGGTTTTCGACCGTGAGGTTTCCACCGATGCAGGCTCCTTGGCAGGCATGGCACTCCAAGAACTCGACGTTGCGTATTTTGCCTTTTTCGACGTCGTCGAAGACCTTGGTGATGTTGGAGAGACCCTGGAGCGGAAGGTAGTGCTCTCGCAAGAGATTGGGGAATTCCCCCTCCGGGGCCCCCGAAAGGAACCACTCGCCGGAACCCCCATCGGGTTTCGCGGCGTCCGCAACGCCCGAACTTTTCCGCATGATGGCGAGGAGGTCATTGTAGATTTGCGAAATGCCGACGGCGCCGTCCAAGTAGCTTCCGGCCCCTTCCGCCGGCTGGAGGATGGAGATCGTTTTTGCCTGGCAGGGTGCGATGTAAATGGCCGCGATCTCTTCCGGCTCCAGGCCCATCATCCGGGAATAATGGCGCTTGAGTTCCCTTCCCGCGATTTCCCGGGGCGCCTCGAGGCGGATGAGCTGGTCGACCATGGCCGGGTAGGCGACCTGGACCAGCCGGACGACGACAGAACAGGAATTGGAGATCAGGGGAAACGGGCCGGGCCACTTCTGCACGTAATCCCGGATCGCCCGGTCGATCAGCTCGATGTCCACAGCGTATTTCCAGACGGCGTCGAAGCCGAGCGCCAGGAGGGCCTGGCCCACCTGGACGGGAGTATTCTTCATGCCAAACTGCGTGAAGAGCGCGGGAGAGGCCACGGCCACTTTGAATTTGAACCTGTCGAGTTCGGCGAACGTGATGGTTGTCGCGGTGATGGCCCCCGTGGCGCATACGCCGAGGCAGGACCCGCAGTCGATGCAGAGCTCCGGGATCACCGTCGCCTTGCCCTTCTTGACGCGGATGGCGTGGGTCGGGCAGGCGCGCATGCAGGCCATGCAGCCATCGCATTTTTCGGGGATGATCCGGAATCCATGCGTTAGTTCATTCATGGGCGTCCAGTTGTATCCGGGCGAAGACCGAGGTCCCTTTCCCGACCTCCGTTTCGATTTTGAGTTCATCGGAGTTTTTCTTCATGTTCGGAAGGCCCATGCCGAACCCGAAGCCGAACTCCCGCATTTCGTCCGAAGCCGTCGTGTAGCCCTCCTGGAACGCGAGTTCGAGGTCCGGGATTCCCGGGCCCTCGTCCAGGATCTCCAGGTTTACTTCCTCGTCCGTCAGGATGAAGGTCAGCGTCCCCCGCCGGGCGTACATGACCACGTTCATTTCCGCCTCGAAGGCCACGACCACGACTCGCCGAAGGCTGGCCGCGTCGATGCCGAGATCCCTGAGGATGATTTTGATCTCTCCGGAGATCTCGCCGGCGGTGTCGAAATTTCCCCCTTGGATCTCATAGCACTCCCGCATCAGCTCGGCTGCCATCAGGAGACACCCTTGAGTCCTTTGTTGTAGAGAATCGCGCAGATATCGAACATGACCATCTTGGTCACGAGGATGGGGATTTTCTTTTTTTTGGCGAATTCGATCACCCTGTTGTCGGGCCGTTTTCCCCGGCAGAAGATGACGGCGCTGACGCCCGCGATATCGGCCGTTCGGATGGCCTGGATGTTCGTGAGCCCGGTGATCATCAGCTCCTTGGACTTGGCGAAAGCCAGGATTTCGCTCATGCCGTCGG
>Ga0315296_10004974_pt1 | contig 10735 bp, 10 predicted proteins | sample YL17G14_18_MG_FD_203921 | JGI IMG/M metagenome (GOLD analysis project Ga0315296, IMG submission 203921) | Sediment microbial communities from Yellowstone Lake, YNP, Wyoming, USA - YL17G14_18 | ecosystem: Environmental > Aquatic > Freshwater > Lake > Sediment | place: USA: Wyoming | collected...
CTTTTCCATAACAGTTCCCTTTCAAATAGTTTTTATTCCCTTTTTGCAATGTAGCAAAATATACCACTTTCCAGATAATAGTAAAGTTTGTTTTTGTACAGGAAATATTGGGCAGCTTCAAGCTCACCCCCGGGAGGCACACGCTGCGCCTGGAGTGCGTTGGTCAGAATCCTCTCTCCAAGGGGAAATACCTCGGCCTGGATTCGGTGAGGCTCCGCGAGCGCTGGAATAAGAAGAGGAAGTCGTTGTCTTAGACTGTCGAGAAGGTCCTATTTATATTTGTGGCGACTTTTTGCATAAAGTTGACAACGCGCTTTTGAGAGGATGGGTCGTGGGTTCATAGCGGGGGCGCGTTTCGAACCTACGACCTTGCTTTCACCTATCTCTTGCAGACTCACTCGTCCCGAAATCGGGTGATGCTGAATAGATGTTTGGAATTCCCGTGAAAAAATCCCGCAACCGTCTTGACAAACGCTTGCTCATAGATGTCCCCAGACATCTCACAGGCAAACCGGGGTCACAGCCTACTGGGTGGACCATGATTGCAGTCGAAGAATAGGGCAACGATTTTGGTGGGAAGCTGCTTATTGACATCGAATTCTTTGGTTAAGACCCTGTAGCAGTTCTCGATGTTACGTACCCCCTTGCGTGGTCTACTTATGTCCAATACCACCAAGAATCCAACCCTATCGTGGCTTGCGTACTCAGCAGCCTGACCCAGATGTGGGAATTTCTCGTCGCTTGTGCCCTCAATGTCCTTGTGCTTCTTCCTCCATGCTTTCAGTTCAATGGGTATGCAATTATCAAAGAGTATGTCGATTTCCCCATTATATCTCTCTGGCTTTTTGATGACGCGAGGCTCTCCAAAGCTATTCACCAGCATTTCGTAGATGGCCGGTAGGAAGACGTCATCTTCGAGTCGCACGTGGCTCTTGTTGTGGTGGTCAAGGTAATCAGCGACCTTCTTCTGCAGAAATTTCTCCTCTGCTAAGCAGAAAGATACCTTCTTGATGAACCAGATGAGTAGTTCAGTAAAGGAATGTCGTAGCTTTGGTTTCCCTGCAAACAACAATGCATCGTTCATTTCTTGGAATATTCTTTCGATGATCACAATGTGGGTTTCCGTCAGGGACTTTCGCTGATCCAACGGGATGGCAGTATTGTCGCTGCCCAAGATGTTTACAATACAAGGTCGGCTTACAGTATATTGCAGGTTGGCGTCTGCATAGTCCGATGGTCTATTAGTCATAGATAGATCGTGTATATCTATCAGCCCCCGAGCCTCAAGGTATATTGGGAGAATTGCCTTTCCCCTGTAGTTCATATTGAAGGGATGGAGTATGATGTCTCCCTTGTCGGAGACCCGGGCTGTAATTCGCATTCCCCAATCTCTTATGCCGATATTAACTTTGTCAAGACCCAAGAGCTTTTGCATACGTGCCACTTGCTCCATGAACAGTTGCCCTTGCTTGATGATGGAGGGAGCATTGCTCTCTATTGCACTCTCCCACAGTTGATGCATTTTCCCCTGGAGGCGATCATAATCTGCAATAAACTGCTTTACGGCTTCTATTAGCATGGCCAACTGAAAACGAACAGTGAAGGTCTTTAATCCATCAGTGTGCGTGATCGTGTAGTCGGTAATGATAGGTGCATTACCAGTCTCATCAGTTGTAGGGAAATAACGACCTCCTTTTCTTAGGAACTCCAGCTTCTTCTCCAAGAACGTGTTGTAGTATGCAATGGCCGACATGGTAGACATGTGAGGAGCAACTTCAGTCTTCAATACTGATGACATTACTGAACTCAGTTGTTCTGTCAACGAATCGAACACTTCAAATTCGAGACCGCTTAGCTCCGCTTCCAACAGGTCCATAGTCATATAGGCTGGATAGAAGTCTATCAGGGAAAGTTTTATCGATTGTTCCTCCCGCATATTGTCCCGGCGGGCTTTTGCAATCAGCTTCCGCACTATAACAATCGGATCGATGTCAGCAACTTGGAATCGGTCGTATTTATCTGCCATTCATGATCCTTCATAGGTAAATAGCAAACTCTGTAATTCCGAGGACAGCTCAGAATGGTACTTCCTTAAGGTCGCGTACAAGGTTCAAATCCGGGTTTCTGAGTCAGGGACGCAGGTTGCCAGCGTGAGAAACCGCTTAAGGAACCGCCATTATAATCTATCTAACCCGTGTCTGACGTCAAGTATAAATTCCCTCCCCGTTACCTCAGCTACGAATGTTACCATAGTCCAGAGTGCCGAGGACGGGTAAACGGAAAGCGGCAAGGTTGAAGGACATGTTGAGCGCGAAGATGACATGGCGACTGTGACCTTCTGGTACCAGGTGGGAAAGCCTAAGCGTTTCAACGCTCCCACCCCTGGCCCAGCGCCTTCTCCCCAACTTGGACATCGTTATCGAAGGCAAGACTTTGCTGCCGACGGCCAAACATTCGCCCGGCGTGCTCGAGCTCCAGAAAGGCTATGACTGGACCGGCGACGGCCAAGTCTTTTTCATGCCCGTAGACGACAAGCCCGTCCTTGAAGTTGATTTTCAGGTCGAGAAAGAGGAATACCGCGGGTTGCTCCTGCGCTTCACATACGCCGAGGATTACGGCATCTACCGCATCTTCCTCGACGGAAAGAACGTGCGCCAGCCTGGCGATTACATGGCAGGGCAGAAAATCGCGGATTACGACTTCTATTCGCCCCTCCTCATACATCTTTATACCTAAGCGAAGGCATAAGAGATGTGAAGATGGCAACACAGAAGGCCAAGCATTTAGACCTATAAATCCTTGCTGTATCGGTATTTTTCAACTATAATTTTTATTTTCGGATATCTGTGGGTTTTTCTCGTTAAGCCGGTCGTCCCGCCAGCCAAATTGTGTTTTTGGACCACACTTAGGTCATGAAGGGCTAATACGGGGTGGTCGTAGGTTCGAAACGCCCCTGGAGACAAAATCCAAACTCATTTTTCAGCTCAAAATCACAGTTTCTTGAATGGTGTTTTTCGGATAGACAGGACTTGTCTGTATTTAAGGCATACTTTTGGATCACCGCTTGCAATGAAGGGAGAATCGTTGTATAAAATATCTGCTTTGATGGGGAATTCGCCAGAGATATATCGCAGGCATTACGCTGCTTTGATACCAGAGGCTATGAGTGATAATGTTGATTTTGGTATTACTCAAAATAAAACTCTTGTGATTGGATAAATAGCTTAAGGTAATGTTTTGCGAATAGGTATGCGTATCGATTGTGGATATATGCACACGGGAAAATAGCTGTGTATATTACAGTTGATACGCTCTATTCTTAAGCGGCTTAACGGTACATGAATAAGAGGCTGAATAGTGAGAGGCTCTGCAAGCATGCCAGTTTCACGTGATAATTTTGACGAGTTTTGGCTCGAAAATGGTTCCCCATTAGATTATAAAAAGCTGTTCCATAAGCCGCTCCGAGAGAAAGAAAACTCACGTAACACCGTCGCACCTTTCGTCAGTCAAGCAATAGTTGATCATCATTTAAACCGGGGACGAATTGCAGATTGGTTGAATAAACTTGGCTATGTCCAGACAGCTTCCGAGATAGCTGCAAATTTACCCAAAGATGACAGGACACGAAAGGGTAACTTTGGAGAGGTTATTGCATCTGAGCATCTACTACAAAGACAAGGGTATCATATGCCGGTATTTAAGCTAAGGTATCGTGATAGTCATAATATGCCAATGCGAGGTGAGGACATTGTTGCATTTATCCTTACTCCTCAAGGGAAAATAAGTAAGGTTTGCATAGGTGAAGCCAAGACATTAACAAGCTTTGCTTCAAGAACGGTTCTTGATGCGCATGACCGGCTTAAGAAAAGCTATCACCCCAGCCCAGAAACACTTTCGATGTTGGCAAATATATTATATGAAAGAGGAGATGATGGGCTTGGCCGTGAGATCGACAGAGTTTCGAGGCTTCTTGCAGAAAGAGGTATCCCGACGGAGAATTGGATATTTTTAATAACGGAAAATGAACCACGTGACCCTTTCGCAGAGATAGAAAAACTTGAAGATATTATAGAACCTTTGATTTGTGTTGATCTGCAATTATCCAATCTTAAAGTGTTTGTAGACGACTTATTTAATAATCCAAAACCGTGTAAAGATGGTGTAAAGAATGGCAGGACGAGACCTTAACACATTTGCTATAATGCTTGGCCAATATGAATCAGCAGGGTTAACACAAAATCTGCATGCACAAGCCCATGCTCGAGCAATTCTCATTGATTCTGCCGCTCCTCGTGAACAATGGCCTCCTTTTAGCCGGCATCTTGATGAACGCCTTTACTATGGGGCTAACTTACTTATTTCGGGGGGATTAGAACTTTTAGAAGGTGAAGGTTTTGCTGAGCAAGCAGAAAAGTTTCTTACTAGAGGTGCCGAAGCTATCGAATTCTTATGTAATTCGGTAGATAGTTTCAAGGCATCGCCACGGGAAGAATTACTAAAAGCTGCCCTTTCTTATCATATAGCGAGTCGACATGCTCGTGCATATGTACTTATGGATAAGCTTAAAAAATACCCTGAGCGTGAAAATGAGTTTTTTGAACTCTTAATCGCAATTCTTGAACGGCAGCTGGAATACGCACGTAGGCAGACAATAAATCTTTTCGAGGAAGAGGGGAATAATGATGTCACAATTTCCACCATGTTTTCGAACGGTGAAATATCTCCCGAAGAAGCCATTGATAGACTTGGTAAGATGAGTCTGACTCAGGCAGTTTCGCTCTTTCTGGAATACCTTAAGATTGGTCGAAAAGACTATCTGAATAGAGCAATCGAAATAGCACAAAATGTCGTGCAACTTGGTAAAGAATCTCGTGATGTTAGACTGTGGTGGATTGCTCGAATGGTCCGCCATATTTTCAATGAATGTAGTGACTCATCGCTTTGGAGTTGTCTGGGCAATTTCAGTCCTGAAGGAACAGATAGCTTCATGATTAAGAAATACATCCAAAGTAATCTGTTGAAAGAAACACCTATCATAAATCTGTGGCCTTCACAAATTAAAGCATTGCAGTGGATATTACATAAGGATAAGCCAAGCTTTGGCGTTCGAATGCCTACTAGTGCAGGGAAAACTAAAATAGCAGAACTTACAATCCTCAAGACGCTTTTGGATTCACAAGATGACTCGACTAAATGTATATATATAGCTCCATATCGCTCCCTTGCAATTGAGATTGAACACACATTAAGGTCTGGACTAGGCCCTTTAGGGATAAGAGTTTCTGAGATCTATGGTGGCTTTGACATGTCTTATGCAGACCAAAGGTTGATTGAGGAAACCAGAGTTCTAATCGCTACTCCCGAGAAATTCGACGCTGTGATTAGGCAAGTTCCTGAAATAATCCCGAATATCAAACTGTTAATCATAGATGAAGGGCACATAGCGGGGGATGTTTCAGAAAGAGGAATTGGTGCTGAGTTTTTACTTAATCGTCTATTGCTTGCTTTGCCTCGTGAAAGATGTCGGTATCTCTTTATATCCGCCGTCCTTCCTAATGCTGAAGATTTCGCCCGATGGATTGCTGGAGATGAGAATAAACTTGTTAAATCTGATTGGCGACCATCACGGTTGATGATTGGTGAATGCCAATGGAACGGCAATAGAATCCGTCTTAATTATACGCATGATACCGAAGGTAAATTTCAACAGGAGTGTTTTGTACATGAATTCATAAAAAAACAAGAATGTAAGGGTCTTCCTGGAGTTGAGAACAGACGAAATCCTTTTCCACATTATACAAAAGAAGCTTTCGCTCTTTCTGCAATACGATTTGCACAAAATGGTACAACCCTCGCCTTTATACCACAAGCGCGGTATGCAGAGTCAGTTGGTAATGAGGTATTAAAGGCTTTAAAGATTCAGTCGGCGATTGACGCCCCGCACAATAGTACATGTGAGATACCAAAACCAGATCAAAAAACTTTGGAATGGCAGAATTGCGCAGAAGTTATTAAGGAAGAGTTAGGGGAGGAGTCGGTTTTGCTGGAGTTTCTTGAGGCTGGCTTTGTTGTCCACCATAGTAAACTTCCCGCAAGGGTCAGACTGCGTATCGAAGAGTTGATCAGGACTAACCAAGTTAAACTTATCATTGCGACAACGACTTTGGCCCAAGGTGTGAACCTACCTATTCGGACTGTCCTTGTTCGTGGTCTCCAACAAGGAGAAGGTGGAGTCGTGAATTCTCTCGCGTTTTGGAATATTGCGGGACGTGCTGGTCGAGCCATGCATGAAAATGAAGGGCAATTACTCTTTTTTATTGACGAAACAGTTGAAAGAGAAAAAGTTAGAAAGCTCAGAAATCAATATAGAAAACTGATAGATCGCAACCGCATCGCTAATGTACTTGGGACCGTGTATCTTATAATTAGCCATATTAATGATCTGTGGCGAACAAGTAACATACACATGGACTTTTCATCATTGTGTTTGAAACTGGCAGAAGATGATTTCGATTGGATTGCGGATAGCCGGAGGCCAAATTTCAAGTATCTAATGGACCTTCTTGACCAACATCTTCTCGCTATTTGTACAGAAATGGATATATCACCCGAAACTCTGGATAATCTTCAGGAAGCCTTACGTAAATCGTTGCTTTTCGCCCAGCTTGGTGTGCGCCCCATTCCAAATATTGACGAAGATGCTGCTGCCATGATACTTAAATCGCGAGTTAAGTCTATATACAGACGCATTCCTAACCGTACGAAGCGGCTAAGATTCTACAAGTTGGGACTATCATTGAGGGATTGTAATACAATTGAAACAAATGCAACGGAATTGTTTAATCTTTTTATGCTGTCCAGCGAGTGGGATAACTGGGAGCGTGATGATCGCATTAATTTTCTATGTAAAATAGCAAATGAAGCTATGAAATTGGAGACGGTACACGAGAGAAAGGACCTGCAGTTTGAAACTGTTCAGGGAATCATTGCGGGGTGGCTTGAAGGTAACACTCCCCTTGAAATAATATCTGATGGACAAGCCCCCACTTATGATAATCCAAGCAAATTATCCAAATTCATTGAGAATTTGTGTGTGTACAAGCTATCTTGGGTAGTGAACAGCATATATGTTTACCTTCTTGACAAGTTTCACGATACAGAGCAGTCTTTACCTGCTTTGTGCGATAGCTTTTCCGCCATGTTTAAATATGGAGTATGCGACCCCATAGCTACCGTGTTTATGGCCTATTTGGATGGAAACCGTAAACTGTCGATTAAAGCGGCTTTTGCTAGTCCCTATGGCTATGATCGGGTAGACAGAGCGTTGGCTTGGTTATTGAATAGTAGCATTGAGGATTTGTGCAATAATGGCCTTTTAGAAGGTGATGCAAGAAAGATTATTGATCTTAGACAAAGTGTTGACATGCGGGATAGACAAGACGATGAAATCTCAACTATAAACAGCTTTAAGGTAAAAAAACTTCCTACTACAGCAGTTAATGTCGGAGACAACGTAATTATCATCGCAAGGCCTGAGAAAAGTCCCTGTCATTATGATGTTATGGCTCTTACAGGTGAGATTCTATGGCATCTCAAAAGAAAAGAGGAATTTCCTAAATGGTGGAGAAAGCTGTATTCCATTGATGCCAGAATAGATTCTATAAATTCTTTGTCAGATGGACGTTATAAAATCAAAGTTTCTGTCTATAAAATAGGTAGCTGAGGTATCAACAAGAAGCAATGAAATTGTCAAAAATGCCCTGGGATAGTGGAAAAGGCTGAAATCAAGAAAAGCGGCCCGCGTTTATGGTCAAAGGATGAGGTTAAGTTGCTCAAGAGACTTTTCCCGCGAGGAAGAGCACTATACATTCGCTGCTGTTGCTGATGACGAAGTCACCGTCGACGTAACACTGCTTTTTCGCGCAAACATCCGAATTTTCTCTTTTCTTCTTGTGTTTAGAGATGCCTTAGTTGTTGCAAAAAAGGCATGTAGGAAATTCTCAGACTTAATAATCTCGTCAGTGAGGGCTACATTCCCTTTATCAAGTTCTTCAAAGAATGCTCTAAGCCTGTCCTCTTGCATGTTTTGTATCTGCGTTACTAAACCCGCATCAGCCGCAGATGCAACACCAAGTGTGCAAGTCCCCAATAGCTGCATCAAAGCCCTGACCCAAGACTTTTTGACATACCATTTGTCTGCCATCTTAAGCCAGTTAGCTTTGATTTTTTGGTTGATGTCATTAGCCATCTACTGATCCTCGTTCTGCAGTATACAACTTTTTGATGAAAAATCACCTTTCTGTCTTCTGCCTTCTGATTTCTGTCTTCCGTTCAACGCGGGCACCGTAGATGTATTTGCGCAACAGGTTAATGTTGTCGTATTCAGCGATAACGTGGTCGCCATCATAGACGTATTTGACCATGTAACTACCATTAACATTCTTTTTGATGCACCTGCCTGCCGGGTCATACGTATAGGTAATCGTGTCCCAATTTGTCACCGGAATACCGGCAGAGAGGTCTGGGCGGCCATCTTGTTCGGATGGTCGTGGGTTCATAGCGGGGGGGCGTTTCGAACCTACGACCTTGCTCTCAAAGTCGCCTGAGCGAGCATTGGCTTGATCATCCGGGGCAGCTCTGAGTGGTTTGCTGATTCTTTAGACAACTTACTATGCCCTCTTCTTCTGTCTTTCCAATACCCTTTCCGCAGTCCTGGCCGCGGGCTTCTTGACCATCCTTGGCATTTTGACTGACTTGGTCACGCTGGCCTTGAGTGCCCCCATAAGGTTCGCCGCCAGAAATAAATCTCACACACGGGTGCCCGTCAAGTTTGTAGGTAAAAATAACCCTCCAATAGATGTATTTTTGGTAAATTTGATGAGGATTAACTTTCGACTTCAACTTCGTCTTCTGTACCAATAAACTCGAACTCGTCCGGGGTCCCGATGAATCTGCTGGCTGCATCAGCGTCGACAATCGCATCGCCGAAGACAACAATATTCCCATCTGCATCATAATCATAAGCTGGGACCCAAATCTTCTTTTGCTTCTTCTGTTTCTTTTGTTTCTTTTGCTTATCCATCGCATCACCCAGAATACCAAGTCTGTCTTCCAGACCCGTCACCAACATAGAGCAAGCAGTTTATATAGATTTTACCTAATTTCAGGAAAAATTTCAACAGAAATCGTTTCTCAAACTTAGGGGTTTTCTCTTAAGCAGACATCGATTGTCTTAGGGTAATATAGGGCAGACAAAGAGTGCTTTGCCGCTCCTATGCAACTGTGGTCGTAGGTTCATAGCGGGGGGGGCGTTTCGAACATACGACCACGCCTTCGTACTCTAGCTCAGCAGGAACTATCGATAATAGAATCAAAGAGGGGAGCTCGAGTCCTTGGCGGGTGTTCCGGGAGTGGCCCTGGTTCGGCGCTCCCCTCAAATCAAGCTCTCGAAGGTCGGCGATCGCAGATGGCCCATTTCCGTCAGCCCGAAGTAGCGAACTCTGCACCGCCAGCCCGGCAATCGGCATATAGACCCGGAGGGACAATCCACCGGCTCTTGCAGCTTTGGTGCTTTCATCAATTCAGCCAGGAAATCCTCCCGTTGCCTTCTGGTAAGGCCGCTGCCGACCTTGCCCTTATACACCAGCTTGCCCTGATGCTTTTCACCAAGCAGTAGCACCCTTATGGCCTTTTCGCGCCGCATCGGGACACAACCGATGACTTCAAAGTCTGCGGTGTGAGCGACCTTGATCTTGAGCCAGTCGCTCGAACGCTTGCCAATAAGATAAGGGCTGTCTATACGCTTGGCCATCATCCCTTCAAGCCTGTGCCGCACGATACCGGCAAAGAACTCCACACCATGCCCGACTACGCAGTCTGGTACGATCAGAAGCGGCTGGCCAAGTCTGCCCACCAGTTCAATTAGCCGCTGGCGTCGTTCGATCAGCGGCTGGCCTGTAATTCGTTGCCCTCTGACATAGAGAAGGTCAAATGCCATCAGCCTGACCGGCATTCGCTTGCTCAATATCTCTATCCTGGTTGGGTCCCGAAGATGGTCCCGCTGCTGCAGCTTCTGGAAAGATGGCCTTCCATGCCTTAGCACAACTATTTCACCATCTATGACCGTCCTGGCCGGAAGATCTCTCAGGCAGGCCAACTCCGGGTATCTATCGCCTATATTCATAAGATGGCGATTCTGCAGCCGCAAACGGTCATCTTCAATAAAGCTAATGCAGCGGGTACCATCCCACTTTACTTCAAAAAGGTGCTTATCGCAGTTAAATGGCTCGGACCTCGCCTGGGCGAGCATTGGCTTGATTGTCCGGGGCAGCTCTGAGCAGTTTACTGATTCTTTAGACATAACACACTCACGATGCCTTCTTCTGCCTTTTTAACACCCTTTCCACACTCCCAGCTGCAGGCTTCTTGACTATCCTCGGCATTTTGACTGACTTGGTCACGCTTCCCTTGAGTGCCTCCATAAGGTTCAAAACCTGCACGCGTTCTTCCTCCACGGCAACTGACGGTTCAACTCCTTCAATCTTGGCCTTAATTACCTCCAGCAGAGAATCCTGGTAGCGGTCCTTGAATAATATTGGGTCGAATGGTGCAGTCTTGTTTTTCAGCAGCTGCTCGGCCAGCTGCAGCTGGTCTTTGGGCACCTGACCATCGGTGATATCCTCAAAGCAGGCTTTAGGGTTCCGCAGCTCGTCAGCATAGTGCAGCCGGATAAGCA
>Ga0315296_10004975_pt1 | contig 10733 bp, 9 predicted proteins | sample YL17G14_18_MG_FD_203921 | JGI IMG/M metagenome (GOLD analysis project Ga0315296, IMG submission 203921) | Sediment microbial communities from Yellowstone Lake, YNP, Wyoming, USA - YL17G14_18 | ecosystem: Environmental > Aquatic > Freshwater > Lake > Sediment | place: USA: Wyoming | collected...
GTATCGTATCCTCTTTGAGTATTTCAATTGACCCTTTGAGAGAAGCAAGAGGATTTCTGATCTCATGGGAAATATTAGCTGAAAGTTCTCCAATAGCTGCCCACTTTTCTTTCTGTTTCATCTCTGCTTCAAGTCTCTTCAGTTGAGTGATATCCTGAAATATCCCTATAAACCCTGTATCCTTTTCGCTTATATCCCTAAGTGCAGATATAGTAAAACCTATTACTTTCTGTGCCCCATAGACTTTTATTGTCTTCTCCCTGCGGCCAACAACAAAGGGAAACTCAAAGAACGGAAGGGCTTCACCTATCCTTCGGCCCATGATGGAATCCTTCTGAACACCGGTAATCTTTTCAGCAGCACGGTTGAAAATTAATACCTTACCGTAGATATCTGTGGTAAACAGGCCACCTGGTAAGCTTTCTATTACTTCCTTATTGAAAAACTCAAGGTCTCGCAGACTTGAATCCTTCTCCTCAAGTTTTTGAGTTGTTTTCTCAAGACGTGATGAGAGATAACCACTGAGGTAAGCAGTGAGATAAAATGAGACTATATGAATAAAAATATTGTAGAGGTAGTCTTTCATCTCTGCTATTCCCCCACTGCTTAGGGGCAGTAAACTGTGAAACTGAAGGTTTATAAGCACTCCATAAAGGATACTGCTGAGTGTTGCAATGATATAACCAGCTCTTTTATTTAATACTATACTTGAGGATATAACAGTAAGTACAAGGGTAAAAGAAAACCAGCTATCGATGCCTCCTGTAATAAAGATGAGTATTATTGACAAAATCACATCAAGAACTAATTGGGTATAGGCAAATGAAACGAGGTTCTTAATCCTTTCGAATAAAAGGGAATAGACGATAGTGAGTGCGTACAGAGAAATAATGAGATATGAGAGGGCATGGGCATAGGGAAATTTTTCGTATCCAGCCTTCAGGAGAAATGACGAACCAAGGAGAAGGGTTACAAATACGGCCCTGAAAACTATCAGGGCCTTTATCTTTAATTTTAAGGTTGCAGCATCCTCTGACATATCTCCCTTATTTTATAAGTGTGATGAGTTTGAATATCGGAAGATACATAGCGACAACTATAAAGCCAACAGCACCCCCAAGAAACACCATAAGTAATGGTTCCATCATTGCAGTGAGATTTGCGACCGCTGCATCAACCTCATCATCATAGAAGTCAGCAATCTTGCCCAGCATTGAATCAAGCGCACCTGTTGACTCACCTACTGCGATCATATGTGTCACCATTGGAGGAAATATCCCTGCTTTTGCAATAGGTTCGGCAAGAGTCTTTCCTGCCACTACTGCCTTTCTCACATCCATAACCGCATACTCGATGACCTTATTACCTGATGTCTTTGCGGTTATTTCAAGACCATCTAATATTGGCACACCACTGCTGACAAGTGTTCCGAGTGTTCTTGTAAATTTTGCAACAGCAACTTTATTAATGAGTACTCCAAAGATGGGGAGCTTGAGTAATATCGTGTCGGTTATCTTTTTTCCCTTCTCTGTCCTTCGAAACTGAATAATGGCTATAATGATGGCAACAATGAATCCAAGAACCATCAACCCACCTATGCCCGCGAGAAAATTACTGATAGTAATGATTATCCTCGTGGGTAATGGGAGTATTCCTCCCAGCTGGGTAAACATCTTTGCAAATGTGGGAACAACAAAAACCATGATAATAGCAATTACCAGAACAGCAATGGTGCTCACAACAACTGGATACACGAGTGCACCTTTAACTTGTCTCTTGAGTTTCATTGACTTTTCTATGTAAGCTGCTAATCTGTTGAGTATTGTGTCAAGAACACCGCCAGCCTCACCTGCTGCAACCATATTCACATATAATTCACTGAATACTCTCGGATGCTTTTTAAGGGCATCAGCATAGGTTAACCCTGATTCGACATCTGTTTTGACCTGGGCTATTATCTTGCCAAAGTTTTTATTCTCAACCTGAATTGACAATATTTCAAGTGCTTGTACGAGCGGAAGCCCTGCATTGATCATAGTCGCAAACTGCCTTGTAAAGACAACTATATCCTTATCTTTTATTCTCGCTCTGGGACGAAGTATACGAACTTTTTTCTGTTTCTCAGTGATAATGGTAGGGATGATATTTCTCCTCCCTAAGAGTGCGCTTACCTCTTCTCTTGTCGCTGCAGTCATTTCCCCTGATTCTATAATACCCCTTGATGTCTTACCTGACCATTGAAATATAGCCATCTCTTATTTCCTCCCTCGGCCAGAGGTAGCTATCTGACTCCTCTGGATCATATTAACCAACTCTTCAGGTATATGAGACTTCCCGACAGCATCCTCATAAGATAAAAGTCCTTTTTGATAAAGGTCGAGTAATGATTGGTTCATTGTTTGCATGCCAAATTTTGACTGGCCTGTTTGCATCATCGAATATATCTGATGTATTTTGTCCTCTCTTATCAAGTTTCTTATTGCCGGATTTGGTACCAACAACTCAACAGCAAGAACCCTTCCCTGTCCGGATTTCTTGGTAATGAGCTGTTGGGAAATCACTGCTTCGAGTACAAAAGACAATTGAACCCTTATCTGCTCCTGTTGATAGGGTGGAAACACATCTACAATACGGTTTATTGTCTGGACAGCAGAATTCGTATGCAGTGTAGCAAGGGTTAAATGCCCTGTTTCTGAAACAATAAGGGCTGCTTCTATAGTCTCGAGATCACGCATCTCACCTATAAGAACTATATCAGGGTCCTGTCTGAGAACATATCTCAGTGCAGCTTTAAATGATACAGTGTCAGCATTTACCTCTCTCTGGTTAATCAGACATTTTTTGTGGTGATGAAGATATTCTATCGGATCCTCTATTGTGACTATATGGTCATATCTCTCTGAGTTTATCCTGTCTACCATAGCTGCAAGTGTTGTTGACTTTCCATGCCCTGTTGGTCCTGTCACAAGAATGAGGCCACGTGGCTTTTTTACAAGATCATTCACAAACTCTGGTAATCCAAGTTCCTTAAACCCCCTGATCTCAAACGGGATGCTTCTAAACGCACCAGCAACTGCACCTCGCTGCATAAAGATATTTGCCCTGAATCTGCTTACACCCTTGAGGGCAAAAGAGAGATCAAGCTCATTATTTTCCTCAAATTTATGTTTCTGTACATCAGTAAGTATGCTGTAGCAGAGCGCCTTCGTGTCTGAAGGGGTTAGTGTGGGATAATCAATAGGCATAAGCTTTCCATCTACCCTTATCCTTGGAGGACTCCCTGTTGTTACATGGAGGTCTGAAGCACCCTTTTCTATCATCATCCTCAATAAGTCATAAAGTGTTGCCATAATTTACTCCGTTAAAAATTAAAATTGAAAATTCAAAATGAATTCCATAATTTTTATTTTTGCGTTTTGCATTTTTATCTTCATTTATTCCCCAAATGTAATCCTCACTACCTCTTCTATAGAAGCTATACCTTCTTGTACTTTCGTGAGACCACTCATCCTTAAGGTCTTCATGCCAAGCCTAACTGCAGTTCTTCTTATCTCATCTGCTGATGCACCTTCAAGAACCATCTCTTTCATCTCAGGCACTACAGGCATGACCTCATAAAGGGCTATCCTTCCTCTATATCCAGAACCATTGCATACAGGACAACCTTTACCTTTATAACACTTTATCGTCTTCGCCTCTTCTTCTGAAAAACCTATCTTTATCAGAGCAGGAATCGGAATCTTTTCCTCTTCCCTGCACTGTGTGCATACCTTCCTTACAAGCCTCTGTGCCATTATAAGCATAACAGATGCTGACACAAGAAAGGGCTCAATACCCATATTCAATAACCTGCTTATGCTGCTTGGTGCGTCATTCGTGTGCAACGTGCTCAACACAAGGTGGCCTGTTAAGGCTGCTTTTACTGCAATCTCGGCTGTTTCAAAGTCACGAATCTCTCCAACCATGATGATATCAGGGCTCTGCCTTAAAAAAGATCTCAGTGCTGAAGAAAAAGTAAGGCCTACCTCTTCCCTTACGTGCACCTGATTTATTCCTAAAAAGTTATACTCGACAGGGTCTTCAGCAGTCATTATGTTAATACCTGGTTTATTGAGATAATTCAATGCAGAATAGAGTGTCGTTGTCTTGCCGCTTCCAGTAGGCCCTGTAACTAAGATCATGCCATATGGTCTACTCAGTGCATCCATGAAATCTCTCAATGCCTCTTCTTCAAATCCAAGCTTTGTAAGGTCTACCTGAAGGTTTGACTTATCGAGGATTCTGAGAACAGTTTTTTCACCAAAAAGGCACGGGAGAACTGAAACACGAAAATCTATCTCCTTTTTTTTGCCGAGTCGTAATTTTATCCTTCCATCCTGTGGAAGTCTTCTCTCTGCAATATCAAGTTTCGCCATTATCTTAAGCCTTGAGGCTACAGAATTCTTTACCTTTATCGGGAGATTCATCGCGTTAAACATCACGCCGTCAACTCTGTACCTCACTCTTAAGGACCGCTCGTATGGTTCTATATGGATATCACTTGCACCACCTTTTATCGCATTGATAAGTATACCATTGACAAGCTTTACTATTGGTTCTTCAATCTCTTTTACGGTGAATGAATCCTCTTTGTCAATAACAGCCTCAACACTATCAAGCGCATCTCCTACAAGTTTGTCAAATTCATCAACATCAACTAAGGGACCTTCATCGACTGGGGTTATTGTCTCGTCATCCCTGAATTCGTGCTCAGAGATGGTGTAATCCTTTGTCTGCTGGAGCACCTGTGAAATGGTTGCCTTCTTTGATGCTACAAGTGCCTCACTATGGCCTACATAATGAGTTGATATGGCATTAAAAATCGAAGACTCACCTGATACGACAACCTCAACATTATATCCCGTCATAAACTTTACATCGTCTATCGCAAATACATTGGATGGATCAGCCATCGCAATCGTGAGGGTCGCTCCTACACGCGCAACAGGCATGATAAGATACTTCCTCGCCATATCAACAGGTATGAGCTTTAATAAAGATGGGTCTATCTTGTAATCAGAGAGGTTTATTGCAGGAACACCACACTGCCTGCTGAGAAATATCACGAGTTTTTCCTCGGTGATATACCCCAGCTTTACAAGGTTCGTCCCGAGCCGGCCACCCTCTCTCCTTTGAAGATTCAGGGCCTCTTTCAGCTGCTCCTCTGAGATAACATTAGATGCTATCAGAAGCTGGCCTAATTTAACAGGCATAGCTCATTTTGTGAGAATGAAAAACGCAAAATTAAAAACTCAAAATAAAAGAATTCCATAATTTTTTAATTTTACATTTTTCATTTTAATTTTTATTAGTCTCCAAATGTAGCCCTCATTACATCTTCGATAGAGGTAATGCCATTTTTTATCTTCGTGAGGCCGCTCATTCTCAGGGTCTTCATGCCCAACTTGATTGTAGTCCTTTTTATCTCATCTGCTGATGCACCTTCAAGAACCATCTCTTTGATCTCTGCCTTGAGAGGCATAACCTCATAAAGGGCTATCCTTCCCTTATATCCGGAACCATTGCATACAGGACATCCCTTTCCTTTGTAGCATTTTATCGCCTTTGCCTCTTCTTCTGAAAAACCTATCTTTATCAGAGCAGGAATCGGAATCTTTTCCTCTTCCCTGCACTGTGTGCATACCTTCCTTACAAGCCTCTGTGCCATTATAAGTATAACAGATGCTGACACAAGAAAGGGCTCAATACCAATATTCAATAACCTGCTTATAGTACCGGGAGCGTCATTCGTGTGCAATGTGCTCAACACAAGGTGGCCTGTTAAGGCTGCCTTTACTGCAATCTCGGCTGTTTCAAAGTCACGAATCTCTCCAACCATGATGACATCAGGGTCCTGCCTTAAAAAAGACCTTAATGCTGCAGCAAATGTAAGACCTATATCCTCCTTCATCTGCACCTGATTTATTCCTAAAAAGTTATATTCAACAGGGTCTTCAGCAGTTGATATATTAATACCCACCTTGTTAATATGGTTTAACGCAGAATAGAGCGTTGTTGTCTTGCCACATCCAGTAGGTCCTGTAACTAAGAGCATGCCATATGGTTTATCCAGTGCATCCATGAAATCCCTCAATGCCTCTTCCTCAAGCCCAAGCTTTGAAAGGTCTAACTGTAGGTTTGATTTATCGAGAAGCCTTAGCACAACTCTTTCCCCGAAAAGGCACGGTACAGTAGAAACGCGGAAATCTATCTCTTTCTTTTTGCCAAATTTCAGTTTAATCCTCCCATCTTGAGGAACTCTCCTCTCGGCAATATCGAGCTTTGCCATTACCTTAAGCCTTGACGATACAGCAGCCTTTATTTTTACCGGTAGGTTCATCACTGTATACATCGTACCGTCAACCCTCTGTCTTACCCTGAGAGAGTTTTCATATGGTTCAATATGGAGATCACTCGCACCAGCCTTTATCGCATTTATCAGTATACCGTTAATAAGCTTCACAAGAGGTGGTGCAAATTCCTTAACAACTTCTGCGTCCACCTTGTCTTCCACTACTTCAATATCCACAAGGGCCTTGTCTATTGCCCTGTCGAATTCATCTGCGTCAACCATCATACCTTCATCAACTGATAATGCACCTATTTCGATCTCATCATCAAGGTCTGAGATTGTATAATCCTTTATCTTGAGCATCTGTGAAGTAGTGGTCTTTTTCGATGCAACAAGAGCCTCACCATGGCCTACATAATGGGTTGATATGGCATTTATAATCGAAGACTCCCCTGATACAACAACCTCAACATTATATCCCGTCATAAACTTTACATCGTCTATAGCAAATACATTGGATGGATCAGCCATCGCAATCGTTAACGTAGCACCAACACGCGCAACAGGCATGATAAGATACTTCCTCGCCATATCAACAGGTACGAGCTTTAAAAGTGATGGGTCTATCTTGTGATCAGATAGGTTTATTGCAGGGACACCAAATTGCCTGCTGAGAAAGGTAACCAGTTTTTCCTCCGTGATATAACCTAACTTTATAAGGTTTGTCCCGAGCCTTCCACCCTCTCTCTTCTGAAGATTCAAGGCCTCCTTCAGCTGCTCTTCTGAGATGACAGTAGATACTATAAGAAGCTGACCTAATTTAGCAGGCATAGTTTTAAAATATATTAAAATATAATGAATGTCAATTTAAGGATTTTTTTGAGTAAGAACATCATTACAAAGGTAAATTCAATAAAATGGAGGTTAGAACGCATAGTGAACCATAAATATGTTAGGATAAATCACTCAATTTATGAAGAAAAACGTAGAGGCTTTCAGAGATGAATAGAGAAAGGGATATACTTTCACCAGATGATATCGAGAGAGCAGAGAGGTTAAGAGAGGTCATTGAAGAATTATACGAGATAAACAAAGCAATACCTATTATTGTAGAGGGCAAAAAAGACGCAGCTGCTTTAAGGATGCTCGGTCTTATCGGTGAGATTATCACAGTTCACAGAGGTAAGAGCATCTACGATTTTTGTTTAGATATTGCAGAGAGATTCCACAGGGTTATCATTCTTCCTGATTGGGATAAGAAGGGGGGAAGCCTCAACAAGGCCCTTTCAATGCACCTCAGAGGCCATTACGAAGAGTTTTCTTCTTTCAGGGAACTTTTGAAGATCCTCTGTCAAAAGGAGATCAAAGACATTGAAGGGATACCAAAGCTTCTCAGGAGGCTTGAAGGAGATGAAGGCTCTCGGTACTAAGGGTGAAGATCTTGCAGTAACCTTTCTGAAAAAAAAAGGTTATAAGATAATTGCGAGGAATTATAAGACTTTTATTGGTGAGATCGATATTATTGCAAAAGATGGAAATACAACAGTATTCATTGAAGTAAAAACAAGGAAAAATGATTCCTTTGGCTACCCATTCGAAGCAGTAAATAATAAGAAAAGGCAAAAGCTGAAAAATTTAGCCTTACTTTATCTAAAAAATAAGGGGCAAGAATCTCCGGCAAGGTTTGATGTCCTCAGTATTTTTTATATGGATCATGGGAAAGAGGCAATAGAGCATATCAAGGATGCGTTTGAGTTTTAACGTTTACCCCGTTAGATAGTAAACATCTAACGGGGTTTATTTTCTTCTCCCACTCCCATGCTGTCTTGATTATATATCCGAGATCATCGTATTTTGGCTTCCAGTCTAGTTCTTTTTTGATCCTTGATGCATCTGCTATAAGTGCTGGCGGGTCTCCAGGCCTCCTTCCTACTGGCCTCACAGGAAAATCAACTCCTGTGACATTTTTTACCTTCTCAACTACATCTTTTACAGAATATCCGTGTTCATAACCACAATTGTATACCCTGCTCCCACTCCCTGATGTGAGGGACTCAAGTGCGAGTATATGCACATCAGCAAGATCATCAACGTGAATATAATCTCTAATACACGTCCCATCCGGGGTAGGATAATCTGTCCCGAATAAATCGAGGTGGTCTTTTATTCCAAGTGCTGTCCTTAAAGATGTAGTAATCAGGTGAGTAGCATCTTTCCTTGCTTGTCCAATTCTTGAAAGCGGGTCAGCGCCTACAACGTTAAAATACCTGAGCGATACATATCTGAAATTATGAGCTTTGCTCACGTCATCAAGCACATGCTCAACCATTACCTTTGATGAGCCATAAGGGTTTATTGGCTGGAGAGGTGCATCTTCTGTAACAGGGACCTTTTCAGGTATTCCATAAACTGCTGCTGATGACGAAAAGATGAACTTGCTCACATTGTGTGTGATACATGCTTCGATAAGGTCGAGTGTATTTACGAAATTGTTTTTATAATATTTTACAGGTTCTCTTACAGACTCTTCTACCACAACAAATGCAGCAAGGTGTATAACAGCTTCAAAATCCTCTGCCTCAAAGATAGTATTAAGGAGCCTTTGGTCGGCAAGATCGCCTTTTACCAGACGTCCATTGAGCACTGCCCATTCATGACCATAGGAGAGATTGTCGTATACTACTATAGAATGCCTTTTCTCACCGAGAGCCTTTACTATATGACTCCCAATATACCCTGCTCCACCTGTTACAAGGATTCTCATGTTTTTAAACTTTCAGGATTTTCTATTTTATTCGGTTAATAATAAGGATTTCTTGCGAAGAGCTATGTGGTCGTCTTCTTTGTTTCTTTTTTTTCAGACTTTACGGCTCTGGGTTTCCTTACATCCTCGTAATCAATAAATTCAAGTACAGCCATTGGTGAAGCATCCTTAACCCTATTTCTTGTCTGCACAATCCTGAGATATCCCCCGTTTCTTCCAGAAAATCTTGGTGCTATTTCGCTGAAGAGCTTTGAAATAACAGCCCGATTAGGGATATAGGAAAGAGCAATTCGTTTTGCGTGTAAATCTCCCTTAATACCAAGCGTTATTATCTTCTCTGCAATCTTCTTTGTCTCTTTTGCCTTTGCAACAGTTGTCTCAATCCTCTGGTATTCAAAAAGTGAAGCTACCAGACCCCGCAAAAGAGCTTTTCTCTGGTTCGTAGTCCTCCCGAATAATCTGCCATCAACTCTGTGCCGCATCTCGCTGAACACCTCCACTCAATGAAGCTACTTCCCTGTTAAGGGCATTCATATCAACTCTCACACCGAGACGAAGTCCCATCGAATGGAGTATATCCTTTATCTCGTTAAGGGACTTTCGTCCAAAGTTCTTTGTCTTAAGCATCTCGTGCTCTGTCTTTTGTACCAAGTCAGCAATGGTTTTTATATTTGCATTCTTCAGGCAATTATAGGATCTTACCGAGAGTTCAAGTTCATCAACGCTTTTAAGAAGATTACTATTGAATATAGGATTCTCAATTATCGAATGAACCTCGCTCCCTTCCTCAACAGAAATGGCTTCTTCTTGTTCTTTTTCTTCTTCTAATATAAATAGATCCATATGCTCAATTACGATAGACGCAGCCTGTGAAACTGCTTTTACAGGTGTGATACTCCCATCCGTCCATATCTCCATTACAAGCCTATCGTAGTCTGTTGCCCTTCCAACTCTTGCCTTTTCAACAGTGAAATTAACTTTCTTTATTGGAGTAAAAACAGAATCAACAGCAATCATGTCCACAGAAAGGCCTTCTTCTTTATTTAACTCAGCAGGCACATATCCTTTGCCTTTCTTTATGTGCATCTCAGCTTCGAATGTGGCATCCTTATCTAATGTTGCGATAACCTGTTCGGGGTTAAGAATTTCAAAAGACGCATCCCCTTTTATATCGTCTCCTGTCACATTCTTAGGGCCTTTCACTTTTATTGACGCTATTTTCTTTCCGTCAGAATAAAGCTTGAATCTGATATTTTTGAGATGCAAAATTATATCAATGATGTCCTCTTTAATCCCCTTTATTGTAGAGAACTCATGGAGGGCACCCTGTATTTTGACTGCGGTGACTGCTGCTCCCTCAATAGAAGAGAGCAAAACTCTTCTGAGGGCATTCCCTACAGTGGTACCAAAACCACGTTCCAAGGGCTCTGCGATAAGCTTACCATACGTATTTGTAAGGGTCTCTTCATCAAACCTGATTTTTTCAGGTAGCTGAAAGCCTCTCTTCTTAATATCCATAAAGGCCTCCTCTGCCTCTTTTTTGATTTAAGTAATAAATCTAAAAACGAGAAATAGTGAATAGGAATTTATAATGTTACTTCTCACTTCTTATTTCTTATTTAGAATATAGTTCTACTA
>Ga0315296_10004976_pt1 | contig 10732 bp, 11 predicted proteins | sample YL17G14_18_MG_FD_203921 | JGI IMG/M metagenome (GOLD analysis project Ga0315296, IMG submission 203921) | Sediment microbial communities from Yellowstone Lake, YNP, Wyoming, USA - YL17G14_18 | ecosystem: Environmental > Aquatic > Freshwater > Lake > Sediment | place: USA: Wyoming | collected...
TGATCTTGCCTGTATTCCTTGAATATCTTCACTCTATGACCCCCAACACAAAGTCCTTGTTAGAGATTATACACTACCTCACTCTGCGAGAGTGCCTATCCGAGGAACTTTTTAGACAGCCTGATATAGTATGTTGTTCAGCGCCCCCGGCCGCATGTTAGTATCCTAACCCATGTTAGACATGGTAGGCTGCGGCCCCCCGTTGATTAGTCCATTCATTCCGCCTCTTCCTTGAGTCAAGCCACTATCAGAACGAGATTGACTTCTGCAGTTTTGGCATGCTACTATTGCGACAGCAAAAGGGTCAAATGTTCGTAAGATCGGGGGAATAGAAGCGATGCCGGTGCTCGATACCTATCTCAATGTAGTTGAGGCAGCGGCCATCCTGGGTGTCCACTGGGAGACGGTAAAGCGCCTGTGCCGTGAGGGCCGAATCCCGGCGGAGAAGGTCCACAATACCTGGCTCATCCACAAAGATAAGCTGAGCCAGTTTGCCGCAACTTACAATGACCCGAGGCGGGGTAAGAGGAAGAAACAGCAAGCCGAAGTAGGGAAATAGGGGGGTCGGAAGCATGAATGAGAACAGTTTGGTCAAGTTCCAAGATCTACTTCGCACCCTCTTCCAGTTTGACTGCGCTGACCTAGACTTTGGCATCTACCGCATCCTCAACTATAAGCGAAAGCACGTGGAAGCTTTCATCACCGAGCGCCTGCCGCAGGTTGTGGATCAGGCGTTCGCGCAATACGCAGCAGCAGACAAGGCAGTGGTCGAGCAGGAGTTGGAGCAGAAACGGCAGGAGATCATCAAGACGCTAGGTGAGCAAGCCATCGATGAGGACAGGCGACTACGCATGTTCCACGATACACCCCTGGGCAAGCAATATCTTACACTCCGCGAAAAGCAGGTCCAGTATCAAGTTGCCGAAGAGCTCAAGGCCCGCGTCTACAACGACCTCTACACCTTCTTTTCCCGCTACTACGAGGACGGAGACTTCGTTTCCAAGCGCCGTTACGGACGACGCGAAACCTATGCTATTCCCTACAACGGCGAAGAAGTGGTGTTCTACTGGGCGAACCGGGACCAGTACTACATCAAAACCGGCGAGCAGTTCAAAGCCTACCGCTTTAAGGTGAATGACTATACTGTTGCCTTTGAATTGCGAAACATCGAGGCACAACAGAACAGCAACGCGGGCAAGAAACGCCACTTTGTGCTGGCTCGCGAGGCTCCGATAACCTGGAATGAAAAGGAGAAGGCACTGGCAGTTGCCTTCGAGTACCGCGCCCTGACGGATGCTGAAGAAAAACAGCATGGCAAAACCGAGCAGCAAAAGCCACAGGATAGCCTGAACCAGGCTGCGGAGCAAGCCATTTTCAGCTTGGTGTCCAACCAGCAGCTCAAAACAATCCTAGCACGCCCCGAGAAGAGGAACGAGAGGGAGAAGTCCACTCTCCGCTGGCGGCTCGACCACTTCACCCGGCGCAACACCGCCGACTTCTTCATCCACAAAGACCTGGGGGGCTTCTTGCGCCGGGAGCTGGACTTCTTCATCAAGAACGAGGTGCTCCTCCTTGATGAACTCATTGGAGGCAAAGAAGAAGACCTACGGGAGCATGTCCAGCGTGGGCGCGTGGTGCGGCAGGTTGCCGAGGCCATAATTGATTTCCTTGCCCAGGTGGAGGACTTCCAGAAGAAGCTCTGGGAGAAGAAAAAGTTTGTAGTCCGCACCGAGTATTGCCTCACCCTAGACCGGCTGCCTGAAGAGTTGTGGAGCGAAGTGCTGGCGAATAAGGCGCAGGTCTCTGAGTGGCGCCAGCTTTACGCAATAAAGGGGAAGGTGAACAAGAGCTTCCTTAAAGCCCACCCCACCCTGGTGGTGGATACCCGCCACTTCCCAGAGGATTTCAAGTCGCACCTGCTGGCCAGCTTTGACGACCTGGACGAAGCCCTGGACGGCCTGCTCATCAAGAGCGAGAACTGGCAGGCCCTCAACCCCCTTTTAGAGAAGTACCGGGAGAGGGTGAAATGCATCTACATCGACCCGCCGTTCAATTCAAAGTCTACAGAAATCATTTATAAGAATACATACAAGCATTCTTCCTGGTTAAGTCTTATGCGGAATAGATTTGAATTAGCCACATTCTTGATGAGAGATGACGGCGTCTTGACAGTGGCAATCGATGAAAATGAACAAGAACGACTAGGCCTGCTGCTAGAAAAACTATATCCGGAACACGCGAAAACCTGCGTGACAGTGATACACAATCCTGGTGGAATCCAAGGAGACAATTTTTCCTATTGCCATGAATTTGCATACTTCGTTTACCCTAAGGGTGGAAGGTTTATTGGTTTACAGAACAGGGAAGAAAATCCTGATATAAGACCACTTCGTGACGTTTCTTTTGGTGAACATTTACGAGAGTCTGCAGCAAATTGTTTTTACCCAATTATTATCAAAGATAAGAAGGTAATAGGTTTTGGAAACGTCTGCGATGATTCTTTTCATCCAGAAGCGGCTAATATTGAAAAGGATGATGGAACTATTGAAATTTATCCCATAGATGCCCAAGGTAATGAGCGGAAATGGGTATTCTCTCGACAAAGCGTAGAAAGAATAAAAGATGAGCTTAGCGTTGAGTATAACAGTAGGAGAAACATATGGGACATAATAAGAAAGAAGACTAGATTCAATTACAAGACAGTCTGGAGTGATAATAGATATAATGCGAACACTTACGGATCAAAATTATTGGGCGATATTTTAGGGCAGAAAGTATTTACATTCCCAAAATCTCTGTATAATACTTCCGATTGCATAGATGCAGTCACGCAATGGGAAGAATCCCCAATAGTCTTAGACTTCTTCGCTGGCTCAGGAACCACTGCCCATGCCGTCATCGAACTGAATCGACATGATGGCGGTGCACGAAAATATCTTCTCGCGGAGATAGATGACACCTTTGAGACGGTAATGCTGCCCCGGATCAAGAAGGTGGTGTTCTGCGAGAAGTGGAAAAATGGCAAACCTGCGGGTGGCAATGGGATAAGCCATTTTCTCAAATGCCAGTACCTTGAGCAATACGAGGACACCCTGAACAACCTAGAGCTACCGCGTGCGGCGGAGGGGCAGAAGATGCTGGATATGTTCGGCGATGAATACCTGCTGAAATACATGCTGGACTTTGAGACGCAAGGAAGTCCCTGCCTCCTCAATCTGGATATGTTCAAAGACCCCTTCGCCTATAAGCTCAAAGTCCTGGAAGGGGATGAAATCGTGGAGCGCCCGGTGGACCTGGTGGAGACCTTCAACTACCTGCTGGGGATTCAGGTGAGGAAGATGCAGGCTTTTTAAGACAACGGGCGCCCCTACCGGGCGGTCCTGGGCAAGAAGAACGGCAAGCGGGTAGCTATCGTCTGGCGCTCGGTGGCGGGGCTGGAGGACGACGAAGAGGCGTTGATGAAGGACAAAGCCTACATCGAGCAGGTGGTGCTACCTGCCCTGCTGGGCGAGGCGAAGCCAGATCGCCTGCTGGTGAACGGCTCCTGCTTCACCAAGGAGGCAGAAGCTATCGAGCCGGAGTTCAAGCGGCTGATGTTCGCTCCGGTGGTGGCGTAAAGGAGGACGCTAATGCCTAAAGAGATTCTGTTTCTGGTGGAGGAGTCACCTGAGGGAGGGTATGAGGCCCAGGCCCCGGGCTACTCCATCTACACTCAAGCTGAGACACTGGACGAGATGAGGCAGATGGCCATAGATGCCGTTCGCTGCCACTTTGACGAAGGTGAAATGCCCCGGCTTATCTGCCTCCACCTGGTAAGGGAGGAGGTTATTGCCGTTTGAAACTGCCAAGAGACGTAAGCGCGGAGGTGGAGCACCGCATAACCATACTCAGGCACGGCACCATCAAAGTAGGGACGCTTAACAGCATCCTGAAGGATGTAGCGGAGCATTTGAAAATAAGCAAGGAAGAGCTCATTCGGGAGCTTTGGGGCGGTGGACGCTGAGGAGATTGAGACCTAGTAGAACGGTGAAGAGAATGGTTAAGGGAAAGGCTGGAAAGGGAGTCAGGTATTCGCCGGGCGGGGCCAACCAGTTGCCCCTGTTGCAGGACCGCCTGGTCCTCAACCGTTACCTCTGTGGATTGTTTGGGTGCCAGGACTTTCGTGGCCTCCGGGAAAATCTACGGGACCTGAAGGAGGGCTGGGCCGAAGATGGGCATAGCTATTTCTTCCGGGTGCTGGAGGGGCTGCGAGGGCTGAAGCTTGCTCCAGACCAGCTTGCCATCTACGACCTGCGCATCAAGGGGTATGTGGAACAGCTCAACCGATTCCGCACGCCACCAATTCAACTGAAATACTTCCAGTACTTGGCGGTCCTGTTCACCGAGATTTACCTGGACCGCTTGTTCACCGACAAGGCCTCGCTTCTTGCCGAGCTGAACGAGTTTGTTAGACAGGAAAACGCAAAGCTATCCCCAGCCACTCCTCGCTATCAGAGCTTCACCGAGGCTGACCTGAGCAAGCTTGCCTTCTGGATGGCCACGGGCAGCGGCAAGACCCTGGTCATGCATATCAACCTCGGGCAATACCTGCATTATAGTCGGGGGCAGGTGGAGCATGCCAACATTCTCCTTGTTACACCCAATGAGGGACTGTCAGACCAGCACTTGAAACAGTTGCGAATGAGTGGCATCGCTGCCAAGCATTATGGGGAAGCAGGAAGCAGCGGTCTGTTCGATAGCGGAAGGGCGCTGACAGTCATTGAGATTACCAAGTTGACCGAGACCAAAAGGGGCGGCGGCTTGACCGTGGAGGTAGACGCTTTCGGTCCCGATAATCTGCTCTTTGTGGATGAGGGGCATCGGGGGGCAAGCGGCGAGGTGTGGCGGGAGCTCCGCCGCCGTCTCGCAGAACGAGGCTTCACCTTTGAATACAGCGCCACCTTTGGTCAAATTGTCAATGGCGCCAGCGGGGATAAACGTCCCGCATTACTGAAGGAGTATTCCAAAACTATCCTGTTCGATTACTCATACCCCCACTTCTACCACGATGGCTATGGCAAGGACTACTGGATCACGAACCTGAAGGACGAGACAGATACCTTTAACGACTGGATGCTGCTGGGCAACCTTCTGTCCTTCTACGAGCAATATCTGCTGTACGAGGAGCACCGGGAGAGTTTTCGCCCATATAACTTGGAGAAGCCGCTCTGGGTCTTCGTAGGGCACACCGTCACCGGCGGCAAGTCCCAGGAGGACAAAGAAAGCCTGACCGATGTAGAGCAGATTGTGGCTTTCTTCGACCGCTTTCTGCGTCACCGGGGTGAGTGGACAGCACGGATAGACAAGGTGCTCCAAGGCGAAACAGGGCTGAAGAATCGCCGAGACGAGGACATCTTCATCGGCCTGTTCCCCTACCTGAAGGGGGAAGGCTTGAGTGCTGAGGACATCTATGAAGGCATGGTGGGGCGGGTCTTCTGGGCCCAGACGGGTGAAAGCGTGCGGGCGGTAGAGCTGAAGGCAGCGGCAGGTGAGATTGGGCTGCGGGCGGGCGCAGATAGTCCCTACTTCGCTGTCATAAATATTGGCGATGTGGCCGGGTTGATGAAGCTACTCGAAGCCAGAGGCATCGTGCGGGAGGACGAGAACATCACCGGCTCCCTATTTACTCGCATCAACGAACCCAATTCGCCAGTCAATGTGCTCATAGGTTCCCGCAAATTCATGGAAGGCTGGGATAGCTTTCGTGTCTCCAGCATGGGGCTGATGAACATAGGAAAGGGCGAAGGGGCGCAAATTATTCAACTGTTTGGGCGCGGGGTGCGGCTCTGGGGGAAGGGGTTATCACTCAAACGAAGTAGCGCTATCGAGCCGGATGGTGCGGCGCCGAATATCCGCCTCCTGGAAACCCTCAATGTCTTTGGCGTTCGCGCTAACTACATGGCACAGTTCCGGGAGTATCTGAAGCAGGAAGGCATTGAGACAGAATTTGAAGAGATTCACCTGCCCATCAAGCTTCAGGAGGAATTCTTGAAGCCGGGGTTGCAAGTGTTGCGGCTACCTGAAGGGGAGCGATTTGAAGATAAGAAGGGCATAGTGCTGACGGTGGACGGTAGTGTCCAGGTAGCCCTAGACTTGTGTCCGCGTTTGGAGCTGGCAAGATCGGGGGTGAGCGAAGCAGAGGTAGTGGAGAAGATGGGGGGAGATGATAGAGCGCCTTTGCTGCGCCAATGTGCGCCCCTATTCGACTGGCACCGGATTTACTTTGACCTGATGGCGTTCAAGAGGCTGAAGGGTTTTCATAACCTGAGTTTTGGCGAGGCGAGCCTGCGGGAGATTCTGCATAAGGGTAGCTATGAGGTCCTCTGCCCCGATGGGCAATTGCCACCATCAGGTTATCAGGGAGTCCGTAGGGCAGAGGATATTGCTATTGCCGTTCTGCGGAAATACATGGCTGCGTTCTATGACCGGAAGCGTCGGGCATGGGAACAGGAGAACATGAAACTGGCGGCGCTGGCACCAGACGACCCGAACCTCAAATTTAGCGGCTATACGCTTCGCGTGAAGACTGCTAACAAGGCCTTTTTGGAGCAGGTGCGTGAACTGGTTAAGCGTGCCGACGAGATTTACAAGAAGGATGTGGTGAATTTCCCCAACATTCATTTTGACCGCCACCTCTATCAGCCGTTGTTGGTGACCGATAAGCAGGAGCGCATGGAAACGACACCCCCGGCCTTGAACGAAGGAGAGGCCAAGTTTGTCCGTGACTTGAGAGCATACTTGCAGTCGCAAAAGACAGAATTTGAAGACAAAGAGCTCTTCTTACTAAGAAACCTTACTCGTGGCAGGGGTATTGGCTTCTTTGAAGCAGGCGAGGGTGAGGCGTTTTATCCCGACTTCATCTTGTGGGTGATTCAGGACAGGCAGCAGCGGGTCACGTTTATTGATCCTCACGGCCTCCGCATGGCACGAGGCGGCTTCAACGACCCGAAGGTAAGGTTACACAAGAGCCTAAAGGCTTTGGAGCCAACTCTGCAACAGCAGTGTGCTCAATGGCAAGTGCATCTAGCCTCCTTCATTATTGCCCCCGGCTCCTATGAGGAGACAAGAAACACCTTCGGAACGGGACAGCACTCACGAGAAGACTTCGAGGAGCACAACATTCTTTTCAGCGAGGACTCTGAGTACATCCGCAAGCTCCTTGAGAGAGTTTTGGAGGATGACGGGAGTGCTCAGGCATAGAGCATAGCGGCCCAACATTTGGGCGTTCTGTTCACTTACCGGTCCAGGTGCTTTTTGCCTTGCCACCTTAGAAACATTACCGTAGAATGGAGACGGGTGGACACGGTTGTCATCGGTTTAGCGATTGCAGCGTTGGTTGTAAGTACCTTCGCGGTGTTGCCATATGCTGTGGAACTACTTCTACGTGTCTTCTGGAAGCCGCGCTTTGATTACGAACTGGGAGACCTTCAGACAAGCTCTTATCAAGGGAAACTGGATCTGAGGTTTGAGTTCCGCTACGGTCTGGTCAAGGGTAAAGCAAGCTTTATTCGCAGTGCTCACATTCTCTTTCCTCTAGATGAGGTTGAGCTCTACCCCCACCCTGAGCATCCAGTAAGGCCATGGGAAGCAAAATTTACCCCATATCCTTGGAGCAAAGGAGTGTGGCTGGGTCAAGATATTCAGCTTTGGTCTACACGAATTGTGCCAAAGCAATACTTCGGTACGCCAATAGCTTTGCGTACTAGCCAAGAGCTTGAATCGCTTGAGCTAGGCGTAAGGATCACCACGGAAATCGACGAAAGCGAGCTAGGATTCTGGGGGATCTTCTATCGGGCACGTTCCTATAGCGTAGAAACGACGATGAATCTAGCGCAACTTAGCTCTCAGAAACCAACAGAGCCGAGCCAAGTTAGAATCTCGCGCCACTATGGGCCATACCCGAAATAGTCAAATCTCTTGGGTCGGAGGCGCTGGATTGTGCCAGTTCTATGCTTACACGGCATGGCTTGAGATGGAGCCAGATGAATTTGGGTGCGTCTCTTCTACATTGACCCGGCACAGCTTAACAAGAGTGCAGATGTGTGACATAGATAACAAAAACTCGGAATGTTGAGCTACACCGGGGTGTTGCTTCGTTAGGGACCTTCTGAGCACAACGCATCAGACATTCCCGTCTTCCTCTTTACCCATGGTCGGCGCATATGTATGATAGAATAGGGAATTCGAAGCAACAGTCGCAAAATAGGGCATTGTAATGTCTGACGAAGCACTCCTAGAATTGGTATTCCACGGCCGCGAAGAGCGAAACCTGGAATATAAACAGTCAATGAGTTGGCAGGAACCGACTACGAGAGCGAAGATTGCCAAATCTGCAATGGCCATGGCAAATCTTCCTGATGGAGGTGCTATTGTTCTGGGCATCAAGAAGGAAGGTGAAACCTACGACCCAGAAGGTATGGAGCCGGGTCACGCTGAATCGTTCAAACAAGACGACGTCATGGATTTCGTCAACGCATATGCCGACCCCTATGTGGAGCTAACCGTCGCGCCAGTTTATGATGGTCAAAAGCAGTTCATAGTTATACAAGTTCGAGAATTTGACCAGCTTCCGGTAGTTTGCAAAAAGAGCGGCGAAGAGGGCTTGGAAAGAGGAGCACTTTTTACCCGCACACGCAGGAAATGTGAAACGGCAAAGGTTTCAAGCCAAACTGAGATGCGTGAAATACTGGATCGGGCAGTGGACATCCAGATACGGCGTCTGCGTGAACGTGGTCTTATCACGCAGGCCGTTGGAATTCCGCCAACCGAAGGAGACCGGATCCTCTTCGAGCAGCAACTTGAAGGATTATGAACTTGGAAGAACGACTCAAAAAGATAAGATCAAAAGGGTACTGGCGGGTAGTCATCCGCCCAACTGTGTTCGAGAAGCACCGAATTGCCACGCTTTCTCAGGCGCGTGAATTGGTTCGATCAAGCGTTGTCTACCTTCGTGGATGGGACTACCCACATTGGGGCGAAGATGAATTACGAAATGTTGGCGAATGGGTTGAGTCCGGGGTTGATTGGAACTCCTTCATTGAATATTGGAGATTTTATCGCAGCGGGCAATTTGTACATTTCTTTGCAGCGCGTGAGGATCACATTGACGTGGAGCGTCAGCTTCCCATAAGTTATCCACCGAGGCCTAAGCGAGCTGGCTATCTCAGCACCATTGGGACAGTCTTTACTGTGACTGAGATTTTCGAATTCGCCGCCCGGTTAGCGGCCAAAGATGTCCTCCGCCCCGCTGCGGTAGTATCAATCCAACTGCACAATATGGCAGATCACCAATTAGCCACTTTCGATGCAAGCCGCTTGCTGTTTGGCGACTACACCTGCACCGCGACGGAGCCCATCGTATTTGAAAATGAGTTCTCGCAGGACGAACTGATCTCAAGGACTGACGAGCTTGCCTTGGACGCCGTAGTGGAAATCTTTGAGCACTTCAACTGGGACAACCCTCCGCGCCAGACTTTCGTAGAGGATCAGCGTCGCCTCCGGGAGCGGCGGCTTTAGGCTTCAAAGCGTTGCAACCCAGTAGCCACTTTGATAGAATGACTCCAGGAGATAGTAAGGGACTAGGTGGCAAGGCTGAATGCCAGGCTAAAAGTTCTTGATACCGTCCACTTAGGCCCACCACAGCGGACTCGAACCGTCCAGGTAGCTGTAACGCTTTACACAGGTCTCAAGCTGAACAGAACGTCATGTTGTTACGTTATGAACCCCTGTGCGTGGGGAATGTAGTTACGACTATTTGTTAGGTATCCATTTTGGGGGGATAGGCACTCCATGTGTAATAGTCAACCAGTAGTACTCATCGAGGAATTTTGCAATGGATTTGATACAGCCTTCCGAATCATAACCGAGCTGATGGGATAGGAAAATTTCAGGCGAACCAGTAAATCCCTGCATGTAAAAATCTGCAACCACTTCCTTTGCCTGTGCCTGCATCATTCTCATCCAATTGATGTAGCCTTCGGCACTCTTACTGATGCCGTATACTTTCTTATATTCTTCCCGGATGTTATTGTCTATCAGAACAAATAAGGAATCATTCAAAATATGGGCTATTTTTGAAATGCCCGTCATATTGATGCCCCAAATATCTGAAAGCCTCTCATAGATTTTGTGGATAACGCCACAAACTCCACCGTCGTCAGTTAAATCACACTCCAACAGAGACTCACCTCGTATTTGAATGATAAACGGATTCATATCTGTGATTGCAGTATATATGTCTCTGGCCGTTTCCTCCCGGATAAACATCCGTCCCCAAGAGTTTAGAAAATCTGATACCACTTTGTTGTAAAAATCCTTGAAGTCAACCGAAGATGGTTGCGCTCGCAGAGCATAAACAAGATGCTTGTTTGCAAAGAGTCTAACATATTTATTATTCTTTCCCGCTAGATACCAGTCAAGAAATGCAGCCCAAGCAATATCATTGAATCGCATGATAACCTCCTTGTGTGAATATTAGCTATTATCAATCCCCAATAATAATGATAAACTCTTGTGCATGCAGTTTACCACAGGTTTGACAATTTGGTCAGTATGAAATCAACGATTAGCCATTCTGTTAGGGAGTTGAGGATTCAAGATTCTGCAAAACGATAATCATCGTCGCTAATGGTTCTTGTCCGAAATACTGGGCGGTATCCTAGCCTCGCAAGGTACTTTTGTTTGACATAGCCCA
>Ga0315296_10004977_pt1 | contig 10732 bp, 8 predicted proteins | sample YL17G14_18_MG_FD_203921 | JGI IMG/M metagenome (GOLD analysis project Ga0315296, IMG submission 203921) | Sediment microbial communities from Yellowstone Lake, YNP, Wyoming, USA - YL17G14_18 | ecosystem: Environmental > Aquatic > Freshwater > Lake > Sediment | place: USA: Wyoming | collected...
GAGACGGTTGCTGCTGGTCCAGTTCTCCGCGCGCAGCAGGTCGGCTTCATCCGGGGCGGACATCATGAACGCCCGGAAATGGCTTCCCCAGCCGCCGGGGCCCATGGCATCCTCCATCGCCCGCCAGATTCGGCCCCCGAGAACGACCACAGGGACGGGGGCACAGTGGTAGGGGGCGTCATCGAGCAGCAGGCCCGAATTCCTGTGCTTCGGCACCGTCCAGGTTTTCCCGCCGTCACTGGAGCGGTTGATCACGGCCGAGCCATGGTACCGGCTGGTTCCCATAAGGTACACATCCGGCCCGTGGACGAAGATACTGGCCCAGTACATGCCCCGGACAGTGGCCGCGTGGGACCATATCGCCCCGCGGTCCGCAGACCGGAAGACCTGTGTGGCGGCATCGGTGCGCTCCGTGGACCTGGGCCCGAATTCATCGTGCTTGGCCAGGTAATCACCGGCCGGCAGGACGGCGATGCCGGGCGAACCGATGTAAACCTGCGAGGAAGAGGGGATATAGTTGATGATGACTCCGGGGACCTCCTGCGAGCCCGCCGGCACCAGCCATGTGAGGGCAAGAATGACTGAAGACCAGCCGTTGCTTCGCCGAAACATGAGGAATCCCCGGTCCTTTCCGGCTGTGCCGAGCGTCGAGGGTGGCCCGTGTGTCATAACGGGGACAAGTATAGTCGAGCCGCGAGTCGGCGGAAAAGAGAAAATTCCGGAAACCGGCGCGATAGATGTGTCCTTTGCCCGTGACTTTTGGTATACTACGTCGCTTCAGGGATGACTGTGGTGACGTGTGGTGGAAGGCACAAAGCACGGTGGCGGCCCCGGCGGCCCGTACGAGTGAGCATGAGAAACTCGCCGGATGGGTGAGGAGCCTGTGATAGAATGTGGAGATGCAACGATGATTCGTACGAGTGTTCTGGTCGCGGCACTGACTTGCCTTATCAACGTCACGATGATGGCGCAGGAGGCGAAGCCCCCGGAAACGAAACCTGAGGCGGCGAAACCCCAGGAGGCAAAGCCACCAGAGGCAAAACCCCCGGAAACCAAGTCCTTCCGGATCGGCATGATCGGACTTGACACGTCGCACGTCACCGCCTTTACGAAGATCATCAACGACAGGGAGAAGGACTTTGGCTGCAAGGTGGTGGTCGGCTATCCGGGCGGCTCGCCGGACATCAAGGATTCGGCCGGCCGCGTCCAGCAGTTCACGAACGAGATGAAGGACCTGTACGGAGTCGAGATCGTCGGCAGCATCGACGAGCTTTGTAAGAAAGTGGATGGCGTCATGCTGGAGAGCGTGGATGGGCGGCCTCATCTCGATCAGGTCAAAGCGGTGATCGCGGCGAAGAAGCCGGTGTTCATCGATAAGCCGATGGCAGGCAGCCTTGCCCACGTGCTGGAGATATTCCGCCTGGCGAAAGAGAACAACGTGCCGTGCTGGTCCAGCTCGTCTCTGCGGTTCTCGCCTCGCGTGATCGGGATGAGGAATAGCGACGCAATCGGCGACGTCCTTGGGTGCGACGCGTTCAGCCCGTGCAGCCTCGAGCCGCATCATCCGGACCTCTACTGGTACGGCATCCATGGCGTGGAGATTCTCTTCACGATCATGGGCACCGGGTGCGAGTACGTGCAGCGCGTGCAGACGGAGGGCTATGAGTACGTCGTGGGCGTCTGGAAGGGCGGCCGAATCGGCACCTTCCGCGGCCTGCGGGCAGGCAAGCTCGACTATGGCGCCATGGTTTATGGCACGAAGAGCATCGCCCGCGCCGGCAACAACGAGGGCTACGAGCCGTTGATCGAGGAAGTTGTGAAGTTCTTCAAGACCGGCCAGGCGCCGGTACCCCCCGAGGAAACGATCGAGATCTTTGCCTTCATGACCGCCGCCGATGAGTCGAAGGCGCAGAACGGCGCACGGGTCACGCTCGCGTCAGTCATGGAAAAGGCCCAGAAGAAGGAAGCACCCGCGCCTGCACCCGCGCCTGCGCAAAAGTAGTTCGGTCGCTCAGACCTCCTCATGGACTACCCAGGGCTCGCGGTACGTCCGCTTGAGGAACTTGTTCGCGTCCGGCGCATCGACAAACGTCTCGGTTTTAGGATCGAGGGCGAGTTTTCGATTCCCCACACGGTACGAGATGTTCGCCATGTGACAGAGCAGGGCGGAGTAGTGGCCCTGCTCGACGTCGGCATTCGGCTTTTCGCGCGTGCGGATGCACTGAATGAAGTTGTCTTGGTGTGGCTGGTCGCCCTGGCGTCCGTAGCGGAAATCCACGACCTTGTCGTCGGCATCGTAGATTTGCCAGCCGCCGCCGTGCCGGCCCAGGTACATCATCCCCTTTGTCCCCAGGACCTCGATCCTCGTCGCGCAGAACGACCAGTCGGGGAACAGATCGCTGTCGCGGATGTGCTGCGGGATCTTCTTCATGTAGGGTGTCCACAGTGCTGACTCGAAGACGAGTGTGAAGTCCCCGTAGTCGAAGAGAGCCATTTGCGTGTCCGGGATTTCCCGGCCGTCGCGCAGGGCCCGCACCCCGCCGCTGTGGGCGACCGTGTCGGGGTAGGGCTTGTCGTCGAAGAGCGTGCGCGCCAGGTCCAACTGGTGAATGGCATCGCCGGGGATCGGGCCGCAACTGTACTCCCACTGGTTCAGCCACGCTCGGCTCGGGTTGTACGGGAGCTTCGGCGCGGGCCCGCACCAGAGATCGTAATCGAAGCCCTGTGGCACGGGCTGCACCGACCCCTCCCTCATCGGCGAATGCTGCATCATGTTGAACACGCGAATCAGATACACGTCGCCGAGCTTGCCGTTTCGGACCTGCTCCGCGGCGTCTTTCGCATAGGGTGCGCTTCGCGTCTGCATTCCGACCTGGACGACCCGCTTATATTTGCGGGCCGCCTCGATCATCTTGCGGCCCTCCCACACGTTGTGAGCCATCGGCTTTTCCACGTAGACATCCTTGCCCGCCTGGCACGCCAGGATCGTTCCGAGCGCGTGCCAATGGTCGGGTGTCGCGTTGATCAGGGCGTCCACGTTCTTGTCGTCGAGGATTCGCCGGAAGTCCTGGACCATCTGCGGCTGCTTGCCCTGCGCCTGCGTAATGGCCGCGCTGGCCTGCGGCAGGCGCCGGCTGTCCGGATCGCAGAGGTAGGCGATTTCCACGTCCTTGCGCTCGGCGAACATTCTGGCCAGAGCCGTCCCCCGGCCGCCAAGTCCCATGACGCCGATAATGACTTTGTCGCTCGCTGCCTGACTGGGCTGCTGCGGCAGCACGGCGGCCGCCGCCGCCGCCCCGAGTGAGCCTCTCAAGAAGTCCCTGCGATTCACCGGTCCCATCGTGTTCTCCTCAATCTACCTGCTACTTGGCTTTCGCTTGTCGTCGATCTGAACCTTCGTCTGGATCGTGTTGTCCTGCAGATTCACCTTGCCCGCGCGTTCCTCGATGAGAATCCCGACGTCCGGATTGTCACCGCCTTGCCGAGAGTCCCGTATGGCGTTCTTAACGAAAGTCAGGTCGTTCACTTCGCCGCGGATTCGGATTTCCGCGCCGCCGTTATTTTCGATCGTGTTGTCCTCCAGGCGATTGCGGTGCGGGGCCATGCCGAGGGCCTCGTTGCGGAAGAACACCCCGTGCTGCTTGTTCAGCCGTACCGTGTTGTGGCGCAGCACGTTGTCGGAATCCTTGTGCCCGATGGAGATTCCGAACTGGCCGTTCTCTTCAAGCAGGTTGTTCTCGAACAGTCCGTGGCGGACACGCCAGCAGAGGAACAGCCCGTCGCTGCCGTTGCGCCGGGCCACACAGTTGCGGACCGTCGGCCTTTGCGAGCCGCTGCCCGGATGGATCCCCAGGACGGCGTTGTCTTCGCTGACGCAATCCACGACCGTGACATCGTTGGACTGCTGGAAGCTGATGCCGTCGCCGTTGTAGTTCCGCACCGTGCAGCCGCTGATGACCGTGCCGAAGCCCCGGTACAGAAATATCCCCGCTCCTCGACACCCGTTGAGCTGCACATTCGCGTCCTTGTTGCCCTCGATCACCAGGTCCTCGATCCGCACGCCCTCAGTGTCATACGCGCTGACCACCGGGAAGACGGTCGCCGCTTTGGCGCCGCCATCGACCATGCAGTCGGCCATCAGCGGCTTGCTGATCGAGAAGGTATTGCCATTCTGTCCGGTGATGCGGGCGACAGTAGTGTGAAAGCCGCCGGCGTTCTTATCCCAGATCGCGACCCCGCAGCCTGCCGCGAATCCATTGGGGTCCTGGACGGTGATTTGCTCTTCTCCGAAATCACCATCAATGGCCAGGGGTGAGACAGCTCCCGCCGCTTTTCGCAGGACAGTTCTGCCTTTGACGCCCCGTACCGTGACATTCGGGCGCAGGTGCAGAGAATCGCGCATCATGTACTCGCCCTCGCCAATCTCGACCGTGCCGCCTCCGAGCCCGGCAACGTAATCGACGGCTGCTTGCAAGACCCGGTTGTCGCTGCCAACCAGGTCTGCATCCTTGTGGCCCACCGTGACACGGGGAAGTTGAGCCATCTTCGAGTGCATGGCTGTAGCCACCTGCTTTTCCTGTGGTCCCGGCGAGAAGTCCCGACCGTCACTTCCCGTCGCCGGCAACTCGCAGACGCAAATGCACAGGATCACGGTGCTCAGTGGGGTGAGGGACTTGCATGTCATCGCTGGTCTCCTGAAAGGCGGTTCTGTCGTCGGTCCGTTGATCGTTACTCCGGATGGACGTGATTATCGAATCGCCAGACGTGTTTGTCAATGTTGGATGAATGCTTGACAAGCAACGCCGGCAGTAGTACACGAGGCGATGAAGACCTGCTGTGCTTCGGAGATCGTTGTTTATGGCAGACGTGTGGAGCATGGATGAGCGTGGGCTGGAGGCGTTGCTCAGCGAGCCTGGTGCAGCCGCTTGTGAAACCCTGAGTCGCGTCGGCGGCGATGTGGCCGTCCTTGGAGCGGGCGGCAAGATGGGACCGACGCTGGCCATGATGCTGAAGAAAGCCGCACCCGACAAGAGTGTCTACGCCGTCTCAAGATTCAGCGACGGACAGGCGCGAAGCCGCATCGAGGGGCAAGGAGTCGAGATCGTTGAGGCGGACCTGCTCGACGAGTCCGTTTACGACCGCCTGCCCGATGTCCCGAATGTCTTCTACCTGGCGGGTATGAAGTTCGGCGCTGCGGGGAATCAACCGCTCACGTGGGCGATGAACGTCCATATGCCGGCGCTGGTCGCCCGCAGGTACAATCGCTCCCGCATCGTAGCGCTCTCGACCGGCAACGTCTATCCATTCGTCGATCTGCAAAGCGGCGGCTCGCGCGAGCGGGATGCTCCCGGCCCGGTCGGCGAGTATGCACAATCCTGTCTCGGCCGCGAGCGGATGTTTCAGCACTTCTCCGAACGATTCGGCACGCCGGCGACATTGATCCGGCTCAACTACGCCAACGAGCCCCGATACGGCATCATCGTCGATTTGACACTCAAGATTCTGCACGGCGAGCCTGTAGACGTGACGATGGGGGCGGTCAACCTGATCTGGCAGGCCGACGCCAACCGCTACATCCTGCGAGCGATCGGTATCGCCAAAAGCCCGCCCGCCATATTGAACGTGACGGGGCCCGAGAGTGTGGCGATTCGCGATCTCGCAGCCCGGATCGGCAGAGTCCTCGGTAAAGAGCCGCGATTCGTGTCGCAGGAGGCGGCAACCGCCTTGCTCTCGAACGCTTCGGCGTGCTTCGAGACATTCGGCCGTCCCGCGACGAGTCTCGATGATATGATCCGTACTATTGTCCCGTGGGTTGCCGCCGGCAAGCCGGTCCTGGGCAAGCCAACGAAATACCAGGTTCGCGACGGCCGGTTTTGAGAGGTGTCCAGATGGTTGAGCCGAACGTCTTTGACAAGCTGCGGGACGGTTGTGTCATTCCGGCCCATCCGCTTGCGTTGACCGGCGAGAACGAGCTCGATGAGCGATGCCAGAGAGCGTTGACGCGGTACTACCTGGCGGCCGGGGCAGGGGGCTTGGCCCTGGGTGTGCATACGACTCAGTTCGCCATTCACGATCCGAAGGTCGGCCTCTACAAACCTGTTCTGGAACTGGCCACGGAGACCTCGCGGCAGGTCGCCGGGTCTAGTGGCTTCGGGCTGCCGATCATGATTGCCGGTCTGGTGGGCGGCACGGCTCAGGCGGTTCGTGAGGCGGAATTGGCGGCGAAACTGGGCTACCATCTCGGCCTGCTTTCGCTGACTGCCCTGCGAGGCAAGTCAGTCGATGAACTCATCGCTCACGCCCGGCAAGTGGCTGATGTCATCCCGATTATGGGCTTCTACCTGCAGGCAACGATCAGCCGTATGGTTCTGCCGCGGGAGTTCTGGGCGAGGCTGGTGGAAATCCCGAACGTGCGGGCGATCAAGATCGCTCCATTCAACCGGTACCAGACGCTCGACGTGCTGGACGCCGTCGCACAATCCGGACGGCGGAACGAGATCGCCCTGTACACCGGCAACGATGACAATATCATCATCGACTTGCTGACCCCGTACGCATTCCACACAGAGCAGGGCGAGGTCTCACTTCAGATCGTCGGAGGTCTGCTCGGCCAGTGGGCATGCTGGACGAAAAGGGCAGTGGAGCACCTGAGCGCGATCAAGGAGATTCGTAAAGCGAAGCTGCCCGTACCGCAGCGGATGCTCAAGCTGGCCAGCCAGATGACGCTCGCCAACAAGGCGATCTTCGATGCCGACAATAACTTTGCCGGCTGCATCCCCGGCATATCGTACGTCCTGCAGCGACAGGGCCTGATGAGCCACATCGGCGCGATCGATCCTGCCGACCGCCTCTCGCCGGCGCAGACTGACAGAATCGATTGCATCATGCGCGACTATCCTCATTTGACCGACGATGAGTTCGTCCGGGCCAATCTGGACAAATGGCTTTCGCCTTAGCGGAGTGTGAAAAGTAGCACGGGCATCTTGCCCGTGTGTCCTATGGGTGTCTCGCCCATGAGAGGACAACAGTGGGCAGGGCCAAGATGGCCCTGCGACTCATGGGCAAGATGCCCATGCTACGGGAAGGGGACTTCTCCCATACCCTCTCGGCATTTGCGGCACTTCCGGGATTGCAGGACTTGGATGATCTTCTTGTTGGCGGCGGGGAAGGCGTAGCGGCCCAGGTCCCGCAGGCGAACCCACTTGAATTCGGCGCAGGTAATGCACCGGGGCTCGCCTGATATCCAGGTGCACTCGAAGGCGTGAATCCGGACGCGAAAGTGCGAATAAGTGTGATCCACGACTGCCAGCGGCCGCCCGACTTGAATCGTGAGGGCGAGTTCCTCCCGGACTTCCCGGCGCAGTGCGGCTTCGAGGGTCTCTCCAGGTTCCTTCTTGCCGCCGGGGAATTCCCAGAGGCCGCCGAGCAGACCCTCGGACTTTCGCCTGTCGATCAGGATTCGACCGTCTTTGTAGATCACGCCGACGGCCACGGTGTGGCTGGGCAGCGGCTTCTTGGGGCTGCGCTGTGGCAGCGAGAGTTGCTCGTTGTGGCGTTTGGCCCGACAAGCCCGGCTCAGGGGACAATCCTCGCACTGCGGGTTGCGCGGTGTGCAGACCTCCGCGCCGACCTCCATCAGCGCCTGGTTGAACAGCCCGGGCTTATGCACCGGCACCAGATCATCGGCAATAGACCAGAGCCTCTTCTGAACGGTGCCGTTCTTCGGGTCGCCGTCGATGCGAAAGACGCGGCACAGGACTCGCTCGATATTGCCATCCACGATGGGTACGCGTTCGTCGAATGCGTTGCTGGCGATCGCACCGGCGGTATAGCGGCCGATACCCGGCAGAGTGAGCAGTTCCGCCGCTGTCCGGGGAAAGTGGCCCCCGAATCGTTCCACTACTTCCTTCGCTGCACGGTGCAGGTTCCGGGCTCGCGAATAATAGCCGAGGCCCTCCCACAGCTTGAGAATCGTGTCCAGCCGTGCCCGCGCAAGGCTCTCAACCGTCGGGAATCGCTTCAGGAATCGCTCATAGTAGGGCAGGGCGGTCGGGACTCGCGTCTGCTGGAGCATGATCTCGGAAACCCAGATCGCGTACGGGTCCTTCGTTCTTCGCCAGGGCAGGTCGCGGCCATGCCGGGCGAACCACCGGAGAACGGTTTTCTGTATCTCAGTGCGTTTCAGTGTCTACCGCTTCCTCAGTCTTGGGCGGGCTGCCCGATCTGATCTTTTTTCCGGTATACCATTCCTTCAAAGATGGCAACAATCTCACCGGAGTCATCGGTCACCTGGATCGAATAGGTCGCCAGCTTTGGATTGCGGGAGACTTCTTTCGCTTCGGCGAACAGGGTGCCTTCCCTGGCTGCCTTGACGAACCAGATGCTCGCATTGATGGCTACGGCGACGGTGCCGTGCGAGTTCGAGGCCGCCGCAAATACCAGGTCGGCCAGGGTGAAAATGGCGCCGCCGTGGACGAGGTTCACGCCGTTAAGGTGGCTGTCGTTGATTGCCATCCTGGCCTTTGCCCGTCCTTCAGCGATTTCCAGAAGCTCGATGCCGCTGTGCTGTGCGAACCGGTCGTTCTTGAAGAAGTCCCAGATTGCCTGCATGACAAACCCATTCCCATTTACTATTTACGATTTACGATTTATCATTCGGTCCGTGTCGCCCGACGGCATGGCTGTGCCACGGGCCGTGTCGGTCCCATGTATTCTATGAGTTGCGTGCCGGCCCAAATAGTAAATAGTAAATAGTAAATCGTAAATTCTTATGATCATTGACTTTCACACTCATGCGTTTCCCGATGCGCTGGCCGCCCGTGCGATGAAGGTCTTGCTGGCAGAAGCGCCTCAGGTCAGGGCGTATCTGGATGGGACGGTCACAGACCTGTTGCGGTCGATGGATCGGTCCGGCATCGAGGCCAGCGTGGTCTGCTGCATCGCGACGAAGCCGGGGCAGTTCGAGCCGATCCTTCGCTGGTGTGCGCAGATTCGCTCGGAGCGACTCATCCCATTCCCATCGGTTCATCCCGGCGACCCTGCATGCGTTGACGCGATCTGCCGTATTCGCGAGGAAGGATTCCGTGGGATCAAACTGCATCCGTTCTACCAGGATTTCTTTGCGGATGAAGACCGGATGCTGCCCTTCTACGAGGAGGTGTCGCGACACGATCTTCTTCTCGTCATGCACACCGGCTACGATATCGCGTTCCCAAGAATCCGTCGGGCGGACCCGGAGAAACTTCTGAAAATTCATAGGATGTTCCCCGCTCTGAAACTCGTCACGACGCATTTGGGCGCCTGGCAGCAGTGGGAGGAAGTCGATCGGCTTCTCATCGGTCGGGAGATCTACATGGAGATTTCGTTTGCCATGGACGATGTCGGCCTGGAGCGGGCGAGGGACATGGTCATGCGTCACCCCGATGGCTACGTGCTGTTTGGCACCGACTCGCCGTGGACGGATCAGGCGGGAACGCTGGCCCTGTTGGAAAAATTGAACCTTCCGGCGGGCAAGTTGAGAAGGATCCTGGCCGACAACGCTCTGGCTCTCCTGGGGCTCAACGCCTGAGTTTCGAGGGTCAGCCATTGCTCTAACACTCTATGGTACAAGGGTTTACAAACAAGCTCTTCTGACCGTGCGGGACATCGGATGGGGCGGCGCAGGTGCCTGGGTGCGTGCAGGCGGGCGAATGACCGGTAAATTTTGTGATATTGTCCGAAAAGGTGCTTTATTTTTGTACTGATGTAGGGCATTATTATCCGATTAAAAGTTGGAGGCCGGTTTGTCATTCACCGGCGGTGGCTGTGCATCGTGCAGCAGGAAATGGTGGTGAGGTGGCAGGAGAAGAAGGTATGTCGCAAGTCCGCGGCGCCTGAGTTCTGTGAACACGCAGGTTTGGCAAGCGCCGTCACGCAAGCAGGTGCCGAATGAACCTCCGCATGCGTAGAGTTGACACGCGAGGTGGAGACAGACAATGCGAAGTCGGACACGACGGAGTCACCCAGTGTAGGCGCGCTCGCGATACGATTAGGACCAGATAGAAGCTGATGCCTGAGACGAAGCCGGTAGTCCTATAGGCAATCGGGTACAGGCAGCCGATTATAGCAGACAGTGCGAGTGATGAGAAAAAGGAGAAACAAATGAGACAACAACAGTGGAAAGCCGGATTGGTTGTAGCGTTGCTGATGGCAATGACCGGCTCGGTAGCCCTGGCACAGGCCGGAACCGCTGCCCCAGCTCCGGCCAAAGAGGCGGCGAAAGCGGCACCCGCTGCGCCCGCCGCCCCGGCAGCGCCAGCCCATGAGGAGTTGTTCTGGCCGGACATGTGGCGGGCATTCCACAATCCCACGCCGTGGCTGAGCATGGGGCTCGATGCGCGATTCAGAGTCGAAGCCGGGCAGGGCTGGCAGACCCTCGATCGCACAAACGAACGCAATGACGACTGGCTGTACCAGCGATATCGAACACGATGGTGGACGAAGTGGATCCTCGGCGACGACGTGACGTTCAACACGCGCCTGGTGTGGGAGTTCAGAACATGGGAAGAACCGCGAGGCAGGCCGCGGTTGTTGAACCCGTTTTACCCTTCTTCGGAGCGCCCGACGGTGATGAAGGGCAATCCCGATGAAGCATTGTTCGACTGGTTCAACATCAACATACGCAATGTCGGGGGCCTGCCGTTGACGGCAACACTGGGCCGCCAGGACATGATCTTCGGCGTCGGCTGGCTGG
>Ga0315296_10004978_pt1 | contig 10731 bp, 6 predicted proteins | sample YL17G14_18_MG_FD_203921 | JGI IMG/M metagenome (GOLD analysis project Ga0315296, IMG submission 203921) | Sediment microbial communities from Yellowstone Lake, YNP, Wyoming, USA - YL17G14_18 | ecosystem: Environmental > Aquatic > Freshwater > Lake > Sediment | place: USA: Wyoming | collected...
GAGTCCAGAAATGCTAGAGCGCGCGTTGTAACATGTTACACTTTGCCATTCTTTCAACGTTCTTCAAAAGTGCTTCAAAATCTCAAATTGTTACAGTTTCGTCGTCAAAGGAAATTTTAGCGCGCTTGGGTCTACAAGACAGGCTTTCCTAAGGCACTGCAAAAACCGCCGAGCGTGATGCACGGTCTTGTCTACGAAATCTCTCGGACAAACAGAATGGCATAAGGGAGTACATGTTTTCGCAATAACTTACAGATAGCTATGAGCCAGAGGCACAGGCAAAGATGCTCGCGACACTGTCAGAGCACCTACCCTGCGAGAGAGAGCGCGCTCAGAAATAGACAACCGTGACTCGTGAGTATGCGTTTCATAGTGTTCGCTTTTTAGAACAGGGTGTTCGATTGCGTAGAAATAAGTGAAGCATTCTGGCTAGTACTAATAGAGGTCGGTTTGCATGCAAGAGTGGACCAGTGCGAAGCTGAAAGAAACAATGATTATGATTGTCTTCATTCTGTTTCTCGCCTTTCTCCTCGGCACACTTGTCCCTGTGGACGGAGACAGAGGCGGTTTTGCTTTGCAAGCAGAACGTGTGTCTGAAACTGGCCAGAAGGCGATAGCAGCTTGGAACGGTACATATGAGGTATTACTGCTTTCTACCGAAGTAAACTCAAGCCAAGAATCCGAAGTAATAGAGATAATGCCACTTCCATCCAACCCTTCAATACATAAAGGCGAAACTAATTCATTCCTCAAAATCATGAACCTTGTCAACACATTCTTCGACTTGACTACACCACGCACGCCATTTCACTATGGACCATGGAGCCTTGGAGGTCAAAGTCGAGACGTTCCCGCAATCGAAATCACCTTTCAAGAAGTCATAGGTGCTCACGACCTCACCGTGATAAAGGCAGAGAACGCTGATGAACTCATTCGCTGGCTAAACGGCTTTCTCCAAAGCAAAGGATACACTAAGCCACTGCCATCTAACCTGCAAAGATTACTTGAGAACTACACGACAACAGGAATCAAGTTTTTCACGATAGACATGATACTCACAAACTCAACGGTCAAGACTGTTGAGCCGTTAACCTACGAATTCAGCACTTTGAAACTCTACTATCCACTGCGAATCTCAACCCTTTTTTCCGGCAGTACAGAAATCTCCTTGTTTACCTTGACATGCAATGAACTCAGCGGGGATTCAGCTCTCACCCATACATTCGCCAAGAGAGCACAGTTTCAAGTCAAAGAAGAGACTCTTGGAGAGATTTCTCCTTACATGGCAGAAATCTTCTCGGGAAACCCCTATTTGTGCTACTTCCACTTTGGCGGCCCAGTCAGCTGGCTCAGCGAAGATGTTCTAGCAGACAAAGAATCAGATACAAATACGGCGATCACAGCAATTGCTACATTGATAGCGGTTTGGGGACTCGTACTCTTGTTCCTGTGCTTTGCCCCTGCGCGTCTCCATTTTGGAGTCAACGATTCCTCAAGACTTAGGCGGCTACAGGTGGTTTCCATTTCAACTGGGCTAATCGGGGCTGTATTGGTCTGTGTAGGCTTAACTCTTTCATGGGGATTAGCCGAATTCAATCAAGTGCTCCTGCCTCTTAATGGAATAGAAACAACCTCTGTAAACAAGTTTTTGGACTTCCTTTTCGTGCCGCTAGTTCTGACAATGATCTGTTGTTACGTGTACAATGTTCTAGTTCAAGGATACTCAAGGAAAGCCTCTGTCCTTTTGACAGTATCCGGAATTACAACAGCTTTCGCAATGTTGTTGTCCAGTACCTATCTGGTCACTAAGACTGATGGTTTCTTCGCTGCTTTGACTGGCGTCACGTTACTCACGCTGACGGGCATTCTTTCCCGCTGGCGCATAAGCCTAAATCCACAGCAGCCCTCAATGATCAGGGTCAGAAGGTTCAAGGTGTACCTTATCAGAAAACTTCTCAAAGCACTATCTGTTCTATTCGGTATCTCATGGGTCATTTTCCTGATCGAACGCAGTTTTCCTTCGACAATAAGATATTATTTGGGCTGGCCCTTTCTAATCCTTTTCCTCTAGCCAATTTTGGCCATCGATGGAATGCGAGAACAGAAAAGCATGACTACAGAAGTCATAAGGAAAGATCAACGTCCAATTCTTGGAATCCAAACATGAATGTAGATGACTTTATGAACCGTAGCACGCTTTACTTTCTCTCCTTTTTTTCCCTACGTGTTATTATGTTAGTTAAAACTATTAGCGCGCACTTGTTCAGGCAAAGGCGAAGCACACGCTAGAGATTGGCAGTTTTGAACGTGTCCGTCGTGTGCTAACAAAAAATAGAGGGAATATTGGGATTGTTTATGCGTGTTCGCCGAAGTGTTTTGCTATTGTTCCAATGTCTTTCATGTCTATTTTGTGGTCGTCTGTAACGTCAGCATTGGGGTTCCAGCCTGGTTGTCCCGGTGTCGTGTTAAAACCATAGGCTGCTCCGCCAATGTCTTTCATGTCAACCTTGTTGTCACAGTTTATGTCTCCAGCTATGGTGACTCTCACGTATCCGGTATAGTTGTAGACGTTGTCAACTGTGTGTGTTTCACCAGGAACAGGCGTTGCGTAGGCACTTAACGTATAGTTGACTATAGCGTATCCGGTTGTGTTCCATAGAAAAGTAACGACTGTCTGGTTGAGTGGGTATAGGTTGAGTACGCTCTGCGTGCCTATTATCGTCGTGTTTGCGTAGGCTGTAACGGTGACGTTTTCAGCAACATTACCCTCGTTTAGCACTGTTACGTTAACGTGTGCCGTGAAATTCTGGCAGACTACGGGCATCGGTGTGCACCCGTCTTTGCATGTTGTGAGGTTGGTCACTGCGATGTCATGTATGCCTAGAGGAGATGTTATGATGGCATGTTCTATCACTGCAACGAACGGTAGTCCTCCTGGTGGGAAGTTTGCGAGTGCCCATTTTCCGGGGAGGCCCGGTGGGACTGGCGGGACTGGTACGACAGAGTATATGTCTTGTGAGACGTATGCTGCATTGTTGTGTGTGGTGTATGGTGGTTCTGGCGGCATGTGTGGATGTAGAATCGGAATACGACCTTCTGCAATCAGGCCATTTTCGAACGCGTCTCGGATCGGGTCGCTGATCGCTACTTGCACGGTTTGGTTGTTGACGCCGGCGACTGTGACGAAGTGGCCGTCTTCTCTATACCACATGCTGCCTGTCCAGACATAGTAGCCGATGGAGAGAACAACGTCTTGGCACCTTTTGACTTCTTGCTCTATGTAATCGAATTCGGGCTGATTGACGGTATGTTCATAGAACTTTCCAGTTTGGCCCATGTGAGCAGCAACGATGTTTGCGTCGCCCATGTCCACCGAATTGCTCTGGTCAAGGTCTGCTGCCAAGTTCCAATTGGGGGAGCCTGGCATGCTTCCATATGCTATCGCTACTAGGTTAGCATCTGCTGGCGTCACACTGCCGTCTCCATCAACGTCTCCTTGCGGGTTGACTCCTGACCATGAAAGATAATGAGTCAGTCCAGCCTGCATGTCGGCAGCGCTTGTTCCTTTGTGCAATAAACCTGTCAAACGCCCATCTGTATCCATGAACCAAGCCAGTTTCTCAACTAGAGGTACTACGTTGCGCGAATCATGATCGTCCCATGCTCCGAACGCACTGACCAATGAGAAGTGGTCGTTGATTGTTGGCGGCTGAACAGGGTTGGACTCAAATTCTGAGTCAAGCCACCATAGCGAGTTAGCGACCGCTACTGGTCCGCAGTGGCTCCATGCGCCGCCATAACTCCAGTTGTAGATTCCCCCTTGTCGCTCGTCAAAGTCAGGCATTCCACTCGGAGCATAGTCGATATATGCGGGTTTGTAGTACCATGGGTCATACTCTTCGGCAGTGACGTTCCATGGCGGAATGGCTGGTCCGGGTGGTAGCGCGTCTGTAGAGTCTATGTGGAATTTGCTGATTCCATCGTTGGAGTCTACATGGAACTTTACTCCTGCCCATTCGATTGGGGTCTTTATTCTCCACCATGAGCACGGGTTCGGAAGGAAACCTGACGGTGTCAGAACCGTGAACCAGTCGCAGGGGGATATGCCTGTGAACTTTTGTTCAGCGGTTAGTTCGAACACCGGTGGGTTCAATGTCGCAAAAGGAAGCACTGTGTCAACATGGAATGTGCCATTTAGATATGAATTGTCCACGTGGAATTCTACGTCGCCTATATCTGGGCGTATTATTCTCCACCACGTGCAGAGTTTTGGTATGATTGCCAGGTCGTTGACCTTGTACCATTCGCATTGCTGCAGCACGTTTACTTTCTTTCGGGCTTGGAAGGTGTATGTTGGTCCCCATGGTACTAGACTGGGTGATAGTGGCAATACTTGGTCAATATGGTACGTTCCGCTTCCTTGCTGTGCATTGTCGACGTGAAACTCTATTCCAGCCGGTCCACCTATGGGAGTCAGTACTTCCCACCAAGTGCAGATTGCAGGACCGAAGCCTATCGGGTCAAGTACTGTGAACCAGTCGCACGGTTTGATCTCTGTGACTTTCTGCCTGGCTTCTATCTCGTAGACCGGGAAAGGCGGATGGTATGGTCCCGGAGTTATTTCATCTATGTGGAACTCGCAGCTTTGATTGTTCCAATCGACGTGGAACTCGTATCCCGTGGGGTTGTGTGTTTCTGGGTCAATTATTTCCCACCAACTGCATACGGGTGGATACCAGTGGGCTGGAGTATGGACTGTGTAGTATCTGCAGGGCATTATTGTGTCGATCTTCATTACGGCAGTATACGGTGGCGGATCCTTGAGTTGAATCACTCCTGGGTTCCCGTTTGGATCCAGTACCATGTCAATGTGGAATTCTCCTGGATAGGAAGCATCAGCATGGAATTCCCCGAGGGGGGTACCTGTGCGGTTAATTACTTCCCACCAAGTGCATGGTGGCAGAATATAGCCTAGCGCTGGGAATGTTATCTGGATCCAGTCGCATGGCGCAAGCATCATGTCGAGGTCAGGGTCCTCGAATTGTATGGTTATGTTCGTGCCGAAGGTCATTGAGACGCCGGACCATGAAGTCATTTCAACAGTGCTTCCGAAGCTGATAATGTTGCCTGTAGTGAAACTCATCGTATTTGTTGGCGCAGCGAGGGCCGTTGTTGGGGTCAGAATCACAATTGAACTTGTCAACAGTAGTATTGATAAGGTGAGTGATACAGCATCTAGTCTAAGATACTTTTTCATTTTTACCTTTCTCCCTTTTTTATTCAGCAATATCTTGTTGCGGTTTCTGAGTTAAAAGACTTATGGGCTTAAGTTCTATATGTTTATTAGATGTCATTGTTCGTTTTAGATTATGATGCCTGGCAGTAGTGCTTTTCTCGCGCGCGATTTGACTTGTTTTTTGCCAAGAAACCGATTGCTATCGAAATTGAGAGGAGGAATAGGAGAATAGGCCAAGATTCTGGAACTATCAGTATCTCATGGGCAGAGGTTTCGTAGCTAAAGTATATCCATCTTGAAATCCCATTGTCGTAGAGTGAATAGTTGACGTAGAGGGGTTCCGCTTGTCCGCTGTCGATGACAATTGTGAGTTCGGGCTGAACAAGAGTATGGGGGACGCAGACTCTGAAGAATCTAACTGCACTGTCAGAATTGTTGACTGACAACCTCAAAGTGTGTGTGGACTCTTCATATGTCAGACTAACGGAAGTTGAGTTGGTGATCACGTCAACTAGGCCGAGGGTTTGTTGATTCAGTATGCTGAAACTGTGGAATACGCCGAGCAATGGATAGTGATCAGTGTTTGCAGAATCAAACGTCAGTGGAGAGTCGCCTATGCCATCTCTGTCAGAATCCGTTCCGTTGTAGTCGTTCCAGTAGTTTCCCTCAAACCCGTTGTCCCAGCTGTTTTCGAAGGAATATATCAAGTCTGCTTGTTCGGTGTTTTTGATTAGGTTGTTGTGATAGATTTTGTTGAAGTTGGAGGAGAACAGTCTTATGCCGTAGAGAGCATTTTGGATCGTGTTGCCTTCTAATGTGTTGTTGTTAGCTTCGTATAGGGAGATTCCCTTCTCGCCATTCATTGCAGTGTTGTTCTTCACTCGATTTTCTGATGCCTCCTGAAGACAGATGTTCACCCAATTATCGGAACAGAGGCTGTTTGCTACTGTGTTTTTTGTTGAATCTTGTATGTATATTCCGTAGTTGTTTTCCGACGTTGTCACGTTCTCGATTGTGGAGCCTGTTGTGTTGTAGCAGAACACACCGCAACCGTTGTTTGTTAGGTTCAGATCTTTCAGGGTGATGTTGAGACAGTTGATTAGATACACTGTGCCTGCATCTGTCCGGCTATCGATGATCCTGTCTTCTGCGTTTATCATGTACTGTATCGGTCTTCTATTGACGGTGTTGGTTTGGTCTACTGTATTGTGGAAATCAGATGTGTAGCTGCCGAAAACTCCGAAGTTGAAGTGATTGTCTGAAATATCGTTCTGAGTAATAGTATTATTGCCTGAATAATACAGCCAAAGCCCATCTTCATCGTTAGAATAGATGGCATTGCCTGAAACAGTATTGTTGGCGGCATAGAAAAGGTATATTCCAACCCGGTTCTCAGTAACCGAGTTGTTTGCTATTGTACAATGGGAAGTATTGTTTAGGAGTATTCCGCAGTCCATTCCGTATGGCGGGTAGTATGAGCCACTGTTTCGTACAGTAAAACCCGTAATCGTCACATTGTCGGCTGCCACTGATAGAACTGTTCCAATATTGTCGCCATCTATGATCGTGGTGAAGGCACCTTCTCCTATGATGGAGATAGCTTTGTAGACGTTGATTTTTTCGTGGTATTCTCCTTCGTCCACAGATAGGCTGTGCCCGTCCAGTGTTTCCGGCGCATCAATTGCTTCCTGGATTGTAGCATATCCTTTTCCAGTATTCAGGTTGTGAACGGGAAGAGAATTAAATGGTTTGACAAGCGGATAAAGGTCGACGTTAGAGCTGTCGATGACGTATGCAGTGTCTACTATTCCGTCGCTTCCAGTCTCGTTTTGGTATGGCCCTCTCTTTTGGTCTGGCCCGTCATGTCTGTCCCAGTAGTTTCCGCCCAGAGGGTAGCTTGCGTACCAAGTGAATCCGACACCTTTGAGTATAAACGGGTATGTGTTGTTTATGAAGTTGTTATGGAACAGGGTGTTTCCTTGAAATGTTGAGTTGCCGTTCATTGTGTCATCTATCATACCGTCATAGGTATTGTTGAGAACGATGTTTTCTGTCAGTGTATTGTATGTGCATGGAGAGTAAAGACGGATTCCCTGATTGTTCTTTGTGAAAACATTTCTTTTCACAGTGCAGTTGTTTGCGAGTTCAAGGTGCACTCCTCCGATACAATTAGATACTTTGTTGTCTGTTATCATACAGTTGTCTGAATTGACTAGTCGGATTCCGTAGCCGTTTCCTTCTATGATGTTTCCTATGATTTGTGTTCCCATCGAATAGTTGAGTCGTATGTTGTGACAGTTCACCGGAAAGATGTTGTTCTTGATTTTGACTCTGTCAGCATTGTGTACGTAGATTCCGTTGTTAGTCCATCCCCATCCGCTGTTCTTTATTGTAAAATCGCTGATATTGACATTGCTGGCCTCGATTTGCACAACAGTACCCGCATTTCCGCCGTCGATTATCGTTGAAGAGACGTTTTCTCCAACAAGATTGATTGTCTTGTTTATGACGATGTGCTCATAGTATATGCCTGAGGGTACCTCGATGGTGGACCCGTTTGTTGCGTCGTTAATTGCTTGTTGTATTGAGGAGAAAGATGCTTGAACGGCTGTTCCGTCTGGGTCTGTGATTGAGAAGGCAGATCCAGATACAGAGACTCTGAGACCATTCTGAGTAAAACATGAGATAGTCAGGACAAGTGCTCCCAGAAAAAGGAGACGGATTTTGCTGTCGATGCGGTGACTAGTTCTCATGACTTATCCTTCTGCCTTTCTCCAAGCTTGTAAGTGCTTAAGTCGTGATTAAAGAATCTAGCGTTTTTCCAAGAATCTTTCAAGTTGAAGCAGAGGATGAGAAGGACACTTTTTGCAGGTTTCTAGTCTTGTCATAAACCTCTTTGGCTGCGAAATGATAAGAAGAAGTGATAAAGTGCCGCAACATATGTTTTGAGCACAAGACGCCCTCCATGCTCGGAGGCTAGATTATGATGAACATGAATGGACAAAACCGCGTTGAGAGATTCAGAGGGATCGCTGAAGAGCTTGTTTCGAAGATCGTTGAAAATGGTGGCGTAGCCGGGATTGTTTTTGCTGGAGGGTTGGAGAGAGGCTTCACGGACAAATACTCAGATGTTGACATCTTGGTTTTCCTCCGAAAGAAGAGTCAGGTTCTAAGAAACAGAATATTGAAACTTGGTTCTGAGATACAGAAACTTTCGGCAGTTGATGTTGACCTTGAGGTTCATTTTCTTGACGACTTTAGAAAGCGAAAAGTGAGTGAGATACGCAAGTGGGACTTGTCTCATATGCTGGTTGCTTTTGACCCTCAGAGTGAGATAAAGCGGCTGCTTAGGCAAAAGACGAACGTTCCGCGAAGTTACTGGGTTAGAAGACTCGTTGTCCACAGTGAGCATCTCAAGTGGTATTGTTGCCCACCTGAAACGAGAATCGGGACAATCACCGAAGCGTGGGTTGAGAGAGGTGACCTAGTCTCTGCTCACTACTGTGCAGATTACTCTCTTGACCTGATTATCAGAGTATTGTTTGCATTGAACAGGGAGTTCTTGCCCCCGCCGAAATGGAGAATCTTCTACTCATATGGCCTTAAGTGGTTACCAAAGAAATATTGCGAACTGTTGAAGGAAGCGATGATAGTCCATGAGTTATCCCTACCTGAACTTGAACGAAGACTGAACGCTTTAAGGGAGCTGTGGCGTGGAATTCTGCCAAGGATAAAGAATGAAATGGGTCTGACATCATCATCAATTTCAAGGTATTACGTTCAGAGAATACTTCATCAGCGCTGAGCGAACGCTGAGAAGCCTATAAGGTCTAAGGTAGCTTCTTCAAGGCGCCGATGATCTCTTGAACGTCTGGGAGCTGTCCCAGCTTGTAGATTTTGAAAAAGGCTATTCTCTGGCTTTCATCGATGATTATGTTTGCGCGTTCTGAAAAACCGTCTTCTGTTCTGAAAATTCCGTAGGATTTAGCTACTTTGCCGTGCGGCCAAAAATCTGAAAGGAGCCTCGTTTTCTCAATGCCCAAGCTCTTCGCCCAGGCCTTCTTTGATGGTACAGTGTCGATGCTTACTCCAACGGCTATTGTGTTAAGAGAACCAAAAGCTTCCTTGTTTCTCTCCAAAGATTTCATCTGCTCAGAGCATACAGGGGTCCATGCCAACGGATGGAAGGAAAGAAGCACTTTCTTCCCCTTGAATTCTGAAAGCGTGAACAGTTTTCCTTCTTGATCTTCTAGACTGAAGTTCTTTGCCTTATCACCTATCTTAGTTCTCCTGTCCATGCTCGTCCTCCCAATACTCAATTGCAGGTCGATTTTGGCTTTTTAACTTTTCGAGCCTCAAAATGACACACGTCACACGTTTGTCTTTCATGACCAATTGCCTGAAAAAGACACTTACACAACGAGATAATCAATGAAGAATTCTTCATTCTTCCACAGTTATCCACATTCAGACCTGTTGTTTTACGGATTCTAGTACAAGCGACTGTGGCCTAAGAAGAACTTCTCTTAGCGGCGGATGTTCTTCCAATCCTTTCTTTGTCGGTTGCGGCTCTACAAGTCTTCTTACGAGAAATTCATTCGTGTAAAGCGCATCGAAGTATTCAGTTAACGTTCTGTGAAAACTCGTTGTCTTGAAAGGTTTCAAGAGCCTCTCCATTTTCCATTGAATCGGATACGTTGCTGCTCCGAAATATCTTGTAGCTGCGCTTATCCTGTTTCCGTTTTCAACAATGACTTCAAAGCAGGGATGAGGAATCGAAAACACAAATTGGCCTTTGTTCTTCAGAACTCTTGCCACTTCAGAAATTGCTTTTTCATAGTTTTCGATATCTTGCAGTGACATGAAACAAGTTGCGAGGTCAAAATGATTATCTGGAAATCTAGATAGGTCTGTGGCGTCTGAAGCGTAGTAGTCTATTCCCAGTTTTTCTTTGGCCTCTTCCAATTTGGCGAGCTCTAGTAGTTTGGTTGAAAAGTCTACTCCAGTTACTTTGGCGCCTTTTCTGGCCAGCATCCGAGTGTTATAGCCTTCTCCGCAAGCAAGGTCCAGTACGAGTTGCCCTTTCACGTTTCCTATTAGCTTGAAAGCAGCGGGGTTGTTGAGTTCATCTCTGTAGTAATCCTTGCCCTGTCTCACAAAGTCTGCCCAAGACTCCACGGCATCGTCCCATTCTTTCGCTATATAGTCTCTCTCCGCCAAGAATTAACACCATCTTTCTTGCAGATAATATGCTTTTATCCTATTCGAATCGGCACTTAGTTCTACCTGATGAGAAGCCCAAAGTGTTCCTTAGCGACATGGTGATACTGTTCTGGCGTCTTTAGTGAACCAAATGCCCTTGCCACGACCTCACTCAGAGCTGGGTGAATATGCATTGCGCTCATGAGGGGTTCTGCGCTTTGTTCGGCAGTATACATCAGGTTCACTATTTCTTGTATCAGGACAGAGGCTTGAGGCCCAACGATGTGTGCGCC
>Ga0315296_10004979_pt1 | contig 10730 bp, 20 predicted proteins | sample YL17G14_18_MG_FD_203921 | JGI IMG/M metagenome (GOLD analysis project Ga0315296, IMG submission 203921) | Sediment microbial communities from Yellowstone Lake, YNP, Wyoming, USA - YL17G14_18 | ecosystem: Environmental > Aquatic > Freshwater > Lake > Sediment | place: USA: Wyoming | collected...
CGAGAGTAATTTCAGCACCACCTAATATTGGATTATTAATTTTTAAAGGTAATAACGTTCCTTGAGCAATCCAAATACAATTAAAAGTCACATAAGCAAGCAAAATTAGACCAAGACAAAGCAAAACATAAGCTAAGACACTTCTAGGCTTCAGTTTAATAACTGACTCATCCACTTTTCGTTCACCCCCTTAAACGTTAGGAAGTTTCCAACCGTCCTTTCGTCTTTTCTGAATCATCTCTTTAACGTCTGAAAGACCCAGAGCAAACTTAACATGTTCGCAATTGTTTTTTTGGTGAAAGTCGCATATTACTCCGTTTGGTCTAACTGAAACATGGACTGTTTTGATATCTTTTAGTTCATGATCATAAATTAATACGCCAGTTTCATCGCCGTTTAATCTGTCGAAACGTGGAAGCATTTTATTTTGAGATTGTAACTCTTCAAGTCGCCTTCTTGAAGCATCTTCTAAGAATTGAGCGATACTTCTATACCCTAAACTCGGATTTGCTCTGATAAAGTCTTCGATACTCTCAGCGAACTCTTCTTTTATGCTGATGGACTTAAACCGAAATTCTTTAGACATTTTCCCATCGATTTTACTGTATTCTTACTGTATAAATCTTTTATTCCCAAATGGCAATATTGCGTGATTGCTGAGTGAAAAACTTATAAAAGAATTATGGCAACAATGACGGATTAATACGTTAAAGATGTTTGAATGGAGAAGGTAAAGATGGGATCAAATAAATATCGTAATATAAGCTTAAACCGAGAACTTATTGACTTCATTGAAGTTTATATTAGGAAGAACCCTGAGTACCGAAGCATAGCGGATTTTGTACGTGAAGCACTACGCTTAAGATTAGAACAACTGAAAACTGCAAACCTTTTGAAGGACGTACCTAAACTTGACTGAAGAAACTAAAATTTTAACTGATGACCTTATTGATTTCTGCAATGCGTTGGAAGCGTCAGTTATAAAATTGAGAAGTCAGATTCAAAGACTCTATAGTCCCGGTTCAAGTCCGGGCCTACAAAGGGAATGGTCATGGAATCCTGAACGAATAATATGGGAACTCAGCGAAGGATGGAAAGGAACATACCAGAAAACTGAGGAACTCACCAATCCTGAATTTCAAGCAATGCTAACAGACTTAGCAGCACACCAGAACAAACTTTCTCGAGACGGATATTTCTACTGGACATTCCAAAATGGCACGACAGTAGGGAGAAAGAAAACATGAGCGTTAACGCTGCAATTCTGATTCCTCTAGAGAAAAACGAAACAGTTTGTCCTCTCTGTGGCAAAAGGAGTCCATATGAACTTAGAATAGTTAAAGAAAATGGGAATATTGCAATTTTAGAATGTCCAAGATGCTTAAACTTATACAGAAAAATGTTGAAAAATTCTAGGTAAGCGTTTTGAGGAAAAGAACACTATGAAAAGGTTCTCTCACGATATGACTCTTCTGAAACCCGATTCAAACCTTAGAGAGTTGGGTAATCAAAGCCTTATCCATCGGGAAACCTTTCTTATTCAACCTTCTCCTCAAAAAAACGCTTACCTACCTAAACGAATACCCAACGGCATAATCTTCGCTGAAATCCCTTTAGAAAGCGCCAAAGCCTACCCAACTCGCATCTTCGAAAACTTAAACATAAACCCAAAAATCGCCTACGCAGACCGCAACACACACCAAGAAGATAACCGACTAGGAATCAAACTAATACCAGACGGAGCAAAAACCGCAAAACACCCCCAAATAGTATTCTACATCAAAGGCCCATACCATGTAGAAACATTAGCATATTTCAATAGTGATCCAAAAAAATGGTCAACTTGGATGGAGTTTCACGTAGACGTTAAAGAATTAAAAAAAATGATTGAATCTTTGCTTCAAATTGAAGTAGAATTAAACAAAAAGATAAGGAGCTGAATTTTAAAACGAAAAAAAGAGGTTGAACCGATATGTATTGTATTAATAGGATAGGTAAGTACGTACGTACGTATGATGATTCTCTACTAATATCTTCGAATTCTAATATTCCAGTGGAAACGGAGGTTCTGCTTCTTTGACTTTCCAAAGAGAACACCAATTAACTTTGTTTCTTCCTCCTGAGCTTCATTTAGCTTTAATAAAATATCAAGCCCAAAAAGAGTTAGGCCGACCGTATGCAGGATTACTTCTTATCACTAAACAAATATATCAAGAAAAACTGATCACAAAAGAACTATATGATATTTTTGTGAACCGATACAGTCGAAAACTTGTCCCAGAAAATTTTAAAGAGCAAGAAATAGTTATGCAAAAAAGAGAGCTAAAAGTCAAGCTTGAAAACATGAATAAAACAATGGGTTACGCTCTTCAAGAATGGGGATTACATAATGTAGAATGGAAGATTAAATGGATTGAAAAAGCACGTAGTTTTAAAGATCAGATTCCGAACGCTAATCTAATTTTAGAAAAGGAAGAGAAAAATCTTTGACTAATAAATTAAGTTGGTTGTATCATGCTAAAGATAGAAAACTTTGTTATTATCGTCCTAGTTGCGTTGTTTGCTTCGTTACGTTTGTTTTTGAAGTGTTGGTTTTGAGTGTTGTTTGGAGGATTTCTGAATGAAATGAGTGAAGAAAAGGAAAAAGGATGTAATACTTGTGGAAAATATCGGCATGGTTTTCAAGGTGACCCTAGTTGGGATGCTTGTGATTGCACTTGTAATGGTACATTATTGTTTTGTACTCATGGAATGACACATAAACACATTTATAACAAGTTGGTTGAAACAGGAAAAAATTGTAAAAATTGGTGTATTAAGAAATGAGTGATTCTGTTAATGTTTTGCGTAATGGAAGAACAAAAGATATGATTTGCTACGAAAGTTGTGACGATTATATTTTTTCGGAAGAATGCAAAAAACTCATTCAAAAAGGAGTTTGCCCACATCATAAAAATATTGAAGAGTTACAGGATATTGTTAGAAAAAAATATCCTAAAGTTGATGTTTTGCGTTCCAAAGCCAAAACACCAAAAGAAATATGGATAATAAATTCAGAGGTTAACATTGAAAACTCAAAATGGGTTCCGTTTGATGTTGTTGATGTTGAAGTTAAGAAACTAAGCGATTTTATAGAAAAATTACACGAATCAATGAAGCAACTAGAGGAAGAACATACGGATATGCGTTTAGAAAAGCAAAAACTTGAAGAGGAAATTAAGAAAGTAAAAGACGAAAACGAAAGTTTAACACGAAATAATATTGTGTTTCGAGCCAGCAATAGAGGATATAATATACAATGGAAGAAGTACACAAAACAAATTGATGCTGTTCAGAAAATCCTAGACGAAATAGAGAAACATCTAAACGAAATGCATGATAGTTGTTCTCTTGAAGATGTAGAAACATCACAGTCTCTTGTAGAAGTAGAAGATTTGATTGGTAAGTTGCGTGTTGTTGTTAACCAAAAACCAAAGGAGAACAAACAATGAGCGATAGGATAATGATTTATACGTATACGCACGTGCATATACTCGGGGAAAAGGTTGAAAGCCAAAGTGACCATAACAATCGACAAAGAAGTGTACGAAAAAAGCCATAAACTAGGCATAAACGTGTCAAAAGCATGCGAAAACTACCTCCGCTTCCTAAACGAAACCATAGAAAACGCCAACAAACAAATAGGCGCTTTTAGCGAAGGTCTTTCCGTAGAAAATAGTTCTTTGGTGCGACTGCCGGGATTTGAACCCGGGTCGTCGGCTTGGGAAGCCTCTCAGAATGTTGATTGGGAAAAGTTTCATGTATGGCTTATTGGAAAAAAATATTCTAAGTGTTACGTAAAAGATCTTTACAGTTATGCGAAGCAGTATTATCCTTCTTTGCTGAAGGGAGATTTTTCGGAGATTAGAGACCTTTCTGAAGGGTTAAGGCCTCATGTGATTAAGTCGCTTAGCGCGTTAAGCAAGTTTCTTGGATGTTACGACCGTTTCAAAGCTCTTGTTAAAGATTATGGTTTAACTTGGGGAGGTCGTAGTGCTGACGATATTATTATCGATCGTCTAAGTAAAATAGAGAATCCTGATGAAGTCTTTACATGGATTAAAGAAGTTAAGAAAGTTCGACCTGACCTTTCGTGTTTTATGGATTTGATGGCCGTTAGTGGTTTGCGTTTAGTGGAAGCCGTTAATAGTTACAATTTAATTATTCGCAACGGAAACGGATATTATAATATTGAGCATTCAATCTTAGAGCATTTTAAATTTAAAGAAACTTTTATTCGCAAAAATAAGAAAGCTTTTATCAGTTTTATTCCTTCAGATTTGATAGAGAAAATTAGAAGTAACCAAGCTCTGACAAGTGCTGATGCTGTTCAGCAACTTATTAGAAAAAGAGGTTTGAAACTTCGGTTTAGTGACATTCGGGAAGCTCATGCTAGTTTCATGACGAAGTTTCTGAAGGATGTTGAAATCGATTTTCTGCACGGTAGGGTTACGACTAACGTGTTTATGCGGAACTATTTTAATCCGGCCTTGATAGGCGATTTGCGTTCTAGGGCTTTTCAGGGTGTTAATGAAATTTTGGAAAAGGTGAAAGTATGAACGATCAAGATGTCCCAATTATTTATTTGGATACTTATTCAATATTAGGACATGTAATTTTTAGACATGGAAAAGCTACAAGAATAGAAATGTCGATGTATCTTAAAGATTTTTCAACACTTTATGAATTATGTTACAAACATGAAAAGGAACATTCTCAATTTCCTCTTTTCCATTGGCGACATTTATGGATTGATACACGAGATAGATTTAAAATATTTACCAACGAGAAACTTGTCGCTGAATATAACAAATTCAAAAACAATATCGAACCAGAAACTTTGAAAGAATTGTTATTTATAGGATTGTATAATTTTGTTAGTCTTCTACATACTTTCTTCATTTTTTTATTAATATATCCCCTTGTTAAGAAAATAACTAGATTTTTAAAGATGAAATTTTGGAGAAAATAAAAGTATGATACACCCATTGGATTGGTCTTTAAAGTCAATATATAACAGATTAAAATATGGTCATCAACAACTATTAAACGCGCATGATATCGAAGCTTATTTATCATTGAATGTAAGGGATAAGGTAGTTTTGGATGTAGGAGCTTATTCTGGTGATACTGCTAGATTATTCTTAGATCATGGAGCTAAACACGTCCATTGTATAGAAATTCTTAAGGAGTTCGCTAATAAGATAAAGTTGCCTAACGTGACTGTTTATAATGAACCTTTCCGACTGAAGCATTTGGAATTACCTCACGATGTTATGAAGATGGATATTGAGGGTTATGAAATCGAATTATTGAATTTTAATGGTGTATTGAAACCTTCCGTTGTGGAGGTTCATAGTTGTTATCTAATTGATAAGTTTCTTGAAAAGGGGTGGCGAATATTTGGGCGCTCAGGTAATGGCTTAGCGCTTATGGTTAATAAGAAAACTTCGAAAAAAGAAGTAGTGTTTTTAATCAAATAGGGTAGGCTTTTTCTGTTAGAAACACCTAGTCGTATCCATGATGCTATGAATTGTCCATAAAAATTTAAGTATAAAAAGATTCATGGACATGAAACTATACATTGAAATAAAAAAATGATGATAGTGTGATGTGAGAAACTTGGGCGTAAGAAGCCGATGACTTTATCATTAAAATTATTGATTCGTCACATTTACTTCTGGTATAGTAGCCGCTCGCTCTGTGGTATGTGATGCGTGATAGTCTGTTTCAAGACACTCCTTAACAAATTTTCTTAATAATCTGTTAATTTCCATTGGGTGAAGACCTAAAGCTTTAACTGTCTTGCCTTGTGACCAATCCCACAATACGTTGAGGTCTCGGTCTTTAAATGCGGGTTTAGTGGATTCCCTATGTTCTTTGAAGGGTGCGACATCCCAAGTGTCAAAATCGACTGATGTGCGTGGAATGTCGTTTATTCTTTTTCTGAAACTTTCCAAGGTATCTAGGTATATTGCTACTTTCGGATTTTTATAATTTGGTTTAATAAATATTCCGTCAAGAATGTCGCTTCCCAGTGCTGTCGAATCAATATATTTTTCATCTACTGTAACAGCGATTGTGCTTAACTTAAATTTTCGTAGGGTTTGAAACTCATCTATTAGTTTGATGTTAAGGCTACTCATTGGAGTTCGTCTTCGCATAGCCTTTCCGAACTCGTCGATAATAAACAGTTTTTTCCCTACAGTGTCTCCTGTCCATAATCTTAAATCGTCTAGATTCGTTATGTGCTTTATTGGAAAAGGTGAATTGTAAATTTTAATGTTGCTTGCAAAGTTTTCAATCACGCTTTTTTGGAAAAGTATTTCAGCTATTAATAAACTGAAATCTGTTTTTCCTGTTTCTCTTCGACCGAAAATAATCAGAAATGCGCTTGTGCCTCTAGTGAATAAAGAAGTGATTAAATCTATGAATTTTTCATTGAGAACTTGCACTGATAGAATCCTCTTCTAATCCAAGAATAAATCCTAGCTTAGTTATTACATCAGATCCTACACTAGCAAAGAAGGCCTTTCGTTGTTGATCAAGATAGCTTCGATAAAGCTTAACGAAAATAACGAATTTTTCAGGGATCAGACCATTTTTTAGCATTGTATCGATCATGGCCATCTTAGAAGCTATTTCAAAACTAGCACCAGAATACCAAGCATACTCTTTATCTTTGTTACTTACAATCTGTTTGCTCATGCTTGTTTTTTGGCGTATTGTCTCAAATAAATCATAGTTTTTAGGCATTTTGTTTTTTTCTCCATTCATTTATTAAGTTTAAGATTTTACGCCAATCACCCCGTATTACAAAACCTAGTAGAAATCCTATTAAAAACCATTCAATCATTGATTTTCAAACTCCGTTTCTTCTTTAGCTTTGGGTTTTCGTTGCCAAAACCTTCTTTTTGGTTCTTGGCCTTGGCTTATGCCTTTTCCTTCTCCGAAATAGAATTGTTGCGGTTCACCTTGGCTTGTTGCTGCTTTAGTCATTTCCACATATTCCTCTCTAGATTGTCCCTTGTAGCTTATGAGTGATTCTGCTTCAAAGTCGGCCCAATCTGTACATGCTTTAGCTTGAGGATTATACTTAGCAATCAAGCGTAAGTAAACTTGTTTCGCAATTAAAGGGTAAGTTGGAAACCTTGACCTTTCAAGAATATTCTTAACGTTCGTTAATCGACTAATGATATCTTCAGGTTCTATAGGTCTTCCGTCAAAAGCTCTTATCATCATGCTTATGGCTTCAGCAACGCCTTTGAGCGTTTCCTTATCTAGCTTCTCGAAAAAGGCGATAAGTTCTTTCTTTTCTTTCTCTGTTGTTTCAACTTGGATAGTTTGGCGTATGGTCAAATTCTCAGTCTTCCCGTCATAACCATCAATTGAATGAAGCTAAGAGCAACAATGACGAAAAGTAAAATGTATAGAATTATTGGAATCTGAATTTTCTGTACAGTAGCTCCGGCAGCTTTAATAACGCTTACTTCAAACAGTTTTTCTTCTGTTGGTCTATCCCAACATGGCAAATCAAGGTTATCCTTTTTGAAGCTTACGCATTTGTCAGCGCCTTCCATAAGTAGTAGTTTCCGTTTCAAACTTTTGAATAGCCCCGCGCGGAAGTAAACAAAGCTATCCCGATCAAAGCTTGCAGTGTAAGCAGCGTGTCCTCTTCCCGGTTTTGCTTTTTTAATAATTATCTTGTTTCCTTCAATTAGGTATTTTTTTCGGGATTTTATGCCTTCTTCGCCTATAATTTCAACGAGTACTCGTTGTTTTCCGAACAATTTAGTATGCCACAAAACATATTAAAGTATAACGTGTATATATTTTTATGGTTTAATATGACTTTATGGATTTATTTAGCCTTATTCTTATTTGGAATAGGACTTTTTGAGTTCGGAAGCAAGCTTGTTGTAGGTTTAGAAAACAAAGGAGTCTATGATGAGAACCCTTTTCACACTATTTTCGTTTGGACTGCAACGTCCGGTTTAACGTTAAGCGTGTGTTCAATCCTTAAAATCGTTAGGATTACAGAGGAAGATGTGAAACTAACATTATTAGCATGTGATAACTACACTGAAAGCCGAAAACAGGAGGATGAAAAACAACAATGGGATTAAGTCATGGTGCAATAGTCACCTTAGCCGTTGGATTCTTCCTTTTGGCTATTCTCTTTCCAATAGCGATGGAACAAGTTGTTACGGCTAACACATCCTTGTGGAACGCTTCAGTAAAGACTATGTTTACTGTTGTACTTCCGATCCTGGTTGTGATAGGTGCAGCAATTGCTTACATCAAAGTTGGTGGAAAGTAAAGATTAGGAGCTAAAAGAGTTGAACCGAAAACTAGCCTATCTCCCCCTTTTTTTAGTTTTAACCCTAACTTTCACTCCGCTAGTTTTTGCGGGTGAAAATGATGTTAGCTTGACAGATTTTCCTCAATATTTAGGCAATAATTTAAGTATAACGCTTTTTCAAGCTCAAATATTGTGCAGTTGCATAGTTTTAGCTTTATTTATGCTTCCAGTTTTGTTTTGGGATCGCGGTAAACATTCTTTAGGCACTTTAGTTGTGGGGTTCAGTGTTTTAAGTTTCTGTGTAGCCATGACCTGGTTTCCAATTTGGAGTTTCGCAATAATTGTTTTATTAATCGCGGTAATGTTAGGTGCCAAGTTTAAGGATGCGATTTAATGCCCTGTTGGAAAAAACGCTTCAAGAAAAAAATAAGAAAGGTTAAGTAAAATGCTTAGTAAAGCTTTAGTTTTCGTATTCGTAGTTTTAGGCATTTGGGCTATGTTAATCAGCAATATTCCTTCAGAGTTTATTTATGCTGCTTATTCTCCAACATATCGGCCTATGCAAGTTAGACAAGAATTTGAAGCTCAAAACCTTTTAATGTATTCCAGTTGGGCAAGTGACAGTATGACTTACCCTTATAGCTCCTTAACAGACGGGCCTAGTCCTCCTGATTGGGAGTTAAATGTAACTTCTCAGTATCTGGAAGTTTGGTGGAGTACAAGTTGGACTCCGAAAATAATAATGTTCAACCATGTCGAACAAGTTTGGTGGGGATGGCAGAAGCATTGCGAACTTATTTTCAGTTTTGTCAATGGAACAGAAATAGCTCCGTGGATCACTAAAGAAATTGCAGAACAAGCTTGGAGTTCAACAACTAACAGTAGCCGTTTTTACGTTAAATGTGATCATATTAGTACAAGCGTTTTTTTTGTTCCTACCAATCAAAGCAAAACTATTGGCGAAGCTTGGGATGAAGGCAAAATAAGCTATACGTTAAGTTATGATGTTGATTGGACGAAACAGGGAACTACAGCATGGACGATTATCAAGGATTTATTAACTTTTAAAGCTCCAGACTTAGGAATTCCTGGGCTCGGAGGACAAATTTTGAGCGCTGTTGTTGCTTTTGGAATTTGGCCTTTAATCGCTTATATTTGCTACAAATTTGTAGCGGGTCTTTTGCCCTTCGTTAGTGGGGGAAGTGGTGACTAAATGCCGTTTAAAGCTTTATTCTTTCCTAATTCTCGGCCTTACGAAGATATGGGCGATCTTATTCAAATTGCACGAGCTGAAGCGTGCAAGATTTTGCATGTTGATAAAGTGCAAATCTTAAATATCCTTCCATGCTATTATCCTAGTGGATATGTTGTGGTGGTTCAAAACTCTGGTGGTAAGAGAGAGAACAGAAAACTTAAGTGAAACATGAATTAACTAAGAATTATAAGAGCTTAATTCGTTTTTGTGTTTTGTTTCTTGCAATAGGCCTAATTTCAGGAGCTTTAATCGTTCATGCTTTAACTCCTGCAAACACATTATACTTATCTTCTGGAATTTATCCTGGTGCTAGTTCTTACACGATTTTTCAAGAGAACGGTAATGTTTTCGCCAAAAACGCTTATGGACAAATAGAATATTCCGGGACAGACGCGGGCACATTAGTTAATACTGTAAGAAGCGCAATAGGCACAGTAGGGGGAGAAATTCATTTTGTTAAAGGAGACTTCTATTGTAATACTACTTTCCAGTTTATAGCAACGGGAGGAAGTGATCCTCAATGGATAACTATCTCAGGTGAAGGCCCTGCAACACAACTTTATTTTAACACTGCAATTCCAGCTATCCAAATAGAAGGTCAAGCGGAATTTGGAACAGGTGGGCCATACCATTTTGTAATTAAAGATTTGGTGTTAACTACTTCTCCAGCAATAGGCAACATGACTAGAGGCATATACGTCAAAAACTGGTTTGGCTTAACAATCGAGAACGTTATGATATTCTATGCGAGCGATGCAGCAATTTACTTAGAAGACAGTGGAGCAATCCGATTGAGAAATATCTATACTTGTGGGTGTGGAGGCGAATCTCTTGAAATCAAAGGGTGCATGGATATTTACATACAACAATATTACAGTGATACTGATTATAGAGGCGTATGGATTGACCAATCAGCAACTTATCACTTACCTTGGAAAATTTATTTTAATCAGTTAAAAGTGACAATTCCAAAACAAGAAGGAATAACAATTTGGCAAGCCTCCGACATAGTAGTTGAAAACTTCAATATCGAAGGTACAATTAACACTGCCATAAAAATTGGGGACTCAGAAAGAATACATATAGCCCATGGAGATATACGTTCACTAGCGCAAGGGATCACTATTTCTTCCA
>Ga0315296_10004980_pt1 | contig 10729 bp, 8 predicted proteins | sample YL17G14_18_MG_FD_203921 | JGI IMG/M metagenome (GOLD analysis project Ga0315296, IMG submission 203921) | Sediment microbial communities from Yellowstone Lake, YNP, Wyoming, USA - YL17G14_18 | ecosystem: Environmental > Aquatic > Freshwater > Lake > Sediment | place: USA: Wyoming | collected...
GCTTCGAGTCGTTTCTCTAAAGGAGAAACAACGACCGGTCTGGGGCCTGACTTCAAGGCTGATTGAATCCGAGGTTTGCCTATCTGCGATACTTATAGCGGGTACCGGTATTTTTGCGAAGACAGATCGATGCGGTAAATCAGCGTAAAATGAAGTGCTTACTATCTGCAGTACCGAAATGACAGGGGCGCTTACGTCGACAAGTGGTGGGAAGTCGTGAATTGGGCTGATGTGGAAAAGCGCTTCGACAAGGCAAAACACTAGACAACTAGTACCAACAAGTGTAAGGCATATCGGCAGATAATCAACGGGTCTGAGTCAAATCAGACCCCGCTTTTTTACCCTAAGAAATCTCAACGGAAGAACATAGGCTAAATAGTAGACCGCCTTTCTTCTATTCCTGATCCTAACTTCAGGCATCGTCTAATCTTAACCGCTTCTGATTGATCACGACTCTATGAAGGAGGTATCTTCCACCTTGAAATGCGCTACGTGTGGCGGAGACGGCGAAGTCAACTGTGCCAAGTGTGAGGGGAGTGGCTTACTGCCAGCTAAGTGCGATGAATGTAAAGGCACGGGTAAGCTGCCGGCTCCTTCTGGTACCGGATCCGTTGAATGCGACATATGCAATGGTCGAGGCATTGTCGAGAGCAAATGCCAGGAGTGCTTCGGTGGTGGAAAACTTGTCTGCGACGCTTGCGAAGGGTCCGGTAACACCGAGGGAGATTCAGGCCCATTAATTGATGACGAACCAGCACCAAGCAAGAATACAAAAAAGTGACACACAAATCGTCCTTAGAAAGTCCTTTCCGAACCTTAACTCAGGTCGGCAAGAATAAAACTGGGCTTCGTTCCTCGTAAATGTAAAGGAATTTGTGACCCATGACTGTAAGCTCAGCGCGAGGCTACCAAAAACACCCGTTCCTGAAAGAGCTGGGCATCCAAGAGATGAACCCGAGCGCATGTGCCGGGCCTGACGACTGGAGCGACACCAAGGGCAGAGACATACTGAACGTCATCACACCAATCGATAGTTCAATAATCGCGAGAATAGCCCTTGCAACCGAACAGGACTATGAGCATGTAATCAAGGTTGCACAACAGAGCTTCCAAGAATGGCGAATGATCCCTTCGCCAAAGCGCGGCGAGATTGTTCGCGAAATTGCTGAAGAGTTGCGCAGATTCAAAGAGCCTCTTGGCAAGCTAATAACGCTAGAAATGGGAAAGATCATCGCTGAAGGAATGGGGGAAGTCCAAGAGGTCATCGACATCGCTGATTTTGCAGTCGGTCTGTCACGACAACTCTACGGCCTCTCCATGCAATCGGAACGACCATGCCACCGCATGTACGAACAATGGCATCCTCTGGGTGTGATTGGAATAGTCACTGCTTTCAACTTCCCAATGGCAGTGTGGTCATGGAATTCAATGATCGCAGCAGTGTGTGGCGATACGATGGTATGGAAACCTTCTTCGAAGGTGCCATTGAGTGCGATAGCGCTTCAGCACATTATGAATCGAGTAATGAAAGCAAACAAGCTTACAGGAATCTTCAATCTGGTGGTCGGTAAAGGATCGACCGTCGGAGAGAGGCTGATCAACGATAGGAGAGTCGCACTCATTTCAGCCACCGGCTCGACAGCCATGGGAAGAAGGGTAGCTGAGGCTGCTGCAAAACGACTGGCCAGAACCATTCTGGAACTAGGCGGGAATAACGCGATCATAGTGGCAGAAGACGCAAACCTCGATCTAGCAGTTCGGGCGATATTGTTCGCTGCGGTTGGAACAGCCGGCCAACGATGTACGACGACCCGGAGAATAATCGCTCATCGGCAGATCATCGAGGAACTATCGATTCGACTTGTGAAAGCCTACGCTCAGCTGCGTATTGGTGATCCTCTGGATCCGAACATGCTGATGGGACCATTGGTCGATCGGGACGCGGTGGACACCATGATGAAAGCGCTGGAAGTCCTGCCAAACCAAGGTGGCAAGATCGTTGTGGGAGGTAAGACGCTCGACAAACCAGGGTTCTATGTTACACCAGCCATCGTACGTGTGCCGGGCAATACACAGTTGGTTTGCGAGGAAACCTTCGCTCCAATCCTCTACATCATGCCCTACGAGACCTTGGATGAGGCAATCAGGCTGCACAATGAGGTACCGCAGGGGCTCTCCTCGGCAGTCTTCACAGAATCACTAAGCAAGGCAGAGAAGTTCCTTTCTGGCGTCGGCAGCGATTGCGGCATAGCGAACGTAAACATCGGCACTTCTGGAGCTGAGATTGGTGGTGCTTTTGGAGGCGAGAAAGAGACTGGTGGAGGGAGGGAAGCAGGTTCTGACGCATGGAAGCAGTACATGCGACGCCAAACAAGCACCATCAACTGGAGCAACCAGCTTCCTCTAGCTCAAGGGATAAAATTCGGCGAGCAATAGGAAGGCAGTAGCACAGACGCGCTGTCGTTAACTTAGTCCACAATCATCTTACATCTGAGACAACTGACCACATACGACAAGACCGAAACATTGTTCTTTTTTCTTAGTTCTTCCGCGAACAATATCTTGAGGATCATGAAAGATTGGTTTCGGCCAGCAATTTTCCGGACGACTCTGATAATGGATTGACACTAGGCGCTCCAGATAGAATGAACTTGGAGACCATTTCGCCGATGGCGGGAGCGAACATCACTCCCCTGCTTGAATCCGCGAAGACGGCCCAGAGATTCTCATAGTTCAACTTGTCAAAGATAGGTCTCGGACCACGCGTACTCTCAATCATTCCGGCCCACGGTCTCAAGACCCTAACTTTGCGAAGAGCCGGTATCAGATGCACAAGTTCACTTGCAGCATCCTCTAGGAACCCCAAGGTGGACGAACGATCATCACCCTGATCCTGCTCTTCTCGAGGCATTTCACAGATTACCTCTCCGCGCAGGCTCTGGATTACGCTGATCCTGTTTGGTTGAATTTGGATGGCAGGTTTCAAGAAGAACTTGAGCGGTTCCGTCGCTAGCATCTCATGTTTCACAAGTGCTGTGGGAACATGGATTCCTACTGATCGAAGGGCCTCAGATGCCCCTAATCCAGTAGTTATCACTGTTGCATCTGCCTCGTACGTTCCTCGGTCAGTTTCAACCGCGCAGATCGCATTCCCTCTGGCTTTCAACCCCTTCACAGTGGTCGATCTGAGCAACTTGCCTCCATACTGCTCAAGCGCATGCCAATAACCGAATACCACAGAAAATGGATGTACAACGCCATCTTCCTTAGAAAAAGTACCGCCGGTCAGCGTTGACGTGTCAAGGTACGGATAGCGAGCACTGATCTCTGCTTTAGACATGAATCTTGTGTCGATTCTTTGGAGTTCCTGTTTTCTCGCGCTCTCCTTGAGTTGTGCAAGTTCACTTTCATCCGTGGCAAGCATTAGACAACCATTCTGGCGGAAAGGTATGTTGAAGTTGAGATCAATCGAGAGGTGTTCTAGCAATTCGCGGCTTCTCTTCGCGAGTTTGATGTCAAGTTCATTCTCCCACTGGGAGTGAACAACGCCGATGCCTCTTACGCTAAATCCACTTCCGGGGTACCCGCCTTCAATGACTTGCACCTGCGCCCCGCGAATCGCTAAGTTGTAGCCGATGCTGAGTCCGAGGATGCCGCCTCCAAGGACAACGATCCGCACTAGCGGCTGTCTCCTGCAAGCACTTCAAGCGCGATTGGGTCAACGGGTGGTCGTTGGGTTGTCAAGTGGAGATCAGAAGGTTTCAGTTTTTTCTCTTGGCTGAGTAATCGTAACACGTGCATCATGCATGTTTTACCCTGGCAAGGGCCTGTCGAGAACCCCGAGTATCTTTTCAGCGTCTCGAGGTCATCATAACCCAGCCTAATGATTGTGAGCAAATCCTCTTCGGTCAAATCCTCACAGTAGCAAACGATCTTCTTGCCCACTATTCCTCTCCCACCCTAACGTTTCGAGCTTCCAGAAGCCATTTGTCTGGAACCTCAATGGTCACGAGAGCAGTCCCACTGTTACGCTCAGGCGGTAACACCCTTGCCACCTTGCTCTTGCACAGAAACCTTCCCTCCCTATCGAACGCCCTGGCAAGGTCTCCAGCTTTGGGAACTGGCAAAACCTCGTAGGGCAAAGTGACATATCCCACGCCATTCTCAGTTCTCAGAAGAAATACTGCCAGCCCAGGGCAAACCATCGCGCAAGCCATACAGCCTGTACACTTGTCGAAATCGACCGTGGGAACATCAGTGACTTTCTCCATTTGGATGGCGCCCATTCTGCACGCCATTGCACATGAATTGCAGGGGATTTCTTGAATGCATTCGATCATCGCCACGGGACGTTTAGCGTTGAGCCTTTCTGCTGGAGGGACGGCATTGAATGAACCCAAATCTTCCAGTCGAATTAGGCCGTTCCTAAGGTAGTTTGGGCTAGGCTTCAACCTTAATCTCCTCCTGAACGAGTACGTTTTGTAGTCCGCGCCTGATCTTGTCCCCGAACGGTCCAGAACGCTCTTCGTTGAGTGTTCTGATCAACCTTTCAAGTTGCTTTTCATCGTCTGGCAGACCGTATCCCAACTTGACCGACGCATGTACACCTGCGACCTGCCCTGCGAGCATTGCCGTTGTAGCCTCTTCAATGCCAGAAGCGTCTCCAGCTACGTACACACCCTCGCTGGTCTCCATGTATCTTGTTCTGCGGGCAACGAATCCTCCAAGTTCAGGAACAAAGGACATCTGTCCACCCGCGTGGGTCACAAGTTCGTATGTTGGTGACAATCCCACCGCAATACAGATCATGTCACAGTAGAATTTTCGCTCCGTGCCTGGTATTGGTTTGAAGGAATCATCAATCTGGGCCACCACGGCACCTTTGACCTGTTTTCGCCCAATAGCTTTGACGATCGTATGTGATGTGAGGATTTCGACTCCTTGACGACGGACCTTCGCGGCGTGCACAAGGTATCCACCTACCTGAGGTAGAGCCTCGACAATTGCAGCCACATTAACTCCGGCTTGGAGTAGCTGATACGATAGGATGAGCCCCACGTTTCCTGATCCCACGATCAGCGCTCTTATGCCAGGCTTGATACCGTAAGTGTTCATTAGTGTCTGCACTCCTCCAGCGCCATAGACTCCTGGAAGGTCATTGTTCTCGAAGACCAGGGTTCTCTCATAGGCGCCTGTTGCAATAATGATCTTCCTAGCGTGGATCTTCAACAATCGTCTATCTTGCATCGCGGCCACGAGTCGACCCTTGTAAATTCCAAATACGCTCGCTCCCAGAAACGTGTTCACGCTCTTGATTTGACTGAGCTGTTGGCTCAGACTTGAGGCAATTTTGATTCCCCTTGTGCCAGCATGATGGCGAGCGTCCCCGAAGAAGCGGTGAGTCTGCTTGACGAGCTGGCCACCGAGCATTGCCTTGTCATCTAGCAGAATGACCTTTGGGCATCTTCTCCCTGCCTCAAGTGCAGCGCTCAGACCGGCCGGTCCACCCCCAATTATGACCACATCTGCTTCTTTGGTGATCTTATTGTCTTGGGTTTTCGTGAACTGGGTTTCAGAAGGAAGCTTCCCTAGCCCGACGAATTTTGAGAGCATTTTAATGTAGAATTTTCTCATGAAGGCGGGTCGAATCAACTTTCGATGGTAGAATCCTGATTTCATAGAAAAGTAGAATCCCAGTTTGTCTATGACTGACAGCAGATCGCGGTCGGCGTTGGGAAACGCATTCTGTCGGGTGACCTGCATGCCTTCAGTAACATTGGTCATACATGTGCGAACGTTCGGAACTCCATCAACTGTCATCATGCAAGCCGAGCAGCGTCCTATGGCGCAGAAGAATCCCCTCGGACGATGATATTTCATGCTGCGACTGAAGATGCGTACTCCGCTTGCGTATAGGGCAGCAGCAATCGTTTCCGTGGCGTAAGCGGTGACTGGTTTTCCCTCGAAGTAGAATTTGACTTGGTTTCCGCGGTCGAAGTGGAGGATCGGATGGTCTACTAGTCTGCCCTCCATCAAATTAACCTACTCAGTCCCCTTGCAGGGGACATTTGAAGGTGCGTCCTCGAGAGGTCAGATAAGCTTACGATATTTACAGTTAGTAGTCCCACGAGAGCATATACCCTCTGAGAGTAGCGAATCTCAAGGTGAGTTATTCAACGAGACACGATCTGCATTGCTTGATGCATCCACCGGGAAACCTTACCTCGCTCGCGTCAACAGGCACGCGAGCAACAAATAGCCGCGAGCTTCTGCCAGACCAGGGAAAACAGATGTGGTGTATTGCGATCTTATGCGATTTGTACGTGATCGATCTGGTAGTAGCGTTTGGCCAACATCCTAGTTTTGTCAATTGTTCTACCGTTCTTGCCGATGGCGAGCGCCTTGTCTTTTGGGTCAACCTCGACCACGACGATTTTTCGATCGGGTCGTTCCGTTATTCGGATCTCCTTCACCTTAGCCGGAGCGAGACAATTGCGTACGAGACCTTCCACCGTATCGCCGAACTCTACAACCTCGATTGGTTTTCCTGTCATCTTACGCAGCATATTGATGTTCTTGCCGCCTTTGCCTATTGCGAGTCCCATTTCCCCTGGCTTAGCGACGAAGATTATACGATCTCCCTCGATCACACAATCGTTTGCTGTCGCGCCGGTTATGTTCTCGAATAGCGCTATGTAGCGCATCTCGTCTCCGCCGAGTCTTATTCTAGATGTACTCATGTCTTAGCGCGCTGCCAGTCTCAGTATTTCGGAATCACCCGGTTCTCGTATCGTTAGGACTGACACCACGAAAGGTTTCAGACATGCGGATCCCAAATCCACACTTGATCCATGGTAGTTGTAGAGTGGTAGATCGGACTGCTTGGCGTATTGTATTATGTCCGATTTATGGGGTTCAGGGCAGTTGGAGGCCATTATCAGAAGCTTCGCCTTCGCGAATCTTGCCGCGTCCACAGCCTCCTTAATGCCGAACGAAACTTTGCCCGTCTTCACAGCAATCTGGATCTGCTTATTCACGTCGACCTTTGTGGTTTGCATTACTTCTTACCCTTCTCTGGCATGGACATGTAGACTTCGATGAGACCTGTTCCCATGGGCACCTGTTGTCCCACGATTACGTTCTCTGCAACACCCCTCAGAGTGTCTCGAGTACCTTTGATGGCTGCATCAACGATTGTCGGGATGGTGATCTCGAAGGCAGCCTTTGCCAACGTGCTAGCTTTTTCACCGCTAACCCCATGCCTTCCAACTTGCAACACCTCTCCCGAGGCCGTCATTGCATCGGCGACCAGCATGACGTGACGGACGTCGACGTCTAACCCTTGCTCTTCTAGCACAGCCGTGGCCTCTTTGATTATCACGTTTCGGGCGGCCTCGATCCCAAGCACTTCAGCAACTTCGTGCATGTTGTTTGACGTAGTCCTAGCGGTATCAACGCCTTCTGTTTCGAGAGTGAGCTCCAGATTGGAGCCTTCAGTTCTAATGACCCATTCACTCTTGTCGCCTGTCTTCTCCTCCATGACGAGAGCCCGCTTGACTTGTGGGATGCCCTTGACGTGCATTAATGGTAGGCGTAGGACGAGTCTGTTGAATTGTGGGATGTCCATTTCTTGCGGCGTAATGTGAACGGTTTTCCCTTCAACTTCGACTTTGCAGCCGCCTGGAGTTACAGCTGCTTTCACGTCTTTGAGAGTGACATCACGCTCTTTCATAGATTCGGCGGTGAGGGTAACGACTATGCGCATTTTTGTGATGTCGGATTCCAGCTTTGAAGCAATATCACCCAGGGCCGTGTGCGTAATGCTCGTCGCAACTTGTTGCGCCTTCTCACGACTGGCTCGATGTTTCTTGTCGAGGAAGACGACCATCATCGGAGTCGAAGGAATCTTACGCGCATCAACGATCTCAATCAATCTCGGAAGGCCGAGAGTGACGTTCTGTTCTCGCACGCCTGCAAAGTGGAACGTCCTGAGCGTCATCTGAGTTCCAGGTTCACCTATTGACTGGGCTGAAACGATTCCTGCAGCTTCGCCCGGCTCTATCATCGATCTGCGATAGTTCTTGACCGCCTCCTTCACGGCCTCATCTACTCCTTTCCTCGTGAGCTTAGCCTCCAGTAGGCTCTCCTTGAGTTGCTCGGCGAGACTTGGAGTAAGATCCTCTCTAACCTCGTTGATTTTCTTCTCAACGTATGACTTAGTTGCCTTGGCACCTTTCTCGATTGTGAGTTGAACTCGTTCAACTAGGCGTACCGTGTTTACAGCCTTTCCATGATCGCTCTTTGCGGTGTCAACTCCATCTTCACCGTACCTGAATTGTATGATGTCACCTCTTGAGTCGCGAACGGTGCCGTCGTACTCAACTCTGATGTGCTCAAGAGCGTTAATGAGTCTGCGCTGCATGTAACCGCTCTGCTGCGTCCTAACCGCTGTGTCAACGAGCCCTTCTCTGCCACCCATTGAGTGGAAGAAGAATTCGATCGGACTCAGTCCTTCCCGGTATGAGGCATAGACGAAGCCTCTAGCTTCTGCACCCGCATCTCCCCTATCGAAGAAGGAGAGCGCTCTATCCCTGTATCCGCGTCTGATTCGTTGACCTCGAATCGACTGCTGTCCTACACTGGCGACCATTTGAGCGATGTTCAGCATCGAACCACGGGCACCAGTCTTAGTCATGATGACTCCTGCGTTGTCAGTCTCGGTCATCAAATACTGTTCTGCAAGTTCGCCAGCTTGATCACGTGCCTTGGATAATTCATCCATTATGCGCAGCTCAAGCGATTCTTGTAGTGACCGGCCGGGTAACCTCTCAAGTGTGCCGGTCTTGTATTGCTCGATCAGATCTCTAACACGTTCTTCGGCTTTCTTGATGGCCTTCGATATTTTGTCGCGAACAGAATCTGAAATGTCGAGTTCGTTTATGCCGTAAGAGAATCCTCTCAGGGTTATGAAACGATCTAGAAGCTTATTCAAGCTGTTCAGAAAGCTGCGTCCGGTTTCAGATCCGTAGTCCTTGACGATTCGATGGAAGAGACTTTCAGACCTCTCAGCGCCGATAGTATTCTTGTCTATGACGCCTTGCAGGAGTCTTCCATCTTTGACGACAACTGTGTTACCGTCTTCTTGTGTGGTCATGCTGGATTTGGCCACGAAATTGAATCCCGGCGGGAGGAAAATGCTGAAGATTTGCTTTCCGCTCCACAACTCGACTGGTCTCTTAATTTCAGGAACAGGAATCTCGCCACTGAATCCAGCTGCAGTTAGCAACTTCCCAACTTCCTCTTTGGTGAGGTAGGTGGACTTTCTCGTTAGCAGATAAGCGGCTGTGAGCAGGTCGGTCTTTGCACCTATGATTGGTCCTCCGTAACGCGGAGAAAGGATCTGGTCTTGCACCTGCATCAACAATTTTGCTTCGGTCCTCGCCTCTTCGCCCTGCGGGACGTGAAGGTTCATTTCGTCTCCGTCAAAGTCGGCGTTGTAAGGCGGACAGACGCACGGGTTGAGCCGGAAGGTCTTGTAGGGTAGGACCTTTACTCTATGTGCCATTATCGACATTCGGTGTAGAGAGGGCTGCCGGTTGAAGAGGACTATATCTCCATCTCGAATATGTCGTTCAACGATGAAGCCGGGCTGAATCGCTTCGGCCAAGCTCTCGCGTTCAGTAACGAATTCGAGTCTAACTCTTCTTCCGTCTGGTCTCACTATGTACAGGGCGCCCGGATATTGATCGGGTCCGTTGCGAATGAGGTTTCGAAGCTCCTCAACGTTCCACGGTGTGACTCTCTCCGGAATTGTGAGCCTTTGAGCAACGTCCATCGGGACTCCAACTTCGTTAATGTCGATGTTCGGGTCAGGCGAAATGACGGTCCTAGCCGAGAAGTCTACGCGCTTTCCAGAGAGATTGCCTCTAAATCTTCCCTCCTTGCCTTTGAGACGTTGGCTGAGAGTTTTGAGCGCTCGGCCTGACCTATGTCGGGCAGGAGGCAGACCTGATACCTCGTTGTCGAAATATGTGGTTACGTGGTATTGGAGTAATTCGTGAAGTTCTTGTATTATGTTGACTGGGACTCCGGATTCCAGCGATTCCTTCAATTTTTGGTTGATTCTTATGATGTCAACGAGTTTGTGGGTTAGATCATCTTCAGAGCGGATGCCCGACTCGAGAGTAATTGATGGTCGAACAGTGACAGCGGGGACTGGCAGGACTTGAAGGATCATCCACTCGGGACGGGCTGTTGTGGGTTCCATTCCGAGAAGTCTGAGGTCGTCGTCGGGGATGCGTTCGAGGCGCTCTCGGACCTGGCTCGGGTTTAGCCTGGAGGCGCCTCCATCTATCATTTCGTGGAACGTCGTTGGCTTTCCATGCTCGATCGGGTATTGACGAGCTCCACAGTGGGGGCATTCTTGGCTCTTCTTGGCGTCTTTCATGACTGCCTCATAGAATGTGGAAGGTACTTCGTTGAGCTGTTTCTGCTCCTTCTGCATGAGCTCATTGTATGCTTTGATTTTGTCGCCTGAGAGCAGGATACGTCCACAGTTGCGGCATGTGACTTGAAGGAGCTTGTGAATGAATTTGGCGAAAGCCACGTGAACGACTGGTTCTGCAAGCTCGATATGACCGAAATGTCCCGGACATGCAGAGGCAGTGTTTCCGCAGGTCTTGCACTTTTGGCGAGGTTCAAGTGTACCGAGGCGACCGTCCATCAATCC
>Ga0315296_10004981_pt1 | contig 10728 bp, 12 predicted proteins | sample YL17G14_18_MG_FD_203921 | JGI IMG/M metagenome (GOLD analysis project Ga0315296, IMG submission 203921) | Sediment microbial communities from Yellowstone Lake, YNP, Wyoming, USA - YL17G14_18 | ecosystem: Environmental > Aquatic > Freshwater > Lake > Sediment | place: USA: Wyoming | collected...
CGACTCTGTTCCCCAGTGTTGCTTTCCCCAAAGAGAATGGTCTTTGAGCTCTTTGTCCTTTGGCAGCCAATCCAAGCCCATCTTGCCCTCCTTTCAAAATAAGATTTTTAAATTGAAGATAAAGAACGAAAATATTTCAAGATCAAAACGTGCTCAGAGGTTTAATCTTCTGATGAATACTACTTTTTCAATGAAATAATGTCAAGAATTCACGATCCTCCTTGATATCTTTTTTATCATGATTTATATTTCCACACGACGGTTGGAGGGGAAAATTGACACCAAGAGGCTTGCTCAACCACCAGAGCCGAAAACCAATTTCTTATTTTCTAGATAGGGCTTAGAGGTTAAAGGCTAAAGAGCGCTGCTTCAGAGTAATACTCCCGGGAAAAGAGCATCAGGCATACATCTCTACAGAGAAGAAAGAGCTGATGGCGTTAAATAATGAATTTAGGGCTAGGGTAAAGCCTGAGAGAAGAGAGAGCCTAGAAGGCTTAATGGAGAGCGCTGGCAATCGCCTGGATGTGTGTGGATTTTTTAGTAAATGTCGGTTGGCGCTGATCCTGGGCTAGGTGTGTGCAATCGGTCGGCAATTTTTGACTCTTCGTAAATGGCCTTTTAACTGTCTCTCAATATATGAAGGATATCTGAAGTTGTTCGAAACAATTATGGCTTTTCAACCTCGATTATCTGAACTACTCGGTCACCTTTTTTTACATAACTTTCTTCTTCAGAAAGAGGGGGAGGTAAAGCAGAGTCAGTTGCTTTTAGTGTTTCTACTCTAACTTTTTGCGAAAATATTTCACTCCATAAGTCTTGGATTGGCATTGAGGTCCCTCCGGATTTGCGGAAGGTCTTGCATATGGAAAATTTTTCGCCTACTTCAGAAGCCTGAACCTGAACTTTTTCCCGATATATAGTTCCGAGCAACTCATTTGAATCTGGGTCACGAATCTCCATTGGTTTATCTGCTAAAATTTTAAATTTCATATCTTTATGAACACCATGTTTGCTTCCAATATTGATTGTAAGCTCTCTTTCATTAAGAACGCCAGAAACTTTTCCTTCAATAGGTTTATTTTGTTTTTCAATTTCATTTTTCATTTTATTCTCCTGAAGGTAAATAAATCGCAGCCACATTAGGCATTATATTAGTTTCACCTTCTTGTCTTACATAGCCATGCCATACTGGGTCAATATTCGCGACACCGACAGCGAAATATTCGCTATTTCGAACTTCTGTTATTTCAAACTGTCCCAAATAAACTAAGTCTTTTTTATCAATCACAAAAATTTTATTGCCTTTTTTTAGATTCAATTTTGAATTATTTTTCAAAACTATATATAAATTACCTCTTTGATATTTTGCTCCTTTGATTTCAAGTATTTTATCTTTTATGTATACATATACAAAATAAGAAAAAAGTTCTATGATTTCTCTTAACTTTAAGGAATCATTTTGATGATAATTATATAAATTTGGATAATAATTTATCCTCTTGAATATAATCACAATGGTTTTCGTAATCCATAAAAATGTTTGTATTAATAATGGCGCAAACAAAAAAATGATTAAAATAATACGATACTTTAGTTTTAAATTGGGAATAAAGAAAACAGCATTGGGAATAAAGAAAACAACAATGGCAAGTATAGAGGCTATATATGTCAGCCATTTAAAAGAATGTTTCCAACGAGGCCACTCAAAAGGCGCTGGGGTTCCCTTTTCTTTCATATTAATCTTTAAAAAGTATAAAATAAATACATCTTAAAATCAAATAGCTAATGAATGGCTGAATCTAGAAGGGAGGTAAGGATTAAACTTGGTCGGATTTAAGTTCATTTGTCGATGAAAGAGTGGAGACGAGTGATTGAAAATGGTGAATTAGCAGAGCAGATAAGCAAAAGCGATGAAGAGAAGCAGCATATCTGGTCTTTGTTCTTTTCAGACCGATTCGGTGGAGAGAAAGAATGGGAGACTGAGCTGGAAGAGGTCTTGTATAATCAATTGAAAGACCTGAGACATAAAAAGCCAAAACCAAAAGACGCCAAAGCTAGGCGCTCTCAGTAGACGACGCAACAAATTCCCTAGGTGAGATGGAGAACGTTGTCCTAGTGTGTCGTAGCGATGATTTCTTTAATAGATAAGATAGCCTTTTAAACATGGAACATCATTGACTTTTTTATTTTTATAGTTTAATAGATATATCATGAGATGAAGCTAAAATGAGGGGTGATGAAAATTAAAGCACTGGCTTTGATTTTTCTAATTTTTATAGCTTGTGGAACGCCCATGGTAACAATGGTCAACCTCTATCCTAAACAATCAGATTTTCTTTTTGATAAGATGGTCGTAACTCTCTCAGACCTGAAATGGCAAATAGAAAATATGGACAAGCCTTCTCTATTCATATCAGCAAAAAAATTGACTTCAGGAGAGGCATTTTCAGCAGCTATAAGCGGACAAAAAAATTTTCATGTTGCTACGATTAATTTCATCAAAAAGAATGGAGAGACGTCGGTCTCTGTTCAAGTTAGCCAGCCTGGAGTAGTGATGAAATATTCGAAAGTCTGTGAAAAGCTCGCCAAAGAGATAATAGATAATTTCAATGAACGAATAAAATAATTTTGAAATTGTTAATAATTATGCAAAAGAGGAATAATTAATGATAGAAAGACCCACTGTTTTAGTCCTTGGAGCTGGTGCAAGTATGCCTTTCGGATTTCCATCAGGTCAAGAATTAATGCGAGAAATTCTCGAAGAGATTAATCCTGATTCAGCGAAGATGCTTTTTAGAGCTTTGCTTAGATTTGATTTTAATGCTGATGAAATTGATAGATTTTACAACGGCCTTTCACGTTCCCAAAAATTTTCAGTGGATGAATTTCTCGAACATCGACCAGAATTTATGCGAATGGGAAAGATAGCTATTACACTTAAGCTTTCAACATATGAGGATGAAAAGAAGTTATTTGACCATAATACGACAGATAAGAACTGGTATCGATATTTATGGAACAAACTTTCTGATGTGCGTTTCGAGCAGTTTGATAAAAATAAATTATCAATAATTACCTTTAATTATGATAGGTCAATCGAGCATTACCTTATTACCGCGATGATGGCTCTTTATGGGAAGCCAGAAAATGAGTGTGCAGAAAAACTAAAGGGAATTCCTATTATTCACGTCCATGGCAGACTAGGTGCATTGCCTTGGCAAGAAGAAAGCGGAAGAAGCTATTGTAAAGGGATTAATTATGATGATGTAGAAAGCGTTAGTAAACAGATTAAAGTAATTACAGAGCAAGAAGATGATACATCGCCAGAATTTGATGAAGCATTTAAAATTTTGTCAGCTTCAAAGCTTATCTGTTTTCTTGGTTTTGGTTATAATTCTACAAACCTTAGAAGATTAAGAATACGATCACTTTTGCCTGGAAAAATAGTTTATGGAACTTCATTTGGATTTGGGTATAGTGAAAGAAGAGATATTAGCAATAAATGGCAAATTGCAATGCAGGGCGACCATAATGAAATTTTAGAATTTTTAAAAGACCAAAGTTTATTAGAGTGACCAATAGTAATGAATATAAATCTGCTGAAAAAATAAAAATCAATGGGATAAAATTCGTTTTAGATTAAAGGAATCCCAAAAATGAAAAACAATCAGCTCTCTAAAAACCTTCTAATCTGTGGCGATAATTTAAGGGCGCTTGATGATTTGAAGAAGCAAGGGAAAATAAAACAATCTTAAATATTAGCTAATAATAATTAATATAAAAATAAAAGAGGAACTAATGAAGATTTCAAAAGGATTTCTATTAGCTCTATTAATAATTTTCATTGTTACTTTTCTTTTAATAGGATTTCCTCAGGAAAAAACCATTGCTAATCAACAAAAGCCTGTTGAAAAAGATTTAAGGATTAAAGAAGAGAAGAAAGTTGAAGAAAAGAAAATCACTCCTTCAAAAGAAGCTCAGGAAAAATACGATTATGATATAGCGAAAATATTGAGTGAGTCTCAGAGGAATGCTGACAGAGCATTAAATATCCTCTCTTTAGTCGCTGCTTTTATTTGTGGTTTAATTGGATTATTTGCAGTTGCTATTACGATAGCAGGTCTTACTGGTTTTTTCTCATATAGAAGGTGGGTGGAAATAAAAAAGGGTATTGAAGAAGATGTTAAATATATCAAAGAAGTTAGAAATAGAGCTGAACAAGAATTTAATGAAATGCGAAAAGAAATTGAGAAAAAAGAGATTCTTTCTTTAGTAGAAGAACCGACGAAGGAATTAAAGGAAAAACTTGATGAATTTAGTCGCAAATTAGAATTTTTTGAATTGTTGGGTTTACCATTGAAACCATTGGATTATATAAATCGTGGATGGGACTTATTTTACAAAAATAAAAGTGAATTTGCTATTAGAGCATTTGATAAAGCCATAGAGTTAGAACCGACAAATTATGGAGCCTGGAGTGGAAAAGGTCGTGCTCTTCTTGAACTTGACCGTATAGAAGAAGGCCTTAAAGCTTATGAGAAAGCAATAGAATTAAAACCTGATTATGAGATAGTGTGGGATAACAAAGGAATTGCACTAGGCAGAATTGGTCGTAACGAAGAAGCCCTTAAAGCCCATGAGAAAGCAATAGAATTAAAACCTGATTTTGCTGGTGCATGGATTAACAAAGGAGTTTCACTAAGTAAAATTGGCCGTAAGGAAGAAGCCCTTAAAGCCTATGAGAAAGCAATAGAGTTAAAACCTGACGATGAGATAGCATGGAATAACAAAAGTAGTATTCTTATTAAGCTTGGCAATATTGGTAAAGCCCTTGAAGCGTGCGAGAAAGCAATAAAATTAAAACCTGATTATGGTGGCGGATGGTATAACAAAGCTTGTATATATGCTCTTAAAAAGGATAAAGAAAATGCATTGCTGAATTTGTCCAAGGTAATTAATTTAGCTGCAGAATATAAAGAGAAGGCAAGGAAGGATGAAGATTTTAAAGAATATTGGGAGGATGAGGACTTTAAGAAAATTACTAGTTAGCCTATGGATATAAATTTGAGGCGGATGGAGCCAGAGGCCCTAAAGCATTGGCTTCCCGATTGATAAAGAAATAAAATAATTTTTGAGCGCAAAATTAAAGATGATATTGAAGAAGGCTGAAAAAGTAGTATCTAATATTTTCTTTAGGACAACACTTAGGATACTGGGAGCAATAACAGGGCTTATTTTGGTAATCAATTTTTTTGGAAAAATAGTTCGATTTCTTATTTCACTATCAACTGCATTCTGGAGAATTTTCAATCGAACTGTCCCAATCTATATTGTTTTAGTCATCTTCGTTCTCATCCTTATTGTTTTCCTACTAATAAGATTAAGAAAGCTTAGGTTGAATGAAAAAGAGACGTTCATCCTTGCAATTCTTGACGAAAGGGAAATAGGATTGAACTTATTATTTAAATTATACAAACAAAGATTCGAAAAAGAATCGAGAACCATGTCGCATTGTCTCGTAACTATAAAACAGCTTGAAATGAAAAAACTCATAAACTGTGCAGCTCTTAGTGGTGGAATAAATGGCATTCAAGATGAACTGTTCCAATTAACTAAAAAAGGTCAGAAACGATTTAAGGAGTTAGATTCCATAATAATAGTGAAGGCTGAAAATATTTATAATAAAATATCAGATATGCCAAAAATGAAGCTTGGGAGTAGGGAACTGAAACGAATTGAACCCCATAAGGAGATTATGTTTATTTTGGAGTTACTCGAAAGCCAGCAGAACAGAAGTATGACAAAGACTGCCTTAAGCAATCATTACTTTAAAAATTACAGCAATAAGAAAGTCATAGATTTCAATATTTTATGGAATAGGTTGGAAACTGGTGATTTGATTATGGAATACCGAGCTTCAATAGGTTATGGAAGGTCGGATATTTATTTTATAACGGAGGAAGGGCTAGGATACCTGTGGACTTTTAGAAATAAAGAATGAGGCGAGTGGAGGCCAACGACCTTAAAGCCTTGGCTTCCTGGGTTGGAAAAAGACTCGGAGAAAATTTAGGACTTAACAAGACTTTTTACATTTTGAAGTTATCTCGAAAATTATAAGGGGATTTTAAAATGAATATTCGGAATAAACAGTTATATGAAGAATATAAAAGTGTTTGCATCTCTGCATTTAAGATGCTCAAAGAATTTAGTAATAAAGAGACTGCATTTCCTTCCTCAATAGAGGAAAAACTTACTTTTGATGAAAGTGGAGCGTTTAGAACTTCTTACGTAGAGAAGCCAAACTTATATCATTTTATCAATTTAAATGATAAAGCGCTCTTAAATCTTCCTGAATTTAAATTATTTAGTGATTATATTAATAGCGATAAGCGACTTAAACTCCTTCGGAATATTGACGAAAATCAAGCACAACATGTTCCTTTTTCTGCTTTTTTTAATTTTTTATCAGGATTAGCAAAAAAAACAGGTTCATTTAAATTTAGAATACAGACCTTTAATAAACTATACAAGGAATATGAAGACTATCTTTATTTAGACCCAATTAAATATCAGTGCTTTTGTATTCTAGTAAATTTTCAAAGTGATAAGGGAAAAATCAAATTGAATGATGGCTTAATAATTAAGAAAATCTCAAATAATGAGCGTAGAAGAATTTGGAGAATGGGGACAGTGCTGGAATTTGATATGTTATTAATTAAATGGATTTTGCAAGTTCAAGTTAATGTAACAAGGGGACAAAGATTCACTTATCAACTACCCAGTGAATTTTTTAATGATTTGATTATCACACTACGGTTATTCAAAGGTGGAGTTATCGGATATAAGCATCTTTACTCTTATTGCCTGTCTTCATGGGATGATTCAATGAGAGCCAGTTTTGGAGAAAAAAACTTTTCAGGAAAAATGTATACATTATCGAAGTCAGAAGTTTACAAATTCAAGAAATGGTGGGAAGAATTCAAGAGGATGAAAGGTCTTAAGATAAAAAAAGAAATTGAAACAGCAATAAAAAGATTCAATTATGCTTATGATAGAGTTAATTTAGAAGACAAATTAATAGATTACATCATTGCCCTAGAATCTTTACTTCTTATGGGAGAACCGGAAAAAAAATTCAAATTTGCATTAAGAGGTGCTTTTTTGCTTGGGAAAGAAATTAAAAACCAAAAAGAAAGATATTCTTACATGAAAAAAGCAAAAGAATTTCTAAGCGAAGCTTATGATTTAAGAAATAAAATTGTTCATGGCGCAAAAGGGTTAAAAAATAAAGTAATAATTAATAATGAAGAAATCCCTATTCAAGAATTTATAGAGGCAATTGAGGAATATTTAAGAAAATCAATAAAGATTTTTTTTAAGATTTCTGATAGACAAGGGAAGGAAGAAATATTAAGAGAATTGGATGATGCTATTTTTAATATAAGTTGAAATATAGAGCCAGTATGAAATATGACAATTTAAAATTATCAGGACCTTAAAGATTCTAAAAAAATTAATAGGTGGTTTATGGATGCAAATTGAGGCGAGTGGAAGCCAGGGATTAACCTGTCCTGTCAAATTTAAAAAGGACAGCTGAGCTGATTTAGCGCCTCTATAGAAAGACGACCTAAATTGAGAGATTTTCTCACAAGAAAAAAAATTGTTAAGGAGCAAATTAAATGAGCGAATTTTTCAACAAATGCAATCCTTTCTTATGGGGTGCAGTATTATTTGCAGTTTTCTTTGGCTGGCGATCTGTATATATTTTTGTTCCCCACAGTATTTATAAAGAGAAAAAGTGGGATTGGTGGTTATATCAAATTTGGTTTAATGCAACCGGAGCATTTATTGGTTGGGTTGTTTTATATTACATATGGAAAACGGATATTCATAATTTTAAAGTTGAACATTTTGTAGCATTAATTATTGCTTTTTTGGGGATTACTGGTAACTTGCCTTATGCAGCACTGTTTGGGCAAAGATTGATACCTAAAGCCTCGCTCCCAAATAAGAAATGACGCAGAGCGTTTTATCGCCTCGATAGAGAGACGCATTAGATTAAAATAAATTCTCACAAGGAGGAAAAATGAAATATAAAGAATTAATCAAATGGATTTGGCAAAAAGAAGATAAGTCTTATCAGAATGCTATTCAGAGAAGAGAGGTCTGGGAAAATTTCAACAGTATAACAGAAGAACAAGTTAAGGATGTTATCCTAAAATTTCTTAACGCTTGGAAATGTAGAATACCATACAATAGAGCACCAGAACTTTTGAAAGCATGTAAAAAAACTAGTAAATACTTTGATAAATTAAAATCCAAAAATATTTTGACAATCAATTTAAAAAAACATGCTCAAGATATTGAAAATGTCTTTAATATTTTATCTTCAGTTAGGAACATTAAGGGCACGGCAATTTCTAAAATAATGCATATGACAAACCCTAAGTTATTCCCTATGTATGATGATAAAATTTCTGCTGAATATGGAGTTTCTCAAAATGCTAAAGGTTACTTGCGATTTATGGGATTGATGCGACAGGAAGCTTTACAATTAGCGAAAAATTATTGTAAAGAAACTCACATTAAAAAATTATCTGCTGAAATAAAAATAGGTGAAAGGAAAGCGACATGGACAAAATTTTTAGATGAATACAATTATGGAAAATATACTAGAAAGAATAAATGAAAAAATGGCTAGGGCGAAAGCCAGGGAGGCGAGTGGGAGCCAAAGTAATGAAACCTTTGGCCTTCTTCATCTGAAAAAGTCAATAAGGTTATAAAAACTTCTTATTTGAAGAGACATAAGAGAGGAAGAGAAATTCTTGGATAAATAATATTTAACATGGAGAAGGGAAGAATGTATGACAACGATATAAAGCATGAATTTGAAGATAACCGAAAATTTACTGCTGAATACTTTTTTTCGCCTAGAAAGTTTGAGAAATTTTTGTCAGAAACATCTGATATAAGAGATATGATTAATCTTTTTATGAAATTCAGAGATTGGCTCTCTATTTTGATGCGCGAAAAAATGACATGTAATATTATTGAAGAGTGTGTCTATGATTTTTTGTCATCTATGTTAAGCGCGAGTCAAGCATTTTATAAATCAGCATGTTCTCAACTTAGAAATGTATTAGAGCTTACGATACTTTTTATATATTATATAGACCATCCGATTGAATACAGAGAATACATTCAGGGAAGTCGAATATTAACTTGGTCTGATTTATTTCGAAGCGAATTATATTTTTCAAATAACTATCTATACAATTTTTATACAGAGTTTAAAATTGATAGCAAAAAATTTAATGAAAAGCTCATTAATCTTTATAAAAAATTGTCAAAATATGTGCATGGCAGACCTAAATTTAGATACATTGATAGCTCTATATTTGAATTTGATAAGAACAAATTTAAAATCTGGATAGCATCTTTCAAAGAAGTAATGAGTTATGTAAACGCTTTATTGTATATCAGATTTAATAAGCAAATAGAGGAGTATGCAAAATTAGATACAATGAATGAGCTTATAAGGATTGACATATTATCTTCAGCATGTAACTCGGGTTTGATTCCTTTTCCTAAAGACTTGCCTTCACAACTCACGAAGAGAAGAGAAGAAGTTGTGCGCCAGAGAATTAGAATGTTTAAAAGGAAAATTACGCAAAAAGATAATCAGAACAAAAAAATGCATTAATTGCCTGTCAAGCTCGTGTTCGTGGCAGATAGACCTCCCCCGCCTCATATTGCCTATCAAGAAGTTCTGATGGCCGCAGAGACCTCGGCCGAATATTTTTCATAATTCCCACTTTGACCAAGCGGGCAGGTCCGGGTGATTTCGAGCACTTTTGGCGGCTCCAACGGCATCAAGGAGATATCCCTACGCTCTCAAGCTCTCCTTGACGTCTTTTTTATCATGATTTATATTTCCACACGACTGTTGGAGGGGAAAATTGACACCAAGAGGCTTGCTCAACCACCAGAGCCGAAAACCAATTTCTTATTTTCCAGAGTTTTTGATAACTTCCAATTTGTCCAAATCTACACTACTATTTCGCTTGCCCCCGTTGTTCGGACTATTAAAAAACTTACATCGATCTGAGTTCTTTTTTCTTCTGAAATATCCCCTTTAATTTAATCTGGCTCAAGCCCGATTTAAATCACGGCTTTAAGTTTATCCTTCAGAGCCTCTGTGAACTCAGCCTCGACTTTCTTTGCCTTTGCCCTCAATATTCTGTCTCCAAACATGGCCAGCTTCCCCACAATAGAGGCATCACACTTGTAGGAAAGCTCAACCTCTTCACCTGCCTCGACTAAATCTATCCATGTTTTTTGAGTGAAATGACCTGCCTTGCCGATATCCTCCCCTTCTCCCCCCATCTCGATGTGTGTCGGGGGCTCTATCTTTGTCAGGATGTTTTTGAACTTAAAACGGACTGAGATCGGGCCGACATTCTGTTTGATGACACAGTCATATGTCTTTTCATCAATGCGCTCAATCTTTTCTGCACCCGGGATGCAGGCCTTTAATGTCTCTGGCAGCAGAAGCGCATCCCAAAGCTTTTGAATTGGTGCCTTTAATCTGAATTTTCCTTCAAGGATCATTTTTTTTCATAAAACCTTTTCTGCTTCTCGTTCAAGAAGCTCGGCCAAAGTCTTATAGCCTTTGTTTCCTGGCTCCATGGTCTGGATGAGCAGGAGCTCGATGAAGTTGAGCCCTAT
>Ga0315296_10004983_pt1 | contig 10726 bp, 1 predicted proteins | sample YL17G14_18_MG_FD_203921 | JGI IMG/M metagenome (GOLD analysis project Ga0315296, IMG submission 203921) | Sediment microbial communities from Yellowstone Lake, YNP, Wyoming, USA - YL17G14_18 | ecosystem: Environmental > Aquatic > Freshwater > Lake > Sediment | place: USA: Wyoming | collected...
TTCCTGATAAAGGTTGCTAAGGAATCGGCCATCGGCTCGGGGCTTTGAGGTATAGTCCACCGAGCCTATATCACTCCACAGGTTAATTCTGGCGTTTTTAATAATATGTTCCTTAACAGGTTCGACTATCCCCAGCGCTGTACCCTCAGCAGTCAAATAGACGCAAGAGATTTTTTCTCCCCATATCCTATTATGTTTTGAAATCGTTATTCCTTCATTCTTAAATATCGAACGAATAGTTTCTATTTGAGATTTTTCCTCTACAGTGAATGCACATTCAATTTCATTTACCCCGTAACCTTTTATCTTCTCGACTACATATTCTATTGCTTTCTTTCTGAATTCCATCCCTCTTCTTATTGGAAAGGAATGGAAAATACCATAGATGTACGAACCATCCGGTTTTTCTCCCCTAAAAGCGAATCCTGTGCAACATTCACAACCTTTTGTAAATAGAACATCCGACTGCAAATCTTCAGTGATACAGAGCATATCTTGACCAACATGTACATAGAGATTTCCGCCTTTTTGCCCTATTTCTATATCAGATTCTTCAGCCTTCAAATCTTTTTGAGTTTCTATGTTGTAGAAATGATATCTGCGATTAGACATTTCAAGAAGTTGTGAACCAGATTCTATCTCCTCTGGGCGGTTCATTTTGGGCCAATTTCGTCTTGACAGCTGAACCAAATCGCTTAATCGTTGGTATCTCTGCTCACTTCCAAGTTTGTCCCACCCATCCCGAGGATACTTTATATCGGGACGCTCCCCAGACAATGCACTTTCCCTTAATTTTCTTTCATATTCAACTATTGCTAATGATTCTTTTACCAATTCAGGAGAATTGGAATATTCATTGGTAAACGGCATTTCAGATTTATTTACATCCATTCCGTTGCAAACTCGGAAACCGAATTTCTTAGCAAGTTTCCGTACCATTCGTATCTCTTCTTTACTGTTTCTATCAGGCATAAAGGCAATGCCATCGACACCGCAGGATTTAAGATAAACAAAGAACTTTTTTATATTTTCTTTTTCTTCGGCTTCACAGAGTCCACCGCCCAGATATGGATAATACACTAACCATCCTTGTGAATGAGCGAATTTAACGGCTTTCTCAAGTGCTGGACATTCCTTTTCATTAGTTGGATTTATGATTCTTAAAGGTTTAACGATATTTTCACGAAGGAAAACAATGAAATCCTCTCGAGATAAATTAGCAATTTCGTCTTCTTTTTGTTCAGATAAGGAGATGGGTTGAAACTTTATCTTATTTTTCTCGGCTACTTGAGCAGCTCTTTCATTAACATCGCCTACTAACAACTTTACATACTTTGCTCTTTCTGATCTATCCTCATATAGTGAATTAATCTTTCTTGCGATTGCTTCTGCAAGATGTCTTTCTGTAGGATTGTTTCTCTCAGCGAGCGGTCTTACATCCTGGTTGTAATCCAAATCGAGGTGAATTGCCAAATCCTCCAGGCTGACCTTATTAAGAGTAGCCATAGTTTCCTCAAATCTTTTTCTTTTTGCCCCTTTAATCTCAGAGAAAAACTTGTGCTTTTGGTAACCAGGAATTCCATGTAGACAGATATAGGCTTCAGCAATATTTCCGGGAGAATTGATTGTCATCTCACCAAATCTTTCATCTGTTATTGTTGCTCTTACCTCAGCACCTAAGCTTACTTTCTCAAATCCGAGAATCTCGGCAGCCTTCTTAAACTCAATATCTCCGTCAATCGTATCGTGGTCAACAATGCCTATTACCTGAAGCCCCAATTGATATCCTCGCCACAATGTACCAGAAGGATAATATGGACTATAAGAATATTTTGTATGGCAATGCTGGAAAACATCAGTGACCAGATAAGGTTTAGGAATAAGCTCTTTTTCTTCCATTTCCTTTAATTGGCGAAGGGCAGAAAATCTCACCCTCACATTCCTATCATATAGCTGAGTTTCCAGTTTCTCTTTCTTCATTCTTATTTCGTCAGTCATAGTAAGTGGAGATAGTATGAGTACTCTTCCTTGCTTAGATTTTCTCTTAACATTTTTAATCTTAAATTGTCTATCTTTGTCAGGGATGAAGGTATCTTTTGTTTCAATGTCGTATACTATTTCTTTCTCCCTCAAAGAAAATGGATCATTTCTATCTATTTCTAATTTTTTCTTATTTGAAGCAAGCCAGAGTTCCTCTCTTTGCCAGTGTAGTCTTTGCTTTGCCTTTTTAATTTTTGATTCTTCACCAGTTTCCATTGCTTTTTCAAGCCCCTGCGAAGACTGCTTATATTTATTTAGTCTATGCTGAAATAGTTCTATGTTTCTATTTAAATGGATAACTGGTTTATTGATTGGCTCCGCAGTAACTGACTGCCCAGAAATGCCCATAATTTCTTGAGATGCCGGGTAGGCAAAATCGAAATGTTCTTTAGCTTTTTTATCTTCTCTAAAAAGTAGATAGAGCGATGCCAGGTTATGATGAATATATTGATTGAATTTTTTCCTTTCAGGTTCGTCCTGAAGCATCTGTTCATAAATCCTTATGGCTTCTCGAAAATCATTATTGTATATAGCCTGCTCTGCTCTAAACACTAAATCTGTTGGATAATCTTCTGGTTTTTTGTCTGGCCCTATACCTTCCTGGATGAGTAGCATCGGGTCAAAAGTTGTCGTGGCTTCTGGCTGCCAAACTGGCCTTGTATCTGAGAATCCGGGTAAGAATGGACGCGTAACATCATTCCAATCCACACCCTTTCCATAAGCTCCCTTATCAAACAAAGATTCAAGAACGGGCATAACAAGTTCGGACAAGTCTTTAATCTTTATGTGGCCATCTGGCTTTTTTGTCTGAAGACTCTTTAACTTTTCCATCAATTCCTGACTAATCTCACCCTCTCGGAAATAGTAACTGAAGTAGTTCACGGGTGGAAAATCCATCATATTTATCCCTTTCTCTTTGGCAAATCCTTGAATAGTATCATAAAGGGCTCGGTAAGCAGCATTGTTTCTACTGCTAAGTCCGATAATTTTATAGAGGTCAATAATGATGCTCGACAAAAATTGGTCTTTCGTTAGTTTAAAGCGATGGGCAGCCTCCTCAAGGTCAAGGATTGTGGGGAAGTTATCATACATAAGAAAATTACCGAGATGAAGTTCATGGTGGACCAACCCAACATCATGAATATTACGAACTTCTGAGATTAATTGTGCCAGTTGTTGTCGTGTCGTCATCAGGGAGTTATTAAACGTATCCCATGCTTCTCGGACTATTTCTTCAGGAGGTTTCTTACTTTGGGTCAGGACCTCTCGAATCTGGCGCACTATTTCTTTACCTAAAGCCTGGAATTCTTCTTTCAAACGTACATCGTCAGGATGTTCTGTGCCCCAGATAGAAAAAGCTATCGGCTCACCCTTATAAAAGAGTTCCGGGTCTTCATAAATACCAAGCCCTATAGGAACCATAACAGAGCGGCCTTGCTTAAAAGGATAGTCGGTAAGAATAGTTTCGTTTATTACACTGCGAAACCTTTTTGCTCCATAGGGCTCGCCCACATCGAATCTAAAGCTTTCTACCGTTCCATCGGGAGCCGTATGGGGAAGAAGAAATGGGACATTACCTTCGCCGAGCAAACGAATATGCCGAAGCTCGCCCTGTTTGATTCTCGCAATTCTATCAGTGACACCTTTAATCTTAATAGCTCGAACCCAGCGATTATTTACCTGAAAGTAATCTTTCGGGTCTAATTGAATAATAACACGATCGGCGAAAACAGTGCCGAGCTTTTGTAGATAAACAGCTCTACGAACTAGATCAATATATTTCTTTGGAAGTCTATTTCCTACTCCTTCAAAAAGTCCCCAATAAGGAGAAACAATCCCAGCCCTTTTCTTTTGAAGTTTCAAATCGGGTAAACTTCTTATACATGTTTTGATTTCTTCCAATGTCATCCTGGAAGAGATACTATTCAGTATTTGGAGAAGGGAGGCTTCTTCTATAGCCTTTCTTATTTCCGGATTGGCCTTCTTACGGTTTGTGATTGTATTTTCACTGAGCTTTGCCTCCCGGGCTATACTTCTTCGAGTTACAGGTTCCCCACTCTCCCGTAAGCTCCTTATGGCAGTAAAAATCTTCTGGTCGGTAGGCGATAGTAATGCCTCTTCTATAGCCTTTCTTATTTCCGGGTTGGCATTCTTACGCTTTGTGATTGTACCATCACCAAGATTTGCCTCCCGGGCTATACTTCTTTGAGTTACAGGTTCTTTCCTCTCCTGTAAGCTCCTTATGGCAGTAAATATCTTCTGGTCGGTAGGCGATAGTAATGCCTCTTCTATAGCCTTTCTTATTTCCGCATTTGCCTTCTTACGATTTGTGATTGTAGCTTCACCAAGATTTGCCTCCCGGGCAATACTTCTTCGAGTTACAGGTTCTTTCCTCTCCTTTAAGCTCCTTATGGCAGTAAATATCTTCTGGTCGGTAGATAATGGCAATGCCTCTTCTATAGCCTTTCTTATTTCCGAATTGGCCTTCTTACGAGATGTGATTGTAGCTTCACCAAGATTTGCCTCCCGGGCAATACTTCTTTGAGTTACAGGTTCTTTCCTCTCCTGTAAGCTCCTTATGGCAGTAAATATCTTCTGGTCGGTAGATAATGGCAATGCCTCTTCTATAGCCTTCCTTATTTCCGGGTTAGCCTTCTTCCGGAGTGTGATTGTACCATCACTGAGATTTGCCTCCCGGGCTATACTCCTTTGAGTTACAGGTTCTCCTCTCTCCTGTAAGCCCCTTATAGCAGTAAGAATCTTCCGGTCAGTAGGCGATAGCAATGCCTCTTCTATAGCCTTTCTTATTTCCGGGTTAGCTTTCTTACGGTTTGTGATTGTATTTTCACTGAGATTTGCCTCCCGGGCTATACTCCTTTGAGTTACAGGTTCTCCTCTCTCCTGTAAGCCCCTTATAGCAGTTAGAATCTTCTGGTCGGTAGGCGATAGTAATGCCTCTTCTATAGCCTTTCTTATTTCCGAATTGGCATTCTTACGAGATGTGATTGTAGCTTCACCAAGATTTGCCTCCCGGGCTATACTTCTTTGAGTTATCACTTCTCCTCTTTCCTTCAAGCTCCTTATGGCAGTAAAAATCTTCTGGTCTGTCGGTGATGAAATAATAGCCAGTGATTTTTTACGAATTGTTCGCCAGATGTTTACCAATGAATGGATTCCAACAGGTAAACCGAAAAGATATAGGGAAAAATATAAAGGATGCGAAATAAAAGGAAGAATAAACGGAAAGATGATTGCACCTGAAGTCAATATCGCTACAACAATCGGGGGACCGCGCTTTCCTTCTGGATGTGCTTTAAAAAACTTATAACCTGTCCATAAGTGTAAAGCTATTAGCACTATTGCGCCTAAGATGGGAGAGATTGAATATAATGTACCACCTATTGCAAGAGGAAGACCCCTGTATCCTACAATTAAAGATTTATAACCAATTTTTCTAAACCTCTTTTTTACATTTTCAAAATTACTTTCTGAAATTTTTCCATAAACTCTTAGTAACCACATCAAAGGATATGCAAAAGCATAACCAACAATGCCATATTCTTCTACAGCAGGACCTACCAACCACTTGTACCACTTAGTCTCACCAAATCCACCAAACAGCTCCCGCAAGGGTTTGATGAGGGCAAGGGATTCTGGACCTCTGTAATCTGTGCCTCCAAAACTTCCAAGTCCCATATCTCTTAGGTACTCGTCCCATCTCAATTCCACAAACTCTTTAATCATCCTCCCTTCAAGATTTAAATCCTCACCTATCTCTTCGAATGCTTCATAAATCTCAATAATTATTTGAAGGGCTATCTCGCGAATCTCTTTCTCTTGACCTCTACGGAGATACTTCAAGAATGTTCTGACATCTTCCAATGCATTAGGCCAATAAGTATAATCTTTTTTCAGACAATACAATATCCAAAGAGACTCTTGTCTTACCTCTGTGTCTATAGGAATGTCTTTGTTCTCAACCTTACTTAAAAGGAATTGACAAATTTGTTCCCTCTCTTCCTCCTCTATAGCCTCTGGTCTGGAGTTTAAATAGCGAAGAACAGGCACTACCTTAGAAAAGTTTCTGGCTTCAAACATCTCTTTTAGCCTCGTTAAAGTTAGTTTTAGTAATTTCTGAGAGTCTTCTATAAATGAATCTATGTGAGAATTGCCCTCTTTGTCCAACCTGGTTTTAAGCTCAGATTTCATATCTATAAGAAGATTGATAATCTCTTCGGATATTTCTCCCTGAGGGTCGAAGTTCGCGTGGAATTCTCTGGCATGGGCTATTTTGAATTCTTCTTTGACATCCACTAAAAACAGGTCGTGCAATGGCTTCTGGGCAGCATCTGTCGCTAATCCATGATATTTGTCCCCAAGTGTTGAAATCATAATTCCGAAAATCAACTTTTTGACATAGTAATCTCGCACTTCTTTGTACTTCTTTTTAATCTTCTCCCATTCTTCTGCGAACTGTTCAGGTGTTATATCTTTTTTCCACCTGAGAGGCTGGTTTTCGAATCCACCTTCTATATTCAACCCAGGTCCTGAAGGAGGTTTTCCCATACCAAAGTCTCCTGGATCTAACCTTCCTTTATCATCTGTTTTTCTTTGAATTTCTTTTGGACTATCTTTATCGGGCAGCAAACTTCTGCTGTCTTCTATAAATGAATAAATATGAGAAATACCTTCCTTATCTAATTTCACTTCAAGCTCAGATTTAATTTTTGAAAGGAGATTGATAATTTGTCTCGATATTTCACCAAGAAGGTCACAGTTCTTTCGGAATTTATCCGCATGTTCAATCCTGGCTTCCTCTGTAACATCTAACAGAAACAGGTCGTGCAGTGGCTTCAGGGCAGCATATTTTCGGATATCAGGATAATCTTCTTCAAGTGTTGAAATTAGAATCTGAAATAGCAACTTTTTGACATAATAATTATGTACCTCTTTGGGCTTATTTTTGATCTTCTCCCATTCGTCTTTAAAGCGTTTGGCTGTTATGCCTTTTTCCCACCTTGTATCAGTCGATGAGGCTGGTTTCGGATATTCTTTAACGGCCGCCGTTTCGCCTTTGATCGCTCTGGGCTCGGATGGAACTTCCCTGAATATGGTCCTCATATTTTCTCTATCACTATCGCTTGAGAAGTTCCAGAGTCTTGGTAATTCACCGCAAACAACCTGAGCAACCTCTTGTTTTCGGGCATTGTCAAAGGAGCCTGTAAGCAGAAAATCTCTGCAAATCTCTTGTCCATAAATAATTTGTGAGACTTTTTTCTGGACTGCGTTATAACGAAACACAAAAGGAAGACTGTTCTTCTTTCCCCTGGCTATTCCTAAAGCAAATGCCTCTTTACCCCTCGTCAACACTACAGGTAAAAAGTCAACATCATCTATCACTGCTCTCAATTCGGCCCTGCCACCAAGTCCACTTTCCCAATTCTTGCTCAGCTGAGCAAATGCCTTTTCTGTTTCTGCCGACTTAAACTGGGAGTAGAGAATTAGAGTTCTGCTATTGAGATGAATCACAGAGTATGTCTGGAATGATTTCTCTCCCAATATACTCGCTGGCCTTAATGCCCCTATAATCCCAGCTATCGCTTTCTCCAGGTCAGACCTATTCTTCCTGGGAGAGATTTCCAAATCAGAAGAATAGCTATCTCCTAGCCGCGGAGTAACCACTACATAGGATATATTTTTCTCGCGCAGAAGTTCTGTAATGCCTGGCGTATGGAAACCTCCAGCTATGAGAATGGCAATTTTCACCCCTTCTCTATCCATCCGGGAAATGGTGTTATTCACTAAAGCTTCGTTTCTATTTAAAGCAATCTTATAGAACTCCTCTTGTTTTTGTAGCGGCAAAGCGCCAGATTTGCCTCCCTTAGCAGAGCTTCGCTCTGCAGCTACATTTTCTCCTTGTAGCAGCAAAGCGAAAGCTTTGCTTCTTTTGGCAGAGCTTCGCTCTGCAGCTACATTTTCTCCTTGTAGCGGCAAAGCGCTAGCTTTGCCTTCCTTAGCAGAGCTTCGCTCTGCAGCTACATGAAAATGGGGACAGTCCCCTTTTTCTTCCCCCTCACCGTTAACCCTCTCCCCCCTGGGGAGAGGGAGGGGTGAGGGGGAGAACATGCATGAAGTTATCTCATCGCGATGTTTGTAATAATAGGCGAGGTCTTCATTGGAAATCCTGAGATTCGCCAGGTCTTCCAAAACAGCAACCATCCTGGAGACCTTTACTAATTTTTTCTCTTCTTCTGTCTCACATAGTCTCTCTCTCAGTTCTTGTTCTAACTCACTAATCTCTGAGAATAGGCTATTCTGGTCTATCCTTTCATAGAGTTTGTTATATTTGATGTATAAGTTGAGATTGGGATACTCATCCCTACCTTCCTTTGAAGTCACAAGCTCAGTCAGTATTCTGGGGTCTTGTGACCTCACTCCCTTCCCTATCCTGGATGAGAGAGATTGCAGATATGTATAGTATTCAGCCGATGTCACCTTCCCCAATCTATAGTCAAGGCTCATAATCAGAAGCCTTGATAGCTCATCGTTAGTCAATTTCTTGCTCAACTCTCTTATGTATTTTGACCTCTCAGAATCTACCCTGGAGAAGTCTATCTTGTTCTCAAATTCAGATGCCTGGACAAAAAGTTGGAAATTGGGATATTTACCCCTCACCCCAACCCTCTCCCCCAAGGGGAGAGGAGCATCGTCGGGCGTCATAAATGTCGCCCCTACATCCCCTGTAGGGGACGGACTCTGTGCCGTCCCTTCATTTGGGCGACCACGGAGTGTCGCCCCTACATCCCCTGTAGGGGTTCGATTCATCGAACCCGCATTATCCAAAAGACCATAAAGGTATTGGCAGTACTGGGTGAGTGGGATTTTCTTCTTCTGGTAGGCTTCTATTTTGGACTCTAAATCTTTAAGTCTATTGTTGTACAGGCGGGCTTTCAGTGGTTCAATCTCTTCTCGAACTTTCTGGAGGTAATTCCTCAACCTTTCCCCTGAGGAGACACCTTCGTCAAATGCTTTCAAATTCTTCTCATACGCCCTTTTATCCTCCACTCCATAAATATTTACTCCTGGCGTATTCTCCTCTTTGACTATGGCAAAGTATTCCTCTCCAGTGATTTTCCCTTCCTTAAGAAACTCACTGGCTACCTCCTCCTTTATCTTCTTCTCAGGAAAGCTGGAGAATGGAGCTGTGTCCACAAGACCAGAAGAGCCTTCAACACAGATAAGAAGAGATTTGCGACCATCACTTGGTCGGGCACTCTTTAGAGTGCCGTCTTCCGTCACCCTGAAGGGCGACCGACCAGTTCGAAATAGACTATCACCTAGATATTTCAGAATATTTGCGCTGTTTAGCTGGGCTTCTGGGCTGGAATGGGCATCCTGAATATGAATAATCAGCCTGTCCCCTTTTTTTTGCACTTCTTTTACTGTGCCATATTGGGAAGGAACGCTGAATGGATTATGAGGAGTGATTAGAGCGGATACTTCACTGGCTACATCTTTCTCTTCGAGCTTCTTGACGCGAAGCTTTGCTTCGCTACTCCAACTATCTGATTGGTGAGGCTTCTCTCGGGAAGCAAGCAGCTTCTGTCTCGCTTTACGCCTCTCTGCCCAGAAACTTCTATCTGGCACAGAAGCTCCCACCACCTGGGTAAAGAAAAATGCACTGCATACAAGCAGTGCCAAGATTCTAAGCCATATCTTATTTGCCTTGCTATACCACCAAGCTACCATCTTCTATCGTCCTGACCCTGTGAACTGTCTCCTATTCCCAGGCATCTCATTCTATCTAAAAGATTATCGAAATCTATCGGTTTCAATAGATAATCTGCTGCTCCCATCTTCATTCCTCTCTTCTTACGAATTTCATTAACTACCGATATCATCATTACTGGAATTGACTTCAGTGCTTTATCTGTCTTGAGAGCTTGTAGCACTTCAAAGCCATCCATCTCAGGCATAAGAACATCTAAGGTAATTAGGTCCGGGCGACTTGCCTTCGCCTTTTCTAAAGCCTCTTCACCACTTAAGGCAAGAATTGCTTCATATCCCTCCGCTTCCAAATTAATCTTGATAAGATACCCTGTGTGAAAATCATCGTCAATAATTAAGACCTTACGCAACCTCATAAACACCTTCTCTCAAAAATTAGGAGTAGCAGAACGAAGCTTTGCTTCGCTACTCCAACTCCGGAAAGGAGTAGCGGAGCGATAGCTCCGCGATATAATTGCGAAGCTTTGCTTCGCTACTCCAGATTATAAAAAAAGCCGGACTGTTCGTAACGGGTTCCCCATACTCGTTATCGGCAGCCCGGCCGGCTCAACTGCAATGTTGTCTATCTATGTAACCCCGTGGCTTTGCTCCGACTTCTCAGTCGGAGTCCCGATTAAAAATCGGGACGCCCCCCGATTGCTCGGGGTTTGCCCTTTCGGAATATTGAGATATTTCAAAATCTTATATTGATGCGAAGCTTTGCTTCGCTACTCCATCTCCGGAAAGGAGTAGCAGAGCGAAGCTCTGCGATATGATTGCGAAGCTTTGCTTCGCTACTCCAATTACATTATGCCTGGATTTTATATATTCTCTCCTCAGTTTTTATTCCCTCAAGATACTTCTTATCCACTGGCGTTGCTGGAAGAATAACCTTGCCATCCCTGACTATCTGAGACAA
>Ga0315296_10004984_pt1 | contig 10726 bp, 10 predicted proteins | sample YL17G14_18_MG_FD_203921 | JGI IMG/M metagenome (GOLD analysis project Ga0315296, IMG submission 203921) | Sediment microbial communities from Yellowstone Lake, YNP, Wyoming, USA - YL17G14_18 | ecosystem: Environmental > Aquatic > Freshwater > Lake > Sediment | place: USA: Wyoming | collected...
CAGCATTTGAGGCAGTTACCACCAACATTAAATACTACAATAGTGTAAGGCAGTTATGCGACTATGTAGAAAATGTATCCTTCCCGAAACCTTTCCAGGTATTCGCTTTAGCAACGAAGGAGTTTGTAATCTCTGCCTGGAATTCAAAGGTGTAGAACATTTGGGAAGAAAAAAGAAGGAGTATGAGCAGAGATTTGAAAGATTAGTTAAAGAATATAAAGGCAAAAACAGTTATGATGCCTTGATGTGTTATAGCGGAGGAAAAGATAGTACTTATACCCTTACTATTCTAAAAGAAGAATATGGCTTAAATGTTCTTGCCCTTACTCTCGACAATGGATTCATTCCTGAACAGACCTTTAAGAATATCCGCAATGTAGTCGAGAATTTAGGGATTGACCACATATTCTTTAAGCCCCGCTTTGATATCCTTAAAAAGATTTTTAGTAAATGTGCTAAGGATAATATTTATCCTCCCAAGACACTTGAAAGGTCAAGCTCTATCTGTACATCCTGTATGGGTATAGTAAAATTTAGTGCGTTTCGTCTCGCTCTTGAGAAAAATATTCCTTTTATTACTTTCGGCTGGTCTCCTGGCCAAGCACCTATCACATCATCAATTATGAAGAACAATCCTCAAATGTTGAAAATGATGCAGAACGTAATCTTTGAGCCACTATATAAATTAGCAGGAAACGAGATAAAGTCCTATTTTCTTGAAGATATACACTTTGGGGATTCCAATCGTTTTCCTTATAACATAAACCCCTTGGCGTTCCTGGAATACAATGAAGAAAAAATATATCAAAAAATTTTCCAACTTGGCTGGAAAACACCTCAAGACACAGATGCCAACTCTACCAATTGCCTCCTTAATGCCTTTGCTAATAAAGTTCATATAAAAAGATACGGATTTCACCCTTATGCCTGGGAGATTGCCAATATGGTAAGAGAAGGGGTAATGACGAGGGAAGAAGGCTATAAGAAAATATACGCAGAACAGCCAGCAAATCTTGGCGAAATAGCTAAAAAATTGGATATGATACTTTGTAAAGGATTGGAGAATTGGTTGGAATGTCTGGAGTGTCCACATTTATGTACAAAGATATGCCCTATAGAGAGTGAAAATGTAGTGGAAGAAATGAATAGACAGATACGCCTTTTGTCTATCTCTGATAAGCAAAGCCAGAAAGGCTCCAGGCAATTTAAGAAATAATGAAATGTTTTCAAGAGTTTTAATCGCATCGCTTGTGACAGTAGCCACAGCATTTATAATCTGGAAAGGTTTCGGCATGGGGAAAGAAATATCATCCCAAGAAGTGATTCCTCTCGATAAGGGAATTGCCGTAGTAAATGGTGGCTCACAGTTTTTGAACGATAAGCTCCAAATAGTGCTTCATGCCGATGGTATCCATAAAAAACTATCATATGACAACAGAGGAATTTGTCTCTTTCAGGGGCTCTCTAATCAGAGAGAGTATTCAGTAGAAATAAGGAGAACTGATTTAAAAAGGGATGCTCCTGCATAAAAATCTGAAGATAAAGGTAACACCCAGGGAGAGCGGAACAAAATATTTTGTTCTGGTTGGAGCTTCTGTTGGGAAAGACTGGGACTTCGAGAAATTACCTCAACGTCTTCGTGTAAGTTCTGACATTGTCTTTGGTTATCGAACAAAGTATGCCTTTGATAAAAGTGATGAAATTAATGCACTGGTTTCTATGCCTGTACCAGTTACAGGAGTAATTATTAAGGAGTGTGCAGCCTACTTCCCGAAAGATATTGGTGAGAGCCAGAAGCTTATTAACGATTGGGTAAAAATTCTGAGCTCACACTCTGTAACTCCCATTTTGGCCACAGTCGCACCAGTCACAAAAGAACATGATGTAAAACATCCTGGAAGATTTGCCTCTCTCTTAGCATTTAATGATTTTATTCGAGATTATGCTTCACGAGAAGGCCTTTTAGTTCTTGATCTGGAAAAGTCATTACGGATAGGTGATACAGATCGTCACTTAAGAAATGAACATGCACAACCCGATGGCCTTCATCTGGTTAAAAAAGCGTATCGTGAAGCTCTTGATGGTATTGTACTGCCTGTAATAAAAGAAACGGCAAATAAGTTTAAATGATTGCTTCATGATCCAAAAAAGTCCAGGTTTTTGTTATGATTCAATTTGAAATTATTCAAGAGAAAGGCAGAATACAAGAATATCGTGAATATTGGAATCGTTTATTTGATTCTGGCAAATTCGAATTTACAACATCCTTTGAATGGACTCAAGCTCTCCTGTCAACTCACCTCGAAAAAGACACTTTCCTTTTAATAGTTTTTAGAGACACTGAGGAAATATTAGGCATTGTACCAATGGTTATTAATCAGATTAAGAAATATGGAGTTTCTTTATCAAATTTATTTCCGATTTCTGACTACTATAATAATTTTCATAGTGACCTTTTGTTTAAAAATGTAACAGAAGAACTCATTAAAACTTTCATAACATCACTTTTCAGTCTGGGATACAAATGGGATGTATTTAGAATAAGTCGTTTTATCGAAACTAATCCTATCTTAGATTGTATTGAACGATTTTTAAAGGAAAGCTCTATCAGGTATGAAATTAAAAGAGAAGAACCCTCATTCTTTTTGTCTTTAGACGGTACATATAATGATTATTTAAAGAAGAGATCATACAATTTTCGTAAATATATTAAAAAACAAATAAAAAAATTGACAAGGGATATAAGTCATGTTGAATTTGTCAAACATCAAAATTTTAATAATTTTCCCGATGCTTACAATCAGGTGCTTTACATAGAAAAAGAAAGTTGGAAGCATAAACATGGGACAGCTATTTCTTCTACAGAAAAAAGCAATAATTTTTATAGAATACTTTGCGAAAGTGCATCTGAAAGGGAGTGGTTGCATCTTTTTATTTTACTCTTAAATAACGAACCTGCAGCATATAATATCGGCTTTGTAAAAGATAAAAAATACTTTTATCTTAAAACAAGTTTTAATGAGAAGTTTAGAGAAGTTAGCCCCTCTTCAATATTGAGAGCCAAATTAATAGAAGAACTCATTCGTGAGGGTATAAAGGAGATTGATTTTTTTGCTGAACCCTATGAATGGCAGAGAAGATGGGCTGAAGAACTGAGATGGCATAAGTCATTGTTAATATACAATAAGACATACAAAGCTAAACTATTTTCCATATACCATTCACTCAAGCATAAAAAAGCAAAATTTAGTGCTGAAGATCAATTTGTATATCATAATCCTTTGGATGTTAAGCCCGAAAAAAGTTGATGTTGGCTTTGGTTACTGCTCAGTTATTTTTTATTCGCATTAATTTTCCTATAAGAGAAGAGTTAGTTTGAAGTTTAAGATAATGCAAAATATTTATATAAAGTTCTTTCAAAGGCAGGATTATCATTCAACGGCATGAATTCCTTTTTAGGGATATCCCTATGTTTAATTAGTATTATTACTCTTTCATGCAGTAAAAATGTAGTTGATATCCAATCGTATATCCTCCGTGACAGAGTAATCATAACTGACAGGATTTTGATGAAAAAAGCGCTCTATGTTTCCTTTGCAATTCCAAAAAAGCTGGATGAGTTGAAAGACATGAGTATTCAAGGAAAGCTTTTCTGTAATGGTTCATTGTTAGCTGAATATTCCATTAAGTCATTCGGTGAAAGATATGGGAATCTTGTTTTCGACCTGCCGTACCAGATACCAGAAGGCAGGTATACGATAACAATAGATGCTTTTGATGAACATGGAAATGTAATAGCAAAAGGGAACCTAAGAATAGAAAGGGCAGCCTTGAAAAGGTATTTTTATCCTGATGGTACATCACCTGTGCCAGTCTTTGAAGAAATTCCTTATCGAAGAGAAACTGATGTCGTTAAAATATCCGAAAATGATAAAACTGCGGGTTATATCATTTTTTCTCGATCTCCTCTTGATTATGTCTTTCCCGGAAGCAGACCTAAAGAGTCTGAAATTATCGACCGCTTGTCAATTACTGTAGTCAGAAATGAATCTGAGCCTGTTACCTTTTCACTCTATCCTCTCCGTAACCTGGGAAAAGTAACAATTTCAATAAGCAACCTTAAAGGGACAAGCAGCACAATATCGAAGGATAAGATAAAAATTGCTTACGTTGAAACTGTCCAGGACAGCCTCGGATTGCCATCTGGAAAATTCTACAGTTTACCCGCATTAATAAAGCCCGGAAATCAGGTAGAGGTTGAGGATGGTAAATGCCAGAGATTCTGGCTCACGATCAGGATAGACAATAATGTTCTACCAGGAGTATATAAAGGTATAATAACCATTTCACCTCAGAATGGGAGAGAAAAATCCCTTCCCTTACAGGTAAATGTTATGCCCATTTCCCTGGAAGATATTCCAGGCATAGACTACTTTATGCTCATGACCTACGAATTTACGGAATTAACAATGCCTTGGAAGAAAGAAGAAAAAGAAAAGATCTATGAATCAGCTTATAAAATCCTCGAAGATTACAAAGAACATGGAATGACCACCCTTTGTCCCACTTCTCCTTTTGTACTTATCAGAAATGAGGACAGGACACCGAATCTTGAAGACATTTTTGCCGCTCTTAAAGCAGCAAGAGACATCGGTTTCACAAGACCAATTATATGGTACATGGGACATCTCATTCAAACCTCCAAACCCAGACATCCTGGAAATATAATATCTTTTGATAAGAATATCCATTTATCCAGATTAAAATATCTTGTTAAAAATGTATCTGAATATTCTAAAAAAATTGGTAGTTCCGAAGTTATCTTTCTACCTATAGATGAACCTGATGATTCTTATCAAGATTTTCAAAATAAGCGCCGCACAATAACACCTTTATTATTAAATACAATACGTGAAACTGGAGCAAAAAATATACTGACCACTCACGCCTTCAACCAATTCAGACCTGTCAATTATATATGTTCAAGTGAAGCCAGCAGGGACGTTCTGAAAGCAGCACACAGCGATGGATCAGTGTACTGGGTTTATAACAATGAAGTGACCACTAAGTGCAATAATCCCGCTTATGCCAGATATATCTACGGTTATTATACATGGAAAAATAATGTTGACGGGATGTCATCCTGGACATTCCAGAATACCCAGAATGCAAGTGGTTTGCCGACAAAGGCAGATGCACCCGGGAGTGATATTTATCTTGCCTATCCAGACCCCAATGGTCCTCTGGCCACGCTCAAATGGGAGGCCATCAGAGAAGGAATAGATGACCATAAGCTTATCTATCAATTGCTGAAACGTATAAATAATTTGAAGGCAAAAGGAATTGATACCTCTCACTATGAGAAATTTCTCAGAGAAATAAGGGGAACGCAAGATGTACCCGGCTGTAGCTTTGAAGCTCATGACGGATGGAACCCTTTAATATTCGAGCAACAGAGAAATAATTTAATTTCAATGATTTTAGATGCAGAGACAAAAATAGGACAGGGACAGTATAAAACGAAAACATATTGATCATGATTATTTACACACACATTAGATCGGTCTGATTCATGGTGAGCAAGGGACAGAAGGATTGAGACTACTTGAACGCATAGAACAGGTCTTTTCAAATTATAAGGATAGACCTGCCTTTTCTTACTATATTCCTCCTGACTCTTTACGTACTGTGACTTATGGTCAACTTGAAGAGAGTGTAAAAAGATTAGCTCATTTTATGCTGCATCATGGTATGAAGCCAGAGGATATAGTAATGTGTTATATGAACAAGTCAATCGAATTGGTAGCAGCTATACTGGCTACTATTCTCAACTGGGGAATATCTTGTTATCTGAACCCGAAGCACAAACCTTCTCAGGTTTTAAAACTATCCTCAAGCGTTAAGCCTAAATTTATCATTCTTGACAAAAATACATTTATACATATTATGAAGTCCAAAGAGTCAGTTGACAGGAGTAATCAATTTATACTTTATACAGGTTCTTCTGGATCAAAAGCTATAGATGCTTTTTACAATACAGCAACCCCTTCTCTTCATATTCAAAAATATCCGCCTGATAAGTATGATGATATCATGCCATTTACAATAGCGCGTTATGATTCATACAACCACGCTTTCTGTTTGTTCACCTCCGGCTCTACTGGCATTCCAAAGGGCGTCCTAATTTCCAGGGATGACTTATTTCAGAGGGCGAACACTGAAGCTGAAGACTATGAACTAAAAGAGTCAGATCGTCTGTTGAGTTTAGTGCCCTTTTCATTTGATGTAGGTTTAAATCAGTTCTTCTCCTGTTTTTTGACTGGTGCTCACCTCATAATCTTAAATTCCTGGTTTCCCAAAGACATTTTAACAACAACAAAGTCGCTTCACATTACAGGAATTTCAGGTGTACCCATGATATGGGTTGACATGATATCTTATCAACAAGAGCCCAGTTTTGAACGAGACATCCAAACACTGCGGTACATTACTGTTTCCGGCGGTGACCTTGCACAGAACCAGTTATTGCAATTGAGGAGATACTTTAAAAATGTGAATATCTACAAAACCTATGGTCAAACTGAGACTTTCAGGAGTTCAATGCTTAGACCCTGGGATTTCGAGAGAAAAATGACCTCTGTCGGCAAGCCTGTCAGGGGAACTCAAGTGTTTATCCTTGATGAGAATAACAAAATCGCTCCGCCAAATACTCAGGGAGAAATTGTTCATTATGGTGATGGCACTATGCTCGGTTATCTGAACGATGTGGAGGGAACACAGGAAAAACTTAGAGAAGTCCCGGACTCACTCAAAGATGTTCTCACAGAGGGGAAAGTGGTTTTTACGGGTGATCTCGGGAAAATGGACAACGAAGGTTATCTCTATATTCTCGGTCGGGAAGATGGCATGATCAAAACCTTAGGATACAGGGTCTATCCGAAGGAGGTGGAGAATTATATACTTGAGCACGAACGAGTGAAATATGCTGCGGTAACCGGAATCAGCAACGGTCGAATGGGCCAGATGATTTTAGCAGAAGTCGTCCCCAAGGGTCCTCTGGATGCCGAAGAATTGAGCGCTTACCTCAGACATAGATTACCGTCTTATATGGTACCTGCTGGGATATATATTGTTGACAGTCTCCCATTGACTGAAAATAGGAAAATAAATTATTCAGAAATAAAGAGAAGACATGAAGAAAGAAGACTTCTATAAGATAGTTCCCAAAGAACAGATCAAACAATTGGGAAGAGAAATAGATCTCCCTGCTTTTATCTATTTTAAGGAGATCATTAAAATGAAATATGATGAACTCCTGGAGTGTTTGCCCGAAAACTTTCACATACATTATGCCTTTAAGGCTAATCCAAACAGAGACGTTGTAAAAACTATTCAAAACTTTGGAATGGGAGCTGATATTGCTTCTCTCGGTGAACTCATATTGGCAAAAGAAACAGGCTATTTACCGGAAAAAATAGAGTTTACAGGACCAGGGAAAACCCTTGAGGAATTGTCTTTTGCAATCGATCTTGGCATTTCATCAATCAATGTTGAAAGTATTTCAGAAATCGGTAAAATTGCACCCCTCTGTCGTGAAGAAAATAAAACTGCCAATATAGGGATACGCCTCAATCCAAAATCAAAATCATCAACTTCAGCAATGAAAATGAGTGGTGATACACAATTTGGTATTATTGAGGATGAACTCGAAAAGGCATTTGCCATGATTAAATCAGAGGAAGGAACCTTACATTTTACCGGAATCCATATGCATCTCGGTTCACAGTTCTTAGATACCGAGAAACTGGTGTCAAATTTCAGATTTATTTTAGAAAAAGCTTATGAAATAGCCCATAAGTATAACATTAAGGTTGAGAAGATTAACTTTGGTGGGGGATGGGGAATTGATATGTTTGCGAAGAAACCACCACTTGATCTGTCAGCCATAAAACAGGGTCTATCTGAAATGTTCGATAACCCCCAATACAAATCTTTTGTTGACAATATCCATCTTATTGTTGAACCAGGACGGTTCCTCGTTGCAGAATGCGGCCTTTATGCCGTTAAAATACTCTATCGAAAGAGGGGGTATCAAAAAGAATTTCTTGTAGTTAATGGGGGAATGCACCAGCATTATACAGCGGCTGGAGGTATTGGACAGGTTATTCGGAGGAACTATGAAATAGATGTCCTTTCGGACGATAGGAAAAATAAAAGAATGACTAAATATACAATATCTGGCAGTCTATGTATTCCCGACGATATACTAGCCACAGAAGTTGAATTGGATGTCGAGATTAAAGAGGGAGATGTGCTCATCTTCTTTAATTCTGGCGCATATGCATTTTCTGCAAGCCCTCTCCTTTTTTTGAGTCATCCGTTACCGACTGAAATAGTTATTTGATTGTAATGAAAACTTTGTCCTTTAAAAACTCTATACAGGGGTTTCAACATGAGCACAGTAATTAATCTTCTCGAAAATAGTTTTTCCCTTCACAAATATGACGTAGCTGTCAGGATATATGATAATGTGTGGTCATATGATGATCTGAACTATTTATCGAATACGATTGCGAATTTTTTACTCAAAAATGGGATTACAAAGGGTGATAGAGTCGGTATTTTGATGAACAAATCCATTTATCTCTATGCTGCTATTATCGGCATCCTGAGGACCGGGGGGATTTACGTCCCGTTGGATATTAAAATGCCTCCGTTCAGATTATCCAAGTTGATAGAAGATATTGCCCCTTTTTGTGTATTTGTTGATCGTTTCACTGTCAGTCACTATAAAAAATGCAAGGAAATCCTTCGACAACAGTTAAATACCATTTTCCTTGATGATACAGTTAGTCAAGATTATGAAAAAATAGATTTTAAAAGTGATATGGCTCAGATTGTACCATATATAGATCTTTCCTCTGAAGACTTAGCCTTGATTTTATTCACATCAGGTTCCACAGGAATTCCTAAAGGAGTTATTAACACCCATGGAAATCTACTTAAAAATGTAACGTTGATAATTGATACCTTCAAATTTAGCCCAGGAGATAAAGTAAGTGCTCTCAATGCAACTGCTTTTTCAGGATCAATTATGGACATATTTTTAACATTTTGTTCTGGAGCAACGTTATGTGTATACTCTGAAGAAGTAATATTCCCGAAAGATATATTAGAACTTACTTACAAATATGGAATTTACAAAGACGATTTTGGTAACATCCTCGCTGAATGCCATAGTAAATAGTGGTCTTATACAACATGAACGTCTCACTAACCTCACACATGTTATTTTAGGCGGAGAGCAAATTCATAACACTGTTTTAATTAAGATAATGAGTTTGTTACCGCATACAACGTTTTATAATTGTTATGGATCAACAGAAACTTTGTGTACTGCGATATTCACTTTGAATACGCCACCTCATTCTGAGGGAGAAATTTTGCCCATTGGGTTTCCAATAGGAGATAACCAATTTGTTCTGGACACAACAGACTTTCCATATAAAGAAAATAAAGGGGAGCTCATCGTGTTTGGACCACAGGTAGGAACAGGTTACTGGAATGACACAGAAAAGACAAAAGCTGCTTTTGGAGTGAATGAAAAAGGAGAACGATTTTACAGAACTGGTGATATTGCTTCATTTGATCCTGAAAGAGGTTATTTCATTCATGGTCGTAAGGATAGTCAAATAAAGTTTATGGGATACCGTATCAGTTTAGGAGAAATTGAACGTGTTGTTTCTTCTGTACCTTTTATCACAGAAAATATAATAATCCCCCTCTATGGAGATGGAGAAGCAAGAGCACTCAAATTAGTATATGCAGCAGAAAGGGACTGTGAAAAGGAAATTCTCGCGCACCTCAAGAAAAATCTACCAAAATACATGATACCACAATATTTCGTTCGTTTTGAAAAACTTCCCAAAAATAAAAGTAATAAAATTGATAGAGCACTGTTAAAGGAAAAGTATGGGAATTTTTAAAGTGCCTGACAATAAAGATAAACCTCTATCGATGCTCATGAAAACCATTTCTGATGAGCCTCTTGTCCAATTTTCCCGCCTGACTCTTAAAGATATCCCTGAAATTAGCAAGCTTCTCATGTCTGTGTGGCCTCAGTATTACGGAAAAACAGGGTCTCCTGTATTTAGCGAAGATTATTTGCACTGGGTTCTCGGAGGGCCTAATAAGGATAAACATTTTCTCTTCGGGGGTATAGTAAACAGTGAATTAGTAGCTTATCAGAGTTTACTTTTTCGAAAAATATCATACTGTGGCAATAGATTAAATGCATATCTCTGCACGCATGCTACTGTTTCTCATCATATCGATTTGCGCTTGAGACTGGACTGTGGACTTCAAATGGCAGAACAATATGTTTTGTTACATAGTGACTCTAAATATTTTGATCCAAACTGTGATTTAGTATATGGTTTTGGTGAGGATAATAAATCATTACGTCTTTATGGAGAAAGAATTTTGAAGCAATATCTTCAGATAGAAAGGAAGACATTTTCAATTTTTAATCATTTTATGATTATGCCCAATCGACTAAAAACATATCTTTTGAAAAATCCTGTTGAAGAAAATTTATTAATAAGACCTGCCTCGGAAAAGGATTCTGGCCAACTGGAGAAATTATTTAACCATGTTCCTGAAGAACCTCATTTTATTATGCTTATGACCGAAGATGAGTTAAAACATCACTTCTTTGGTCATCCTG